>Ga0256407_10002942_pt1 | contig 31264 bp, 24 predicted proteins | sample RumenRJG_04DNA_FD_193489 | JGI IMG/M metagenome (GOLD analysis project Ga0256407, IMG submission 193489) | Bovine rumen microbial communities from Lethbridge, Alberta, Canada - RJG_04 | ecosystem: Host-associated > Mammals > Digestive system > Stomach > Rumen | place: Canada: Alberta...
ACGCATAGACTGGGAGAACGGCGACGACGGCGAAAGAAGGCGCATAGTAAACTACGACGACCTTATAATTCCGATAAGGAACAAGGAGGGCGAAGAGATTATAGTGCTTGCCGTGCCCTACCTCAGAAGCGACATCGTGCAAAGCCAAAACTACTCGGAAGGAGTGAACGGCTTTATCCGCGAACTTACCCAACGGGCACGCGAGTTGTACCCCGACGGCATTCTGCTGATGATGGCGCACATGTATGCCACAGGAGCCGACATAGCCAAGAACGATGCGAGCGAGAAAATAGTAATAGGCGGTCAGGAAGAAGTGAATATGGACGGCTGGAACGACCATCCCGACTATCTTACATGCGGCCACATACACAAGCGGCAGCGCATCTGGAACACCGACTGGGCGCGATATTCGGGCAGCATTCTACCAATGTCGTTCGCCGAGAAGGATTATACTCACGGCGTAGACCTCGTTACGTTCGAAGGCAGAAAAGCAAGCGTAAACCAACTCGTCTACACTCCTCAGCACCGCCTGCGCATCCTGCCCGAGGGCGACGAAGAACTGTCTCCGAAGAAACTTGAGAAACTGATTGAGACTGAACTGCAAGACCGCACCGACGGCAAACTCGACGAGCATTTCGACTATGTTGTCCTGAAAGTGAAGATGGACAGCGTAAGCAACGACGAAATCAGCTCTCTCGAGGAACTCGTGAACCGGAAGAACGCGGTTCTCTGCAAGATTCAGAAGGTTATGCCGCTGTCTGACTTGCCGACAACAGCCGACAACACACAACTGCAAAGCATCGACGACATTCTGAACCGCGACCCGATGGACACGCTCAGAGAAGCGTTCTACATCATCAACAAAACAGATATGAACGAAGAACAAGAATCGATGCTGAAAGAACTGCTCGCAAGCATCAAGAACGAAGAAAACGACTGAACAACATGGAGATAATAAAACTCGAAATACTAAACCTCGCCTCACTCGACAAGTCGGACGGCGAAGTGATAAACTTCAAGGAGGGCGCATTGGGCAACAGCAACATTTTCTGCATCGTCGGACCGACAGGCAGCGGAAAATCAACGCTGCTCGATGCCATCTGTCTTGCCCTCTACAACCGCGCGCCGCGCTATCCGAGGAAAAACGGCGAGAAACAGAGCATTAAGATATACAGCGACAAAAACGATGCCGAGAAAAACAGACTCGCCCCTACCGACTGCCGCAACATTCTCACCCGGGGCAAGAAGCACGGCTACAGCAAACTTACATTCTTGGCAAACAACGGTGTGCTTTACAGAGCCGAATGGCACGTCTCGTTCAAGATAAAGAACTACGACAAAGTTCAGACTTCACTCTATAAAATTTCGGTTTCAGCCGACGGAAAACAGACCGAAGAACAAGCCGAGTGGGAAGACCTTCCGCAGATTATCGGACTCGACTACGACCAGTTCCTGAGCACCGTTCTGATTGCACAGGGTAAGTTTGCAAACTTCCTCACAACCAGCGAAAACGAGCGTTACGAACTGCTCGAAAAACTTGTTGGCTGCGAAGAAACGTACTCGCGCATAGCCTGCGAAATTAAGGCAAAGAAAGATTCTGCCGTAGAGGGTTACAACAAGATTTTGGCATCGGTAGAGAGCGCAAAAGTAAACAGACTCTCGGATGAAGAGCTGGGCAAACTGAACGAAAGCATCAACCTGCTCGAAAAAGAAGAAAAAGAGCGCGCCGACAAAATAAAATCCATAGAAAAAGCCCTTCTTTGGTATACCGAAAACGAAAAGAAACAGAAAGAAATCGACGACAGCAAAAAGGCGAACGAGCAAGCCGACAGAAATCTCGAAGAGATAAAGGATTCTGTCAAGAAACTGAACCTTTACGACAAACTGCATCCTGCCGTAGAAATCATGCGCGAAATTGAAAATTCGGCAAAAGAGATAAACAAACGCGAAAATGAGATTGAGACTAATCAGAAAACTATAAGCCGTCTCGAAGAGGAAATCAAGGCAGAAAACATCTGTCTCGAAACGCTGAAGAAGAAAGCCGAGACTGCACAAAAACAAATTGACGAGAAAGCTCCGCACATAATCAAGGCGCGCGAACTGAAAACGAATATAGTCAACGCACGGAATGCGCAGCGCGAGAAAAACGAGGCTCTTGAAACAGCAAAAAAGGATTTGCAGAAAGCCGAAGAAGCCCTGAAAGCCAACATAAAGGAGAAAGAAGAAGCCGAGAAGCGTTTGGAGAAAGCCAACGCTGACTTTCAGAAAACTAATGAGGAAATCAGCAAAAAGAAAAGTCTTATTGCCGATGAAGTGAAACAGAAATCCGAGGCTCTCGACGCTGAAAAAAAGAAAATCGAAGGACTCGACATCGAAAAGCTGAACAGTACAAAGTCTGAAATCGACAGCAAACTGAAGAGCATCGAGAAAGCAAAGGAAATCATCAGCAATATCCAAAAGAAAACGGAAGACGAAAGAAAAATAACTGCTAGCCGTCAACAACTTGAAAGCCGAAACAAGGAAATTTCAGAGCAGCTTGACAAACTGAATATCAACAGTTTGAAAACAGAAATAGAGATCCTGCAAAACAGCTTTACGCTGATGAACAGCGAAAACTGGAATCTGCATCGCACAAGTCTCAAACAAGGCGAGGCTTGTCCGCTTTGCGGCGCAAAAGAACATCCATACGCCGACAAGAAGCTGTTAGACGAAGCTATTTCTGGTTTGCAAACCCTTCTGAACGAGAAAAAAACGGCTCTGAACCAGCAAAGCGAAACGGAGAAAAAACTGTCTGGCGAACGAGAGAAAAACAACGGCGAAATTAAGGCTATCGCGCAACAAATCGAGACTCTGAAATCAGAAATCAACGAGTACGACAAGGCTCTTAATGTTCTGCACGAAAGCTACCCGAAGATGCCTCTCAAAATCGATGAACTCACACAAATCGCGCCTCGCTTTAAAGAAGAACAGGAAAAAACGGAGCAGAAAATCGTCTTCTACAACGAGACTCAAAAGATTATAAATCAGCTTAATAAAGATAAAGAAAACGCAGTAAAGAAACAGCTCAACTTCGAAAGAGAGGCTAACGACTGTATTCAGAAGGCAACGAAAAACGTGTCTGAGGCGGATAATATGCTTTCGGGGGCAAAAAAACAACATCCTACACTCTCCGAGAATTTAGAAAGCAAGACGAAAGCATTGTCTGCTGCCGAAGAGGCTCAGAAACAATCGCTCTTCACTCTGCAAAAACTTGAATCTGAGTACAAGAACGAACTTGGCGGAGTCGACCCCGACGCACTTGAGAATCAGCTAAAAACGGCAAAAGAACAAGCCGACAAAGACGTAACGGCGAAGAACGAAGAGATTGCGAACAAAAAAGCCAGTCTGGGAAGTCACAACGGCAAGCAACAAACTCTCTGCGACCAGCAGAAGAAACAGCGTCAAAGCATCAGCCTAAAGTCCAGCGAACTTGACGATTGGCTTCGCAATCACAACGAAACAAAAGAGAATGTTGCTATAATACTGAACTCTACCGATAATTGGGAGCAGATAAGAAAAGAAAAAGACATCCGAACAAATGCCAAGGCGAAGGCAGAGGCCTTGCTCGATAGCCATAAGAAAAGCTACGAGGAACACCAACTGACCAAGCCAGAGAAGGAAAAAGACGCATTAACGACAGAACTCTCAGACTTGCAGAAAAACAGCAAGAACGAGGGGCTCATTGAACTGAAGGCAAGGAAAAGCAATCACGACCAAGCCGTAAGGGATTTAGGCAGCAAAGCCGACGAACTGGCGGCAAGCGAAAGACTGAAGAACAACTGGACGGCAATAAACGAAGCCATTGGCGGCGACGGAAAAACGCTGCGTAAGATTGCACAATGCTACACTCTCAGCTTCCTTGTAAAGCACGCAAATGCCGAAATCCGAAAGTTTAACCGGCGCTACGAACTGATGCACGTAGAGAATTCGCTTGGCATCAGAGTTATAGATCACGACCGCGCCGACGACATTCGCGATACCACGTCTCTGTCTGGCGGCGAAACATTCATCATAAGCCTTGGACTTGCCCTCGGATTGTCGTCGCTGTCATCGCGCAATATCTCGTTCAACAACCTGTTTATCGACGAGGGCTTCGGAACACTCGACCAAGACACACTCGCCACCGTCATCGACTCTCTCTCCATGCTTCAGTCGTCGCAAGGCAAGAAGGTCGGCGTGATAAGCCATACCGACACGATGAGCGAGCGCATAAATACGCAGATTCGCATCGTAAAGAACGGCAACTCGGGCAGCAGCCACATCGAGATAAGGCCGTAGGAATAAAAAAAATAGGTCTGCCCCATAACTTGGGACAGACCTATTGAAAAATCACGAAAAAATTATTTTATTGCAGCAACAGCGGCAACCTTGCCGGCCTTAACTGTTGCTCTAAACTTCTTAGCCTTGTAAGTGTAGATGCCGTTAGCCTTGCTGTCTGGCTGTCCCCACTTCAGGATAAGCAACTCTTCTGGCTCACCTACATAAGGACCGCCGTTAAGAGCCTTGTCGAAATCTGTCGGATACTTCTCTGTAAGTTCGATGAACTGAGCCTTAGAGATGAATACCTTCTGCAAGTTCTGCAAAGAGATTGTAGAAACCTGACCCTGGTCGCTCTCAATCTTATACACGAATCCGGCACAAGTAACAGGATTCAATACGAAGTCTGTAACTGTCCACATTGAAGGGATTGCAGCACCAAATGTCTCTGTTGAACCGTACTTTCTGAAAGCGAACTTCTTAACAAGGCAGTAAGAGTTGCCAACCATGCCCTCTTTTGATGCAGCAACGTAAGCATCAGAGATAAGCTGATAGCTTGCCTCCTTGTCTGGATACTTATAATATACTGTATCATCGGCATTTGTCATAACCAGATAGTAGACCTTTGTAGCGTCGAGAGTCTGCCATGCTCCTACCTTCTCGCCGTTGGCAGCATCAGCCTCACGAGAGAACACGTCAACAACGTGGAACAAGCGTCCGCGAAGTGCTGCATATTCGGTATTACCCTGCTCGTTTGGTGAATAAACCTCGCCACCGGCAAACTTCGGAACCTTAAAGAAGCTTCCGTAACCAACAGCCTGCTTGTCGGCTGGTTTAGCACGAACTCTTACTGTCTGTCCGATATAAGCCTGCAAGTTCTCACCCTGATAATTCTTACTTGCATCGAAACCCTGTGCATTTGCCCCCAAGGCAAAGAGAGAGCAAATCAATATTGATACAATTTTCTTCATTATAGTTTTGTTTTAAAGTTTTACAATAATTTCTTCAATTCGATAGTCACAAAGATAACTATTTTTAACAGAAAAGCAAAAAAATAACGGTTTATTTTATTTTTTATCGGCTTTTTCGAGCGATTTTGCCTCATTCCACAAGGCATCGAGTTCCGAAAGAGTCATATCCTTCATGTTCTTTCCCTGCGCTATCGTCTGCTGCTCAACGTAGCCGAAGCGTCTGATGAACTTGGCGTTTGTACGCTCAAGCGCCGTGTCGGGATTGATGTGATAGAGTCGGGCTGCATTTACGAGGCTGAAAAGGAAATCGCCAAACTCAGCCGTTGAGTTTTCCTTGTCGCCCTTCTCCAGCTCGGCCTTCAGCTCATCAACCTCCTCGTGAACCTTGTCCCACACATCGGCAGGCTGTTCCCAGTCGAAGCCTACGTTATGAGCCTTGTCCTGAACGCGGTATGCCTTTATTAGCGAAGGCAATGCCGACGGAACTCCCGAAAGCACGGTTTTGTTGCCATCCTTCTCCTTTACCTTTAACTGTTCCCAGTTTTCGCACACTTCCTTTGCGTTGTTTGCCACCGTGTCGCCATACACATGCGGATGGCGGTAGATTAGTTTGTCGCACAGTTTGTTGCAAACGTCGGCAATGTCGAAATCGCCCGTCTCGCTGCCAATCTTTGCGTAGAAGACTATGTGCAGCAGAACATCGCCCAGTTCCTTGCTAATCTCAAACTTGTCTTCCCTTAGCAGAGCATCGCACAGTTCGTATGTTTCCTCGATTGTGTTTGGGCGCAGCGACTGAAATGTCTGTTTCTTGTCCCACGGACACTTTTCGCGCAAAGTGTCCATCACATCCAGCAGTCTGCCGAATGCCTGAAGTTTCTCTTCTCTTGTATGCATCTATGTATTTACTTGTTTTTAGGATATTCGCTTTGCAGAACGCCGTCCATTATGGCTTGCAGAACGTTGCTGTCGAAGATTGTAAAGTCCTGACGGCGTATCATGCACATATTGTTGTCGATCTTCTGCCCATCGTCCCAGATGAAAGGCACAATACCGTTGTTGCGCGCCGTCTTGGTATATTCGAACATATACAGATACCGTGAATTTTCATGCGCCTTCTGAAGTTTTGCATTTGGCAGCGAACGATGGATAACTCCACACTCTCCAATCACTACCGGAATACCTTTCTGTACGAATTTTCTGCCAATTCGCGAGAAGTAGTCGCCCATATAGTTTTCCTCGCTCCATCCGGGCGAGTTACGGTCTACTCCATCAACCTTCTTCTGGCGGTTTTTCTCGCCCCAGAACCATGAGTAATTGCCCCACGACTCGTCGGTCTTCAGTCCGCAGAAATTCCAAGGTGTGTAATATGCCACCTCAACGCCCAAATAGCCTTCGTTATAGTCTGATGGCAAATGCATGTACTTTACGGTTTCTGCCATATCGAGGTTAGGTCCTTGGATGAGCAGCGTGCGATACATGTTTTTACCGCCCGTCTGGCGCACCGCATCGATGAAGTTCTGCTGAAGAAGGATGAACTTGTCGAGATACGAGATGTCACTCACGCTGAGTCGCGAAGCAAAGGCAAAAATCAGATGCTCGTCGTACGCTGCCATCTGCATGGCTATCTGCTCCCAGATGTTACGGATGGCGACAATCTGCTTAAGGTCGTAGTCCTTTCCGCCGTCGAATTTAATCCAGCCCTCGGTATAACTGCACGATAAGATGACATACATCGAATCCTTTATGCAATAGTCAACAACCTGAGCCACTCGCTTGAGCCATGCCTTTGAGATATTGTTGTTCTTGTCGGTATGTGCATTTACGGCTATCGGTATGCGTATTGCGTTGAAGCCGAGCGACTTTACAAAGTCAATGAGTTTCTGGCTGGTTCGCGGATTGCCCCACGATGTCTCTTCGGGAATAGCCTCGAAGGTGTTTCCCAAGTTCCAGCCAACCCTTATATTTTGAAGCACATTTATTGATTTAGGTAACATATCAGATTCGCTAAATTCAATAGACAGCCCTCCTTTTATCTCTTGTGATTTCGCCTCCATTGCGAACACAGGCAATAGAATAATCGCTATAAAAATAAAAAAACTCTTCTTCATATTCAGAAATTCATTCTGTTAGACTTACATCTGCAAATATATCTATTTTTAAATAAAATACAAAATTATCGTAATTATTTCTAAAAAAATGTAAAAAGATGAGGAGTTTTCTTAATTTTGCGCTCGAAAAACCTAACAAATACCATAATATATGACAACAAAAGTAAAAATGGCCCTGCTTTTTTTCTGCTCAATGGCTGTGCAGACTAACGCAGGCGCACAGGAACGGAGCGAGTGGAAGACTCCTGAGGTTAATCAGGCTAACCGCTTGCCTATGCACACATCATTCTTCTCGTACGAATCGGAAAAGGCCATGAACAGCGGAATACAGAACTCACGCTTCTTCATGCCCATAAACGGGAACTGGAAGTTCAAGGGCGTGATGAATGCCGACGAGCGCATTTCCGACTTCTACAAAAAGAATTACAACGACGGCGACTGGGGCACGATGCCTGTTCCGGGAAACTGGGAACTTAACGGCTTCGGCGACCCGATATACACCAATATGCAGTATCCGTGGTGGCCTTGGAGCAAGGGCAGCACGGCTGACCCTATGGTTATTCCGGTTAAGGACAACCACGTTGGTATGTACCGCCACGAGATAGTTATCCCTAAGCACTGGAGCGGCAAGCAGATTATTGCACACTTCGGCGCGGCAAGTTCAAACATGTACCTGTGGATAAACGGCCGGTACGTCGGATACAGCGAGGACAACCGTCTGTCTGCCGAATTCGACATCACGCCTTACATCAGCGCAGGAAAGAAGAATCTGATTGCCGTAGAATGTTTCAGATGGAGCGACGGCTCGTATCTCGAAGACCAAGACTGCTTCAGATTCTCTGGCATAACGAGAGACTGCTTTCTGTTTGCGCGCGACAAGAAGAACATTCAGGACGTAAGAATTAAGGCTGGGCTCGACCAGAACTACACAAACGGAATCCTCTCTGCCGAAGTTAAGACTAACAGTCCGAAGCAGATTTTCATCGACCTTGTTTCGCCAGAAGGCAAGACCGTTGTTTCGCAGAAAGCAAGCGCTGCAAAGAACGGAGTTTCGCTTACCGAGATAAAGATAGACAATCCGCTGAAATGGACTGCCGAGACACCAAATCTTTACAAGGTGCTGGTCTACACCAAGGACGGCAAAGGCGAAAAGACCGACATCATTCCGGTGAATACGGGCTTCAGAACCATCGAGATTAAAGACCAGAACCTTCTGGTAAACGGCAAGCCTGTACTCATCAAGGGAACGAACCGCCACGAACTCGACCCAAACAACGGTTCGGTGGTTAGCCACGACCGCATGTATCAGGATATCCAGATAATGAAGAAGCTGAATATCAACGCCGTACGAACAAGTCACTATCCTAACGACCCTTACTGGTACGACCTTTGCGACCGATATGGCATCTACGTTGTCTGCGAGGCTAACGTGGAGTCGCACGGAATGGGTTACGGCAAGGAGACTCTTGCGCGCAACGAGCACTACAAACTGGCCCACATGGAGCGCAACCAACGCAACGTGCAATGCAACTTCAACCACCCTTCAATCATCATCTGGAGCATGGGCAACGAGGCTGGATACGGTCCTAACTTTGAGCAGTGCTACGACTGGATTAAGGCTGAGGACACAACTCGCCCTGTTCAGTACGAACAGGCAGGAATGGACGGCAAGACCGATATCTTCTGCCCTATGTACTTCGGATATGCCGACTGCATAAGATATTCCGAGGGGAACAATCCTCGTCCGCTCATTCAGTGCGAATATGCTCACGCCATGGGCAACTCGCTCGGCGGATTCAAGGAGTATTGGGACATCATACGCTCGAAGAAGAAATATCAGGGCGGATTCATCTGGGACTTTGCCGACCAGAACATTCTCTGGAAGAATAAGGACGGCAAGGATTTCTACGCCTACGGCGGCGACTTCAACAGCACCGACCCGAGCGACAACAACTTCTGCGACAACGGTTTCGTAAAGGCTAACAGAACGCTTCATCCTACTGCATACGAGGTTCAGCACTTCTACCAGAATGTATGGGCATCGGCTGTTGACTTGAACAAGGGCGAAATAAAGCTGTTCAACGAGAATTTCTTTACCAATCTGAGCGACTATTATCTTGAGTGGCAGTTGGTTAACTACGGAACTATTGAGCAGACAGGCATCGTGGACGACCTCGACATTGAGCCGCAGCATAGCAAGACGCTGAAACTTAAATACGACCTTGGCGACCTGAAGGATTCGGAAAATATCCACCTGAATATCCTTATCAAGAACAAGCATCGCAACTCGCTTCTGCCTGCCGGATATACCGTTGCGCGCAATCAGCTCACGATAAAGGAGACATTCGACAAGCACATCACCTTACGAAGCAATCCGCGAACAGCGAAGGCTAAGTTCACCGAGCAGGACGACTCAATCATCGTAAGCGGAACGGATTTCAGCATTGCCATCAGCAAAAAGAACGGTCTGATTGGCAGATACAACTATCATCACATCTCGTACATCGGTCAGGGCTGCACGCTTCAGCCAAACTTCTGGCGCGCTCCAACCGACAACGACTTCGGTGCAGGCCTTCAGAAGAAATATGCGGTCTGGAAGAATCCGAAGATGGAACTGAAAAACGTCGAGGCACAGCAGGCCGAGCAAGGCGTAAAGGTGGTTTCGACCATCTACATTCCTGAGGTTGAAGCAACGCTCACACTCACTTACGAGATTAGCAACATCGGCGAGGTGATGGTTTCGCAAAAGATGACGGCAGGCGCGAAGAAGGACGTTCCGAACCTCTTCCGATTCGGCATGAGAATGCAGATGCCCGACAACTTCCAGAAGATTGTCTTCCTTGGCAGAGGTCCGCACGAGAACTACTGCGACCGCAAGAGTTCTGCCTTCATGGGACTATATCAGCAGAACGTGGACAAGCAGTACAACCTCTACCCTCGTCCGCAGGAGAGCGGAACGCACACCGACATGCAGTTCATCGAGATTTGCAGCAACCGCAACAATGCCCTCACGGTGTGCAGCAACGAGGCTTTCTCGGCTTCGGTTCTGCCATACAAGGTTGAGACGCTCGACGAAGGCACCGACAAGCACCAGCGACACAGCGAACTGCTCGAAAAGGACAAGTTTGTTGAGGTCTGCATAGACAAGAAGCAGATGGGAATGGGCTGCGTAAACAGCTGGGGAGCAATCCCAGAGAAGGATTATCTGCTGCCTTATCAGGACTACGAGATGTCGTTCTTCCTGACTCCTACTTTGCAGAGCATCTGGACTGAATAAATGTTTATATGACTAAAAAAAGACGACTCAAAAAGGAATTTAAATGGGGACTGGCACTCGTTGCCAGTCTTCTTGTTGTTTGTATCGCATTCTGCATCTTCGGCTCTAACGACGACAGCGTGGACAAGGGCGAGGTGGTAGACGGCATTGATGTATCTCACTATCAGGGCAAGATAAACTGGGAGAAGGTAAGAGACAAGCACCCTAACATTCAGTTTGTGTACATAAAGGCGATAGAGGGCTCATCGCGCCCCGATGAGAACTATAGGAGGAACTTCGAAGAGGCTAAGAAAGCAGGATTCATGGTGGGAAGTTACATCTTCTACCACACCATGACAAGTCCCGAAAGGCATTTCGAGGAGTTCAAGAAGCTTGCGCCGAAATCAGAGCAAGACCTTATCCCGGTTGTCGACGTAGAGACACTCGATCATAAGTCGCCCGAACTGGTGCGCAAGCGTCTCATCCGTCTTCTCGACCTCATGGAGCAGTATTACGGCAAGAAGCCGATAATATACACGCACGACTGGTTCTACAACAAGTATCTGAAATGTAAGCGGATAGACAAGCACAAGCTGATGATTGCCAACTACAATGGCAAAGAGCCGAGCTGCGACTACTGCATCTGGCAGTTTACCGAGACTGGCAGACTGAAAGGCATAAAAAGCCATCACGTTGATTTGAGTCGTTTTAACAAAAATTACACTATTGCTGACATTTTATTAGTTAATGACTGATTTTTCGGCAATAACATAATTTTTAGGGCATTTTTTTTGTTTATTGATAAAATTGCTCTATATTTGCACCGCATTCGCGAGTTCTTTTGACACTTGCGAATCCCGTTCAATTTGGCTTCGTGTCTGTGAAGACACGCCATTTCTTTTTCATAACGTTGCATAACTATTAAATAGTTGATAAAAACTATTAAAGAATAGCCTCTTTGAGAAAAGAGGCTATTCCTATTTTTTATGCTATGCAAAAGCCCTATTTTTTCTTCTCCAAGTAGTCGGATATATTTATCGTACCTACTTCGTCTTCTACGCCAAGAGAAGGAACAGATTCTACAATTCTTGTTTTGCCGCTTGACTTCTCAACGTAAAAATTCACAAGCGCACCCGTATAACTGCGGAACACCACCTTGAACTCCGTGTCCGTCCCTTCTTCCATTTTTACATACATTATGGAAGGATTTTCCTTTGCCACGCTCCAATCGTATTCGCTATGGCAATAGTTGTTCACTCCCTCGTATGCCATTTCTGCCGTAATACCATCAGATTGCTGCAAATCGACATTGGTCTGCTCTGCGGCATTTTCTTTTTTCGATGTGCATGAGGCAAGACTAACCGCCCCGCAAATTACAAGGGCTGCCACTATCGCATACGACCTAAACTGTTTCATATTCTTCGTTTTTTTGACGAGCCTGTATTTTACTGAATTCCAACCATTTTGTGAGTCTGCAACGAAAGTCGCCATTCGGGATGAGCCTGAATGTATTCGATGCAGCCTCTCGTTATGCTTCGGTTGCGCTCGGCATCGCCCACATCGCACGGCTGAAGGCAGAAATAATCGGCATCGATGCCGAAGGTCTCAACCTGATGCTCGCCGTCGAAGAGGAGTTTCAGTTCGTTGCACTTCTTTACCACAGGCGTGCCTGCATTGCCCACAAAGGCTGCCTTTGGCGAAACGGTAATCCAGTCGATGCCTGCCGGAACAGGGCGTGTGCCGTTGGTCTCGATAGCTATCCAATATCCGTTATTGTGCAGAAAATCAACAAATTGCTCATCAAACGAGAGTGTAGGCTCTCCGCCGGTGATGACAACACGCTGGCACGGAAACGACTTCAGCGCGGCAAGAATCTCATCGAAACTCATCTCCACGAAATCCCAATGCTCGGTGTCGCAGAAACTGCACTTCAGATTGCATCCGCTCAGACGGATGAAAATCATAGGCACACCGCTGTTAACGCCCTCACCCTGAAGCGAATAAAAAATCTCGTTTACCCTCATCTTTTTACCTTCAATAATCAGTCTTCGTCCTTCTCGAAAATTGCCGTATTGTTTTCCGACTCCTTAACCTCTACCTTGTAGCACGAATGAATCTGGTCGCAAATCCACTTTGCGATATTCTCGGCAGTAGGATTAAACGGCAGTATATCGTTCAGATTGGCGTGGTCGAGACGCGCGTGAACCGCCTTCTTTATCTCCGAGAAGTCGATAACCATTCCGTTTTCGTTAAGAGTCTTCGATTTGCACCAAACCGTTATTATCCAGTTATGTCCGTGGAGATTGGAACATTTGCTCTCGTAGTTCAGCCTCAGGCTATGCGATGCTGAAATCTCCAGTCTTTTTGAAACATAATACATAGTCGTAATCCTTTGAAATTATACTTTAACACTCAATAGTCATGCCATCGTAGGCAAACTCGCAGTTGGCTGGCAGACCGTCGTTTACGTTGGCGTGAAGCCCCACCTCGTGCGTCATGTGTATGAAAACAGCCTTTTCGGGCTTTACCTTTTCGACAAACGCGAGGGCTTCGGGAAGCAGTTGATGGCTGTGATGCTCGCGCTGCATCCTTAGCACGTTCACAACGAGCGTCTTGGCTCCGAGCACATACTGCAAATCTTCGTCGGCTATCGTCTTCATATCTGTTATGAAAGCCAAATCGTTTATCCTGAAACCCAGAATAGGCATCTTGCCGTGCATCACCGTGAAGGGCATCACGCTCACATCGGCAACATCGAAGGGTTTGTGAGGCTCTACGTCGCACAGGTTAAGCAGCGGAACGCCCGGATAACGCTTGTCCTTGTCGACAAAGCAATACGGAATGCGGCTCTTCAGGTTCACGGCGAAGTTATGCTGCGTGTACACGTTCATCTCGTTTGCGAAACTGAACGGACGCACATCGTCGAGTCCGCCAACATGGTCGTAATGCTCGTGAGTTATGAGTATTGCGTCGAGTTTGTCGAAATGGTTCTGAAGCATCTGCTCGCGGAAGTCGGGACTGCAATCAATCAGTATGTGCGCTCCGCCATCAGTCTGTAACATTGCCGACACGCGGTAACGATGGTCGCGTGGGTCGGCAGACTGGCACACCTTGCATTTGCATCCTATCACCGGCACTCCTGTACTCGTGCCGCTTCCCATAATCGTCAACTTCATACCCAACAGACAAAAAAATTCTTTTTTTATATAAAATTAACCTCTGGTCTTATCTCAATGCCAAATTTTTCTTTCACGCTCTGGCAGACGGCATTGCTCAGTGCAACTATATCCTCGCCTGTTGCTCCTCCGTTGTTTACAAGCACAAGTGCCTGCTTTTCGTACACTCCGGCTTTGCCGAGGCTCTTGCCCTTCCATCCGCACTTGTCTATCATCCATCCGGCAGGAATCTTGACCTTGCCGTTGGGCTGAGGGTACGACGGTATGTCGGGATATTGCGTCTTCAGATTTTCGAATACATCGCGCTCCACAACGGGATTCATGAAGAAACTGCCTGCATTTCCCATCACAGACGGGTCGGGCAGTTTGTTCTTTCTTATGTCGATGATGGCGCGGCGCAGTCGTATTGCCGTCAGTTCTCTGCCGTCATCGGGAATGGCTGATGCGATGTTGCCGTATTCGAGATTAGGGACGAACGTCTGTTTTAGTCTGTAGACGACCGAAACGACGGCGTACTTACCCTTCCACTCATGCTTGAACTTGCTGTCGCGATAGCCGTAGCAGCAATCGGAGTTGGAGAAGGTGTGAAAGCTGCCGTCTTCGAGTGAGACGACGTTCACCTCTTCGATAATATCCTTGGCCTCAACGCCATACGCTCCGATGTTCTGAACCGCACTCGCTCCCACCTCGCCGGGAATGAGCGACAGGTTTTCGGCTCCGTACCAGCCCTCGCCCACGGCGTGAGCCACAAAATCGTCAAACACGATGCCAGAGCCTACCCTTACAAGGATTCTCGACGGAGAATCTTCGAGTATATCGTAGCCGAACATTTTTGAGTGCAGCACTATTCCGTCGAAGTCCTTCAGAAACAACAGGTTGCTGCCGCCGCCAATGTGCAGGAGTCTTTCCTTGCGTCCGTTGGCATTATATTCGCGTATAAAATCCTGCAACTCGGCAACCGTGCGGTATTCAAAGAACCGCGAGCATTTTACGTCAATGCCAAACGTGTTGTGAGCAAGCAGCGAATAGTCTAAAATATCCTTCATCAACTTAATTTACAAATGATACAAGTTTCCACTCTCCGCCAATCTTCTTAAACTTGAACGAGAGCATCATACCGTTGGCCAAGCCTCTCATAAACAGAATCTTCTGATTAGGATTCTTGTATTGCTGACCGTAAATAACGTTCGATATTCTGCCGTTCGGCATTTCGGGCTGAAGGTCGAACCACTGGTCGGCCGTAAGTGTGCCCTTTATGTCCTCGCCCGTCTCCTCGTCAACGCTGATGAACTCGAGCGGAGTTTCGAGATGCGCGCGCATGAAAGCCGAGTCGGTGGCAAATTTTTGGTAGAACGACAGGAAGTCGGTGTTCACGTTCTTCGACATTCGTTCGTATATTATCTTCGTGAGTTTCCACTCGCCGTTCTTTCCTCTGTTGAAGTCGTACTTCTTCACTCTGTTCTCGTTGAGGTAAATCCACTCAACCACAGCATGATATATAGATGTATCCTTTTCTACGGAGCAGTCGTTTACCTTGTCGTAGAGCACGGTGTAGAACTCCTGATTCTTGTACAGCCGGTCAATCTTCCATTCACTCTCCTCTATGGTCTTGGTCTTGCCATACTCATCCACCTCGAGCGGGAAGGTGATGCGCTGTCTCTGCATCTTCTTGCTCGACATGAATCCATAGATGAAGTCGTCGAAAAGTTCATCAGCACTTTTAGGTACGGTCTGCTCTTCGATAATTCCGGCTATGCTATCTTTAAAGTTAACGACAGAATCAGAGTCTGAATCTTCAAAATTACTATTTGTCTCTCCTTTTTTAGTGTTGCAGGCACAAAGCGACAATGCCAGCAAAAAGGAATACACTAATTTATTCATCTGCTTAATAAAAAATCGTACAAAATTACTGCTTTTATTTTGAATTGATGCGATTTTTAGAAAGAAATAACTATCTTTGCACTTGTTTTTTGAAAATAATTTATTCTAAGCAGTATATGTTAGACAAAATAGCACAGCTTCTGGCAGAAGTTGACACTCTAAAAGCAAAGAGCGCAGAAGAGGTTGAAGCCCTTCGAATCAAATACCTTAGCAAGAAGGGAGAGATTACTTCGTTGATGAATCAGTTCCGCGACGTACCAGCCGAGCAGAAAAAGGAGGTTGGTATGAAGGTTAACCAGCTTAAGCAGAAGGTTACCGACAAAATCAACGAGCTGAAGGAACAACTCGACAGCGTTGAGACTGGCGACAACAGCCTCGACCTTACTCGTACAGCTTACCCTATCGCCATAGGTACACGCCACCCTCTAACCATCGTCAAGAACGAAATCATCGATATCTTCTCACGTCTTGGCTTTACAATGGCCGAAGGTCCTGAGGTTGAGGACGACTGGCACGTTTACTCTTCAATGAACTTTGCCGAGGATCATCCGGCACGCGATATGCAGGATACTTTCTTCGTTGAGAGCAAGCCAGATATCATCCTCCGTTCGCACACTTCATCTGTTCAGGCTCGCGTAATGGAGAGCACACAGCCTCCTATCCGCGTTATCTGCCCGGGACGTGTTTACCGCAACGAGGCTATCTCGGCACGTGCTCATTGCTTCTTCCATCAGGTTGAGGGTCTGTATGTTGATGAGAACGTAAGTTTCACCGACCTCAAGCAGGTTCTTCTTACATTTGCGCGCGAGATGTTCGGTGCAGACACTAAGATTCGTCTTCGCCCTTCATACTTCCCATTCACCGAGCCATCAGCCGAGATGGATATCAGCTGTAACATCTGTGGCGGCGAGGGATGCTCGTTCTGCAAGCACACAGGATGGGTCGAGATTCTTGGCTGCGGTATGGTAGACCCAGCCGTTCTTGAGGCTAACGGTATTGACAGCAAGAAGTACAAGGGCTATGCCTTTGGTATGGGTATAGAGCGTATCACCAACCTCAAGTACCAAATTAAGGACTTGCGTATGTTCTCAGAGAACGATGTACGCTTCCTCAAGGAGTTTGAATCAGCAAACTAATTTATTATTACATACAAGAAAAAGCCACTCCCGAAAAAGAGTGGCTTTTTTGTTGTCTGTACGCCTAAAACATAAATAACACAAATAAGAAGTGTCAAAAAAGGGAGTTCCCGAAGGAATCTCCCTAAAGGTAAGCTCCGATAGCCGTCGGCGGTCAGTCATTCGTTTGCTTCATGGAGTTCGGATTAAGATATGCCGCGCTATTGTTTATTCCGCCATAGGAATCGGCTGCATCCTTCATTGCCTCACTGCCCTGATACTTGTCTAATATGCCCGAATCGACATACATAAACTGCGTTGAGACTCTTACTCCGCCAGCACCATCCTCGCGCGAATGTACCCAGACGGCTGCCGCGTCTGAAATCCCGTCGTTCATCGCCAAGCATCCGTCTGCTGACGAGAATCCCAGAGGAGACACAACATCCCAAAGCGGCATAGTGTCCTGCGGATCGAGCATCACCTTAAAACCGCTTACTTTGGCACGCGGCACTCCCGTAACCAAGTCGGTTGTCTGCCGTCCGTAAAAGAACGTTAACTGGTCGCCTGCCTCATAATCGTCGTTGCACGCTATCAGCGCATTAGAAAAATCGGCAACGGTGGTAGTGGCAGTAATAGCCAGTCCGCCAAGCGAGATGTCGCTCACCAGCACATTGCCATCACCAAGTCGCATCGCCACCGAAGGCAGCGAGCCGCGCGTTATCTGGTACGGAGCAAGCACACTACCGCCATTCAGCAGTACAGTCTTTCCGACATACACTTTCACGACCCCTATGTTTGCCTGAAGAAACGCATTGAAGTCGCTCATTCTGCCGTTCAATCCCTCAAAACCCCTCTTCAGCGTGCGGTTGAACTGACGGAATACTCCAGCCAGATTTCCCCACTGGGTGCGCATCTGCATCTGTGCCTCCGTGCGCTTAGCTACGCCTTTTGCCGGTGCTTCATACACTACCGTACCTGACTTTGTACGACGATAGATAAACTGTCCAATTCTGCCACTCATCTGTGTGGCAATACCTGTTACTTTTGCCATAATTTAAACCTCCTATAATTTTAAGTGGCTGCGAATGTCCGCAACCACAGTTCAACATTTTTTAACCTTGATAATTATAACCAAAACAACCAAGCCGACAACAACCAACAGAACACGCTCCAGCATGTTAGTCCTACTTTCCTTGACCTCGACAGAGCCGCGTTTCTCTATGTAAACCGTATCTGTCCTCACCGCCACGCGCTCCCTCTGGTCGCTGATACGGTCTCGTACCGATGTCCGCGTACGCTCTGTCAGCTGTGCCATCCGTAGTGTGTCGCCGGCTTCGTTCTCACAGATAGTGATGGTTGTTACCTCCACTATCGTGTCGTGTACTGCAACCGCCAGCCGTTCTGTCCGCAAGCAGTCTTTCTGTTCAGTCCTTCCTACTCTTATATGCTCACTCGTCGCCCGTCGGCTCGCCACGCAGCCTGCAAGTAGCAGCATAGCCACGGCTGTCAGAGCCATTACGAGCCGGCGCAGACAGTTTTGTCCTGACAGGGCAGTCGCCGCTGAAAGGACAGTCGTTAATCTCCTGTACAGCATCGCGCAATAGTTTTACTTCGTTCCTCAAATCCCTCACCTCCAGTTGCAGCGGCTCTGCAATGTTCTTGCGGAACTCCTCTACATACTCCTTGGCAAGGTCCATATATTTCTGCCTGTTCTCAGCCTCAAGGCTCTTGACCTCTTGTCTGTACTTACGGCTATTGGTAAGCCAGCCCCAGCCGCTCACCATGCTTATCAGTGCGAGCGCAAGGCTCACCCACAATTCTGCATTCATCGTCTGTTCCTCCTATTTTAACTGATTGATATCTGTCTGCCTATATCCTCCTGCCGTCTTACGCAGAATCTGACGGCGGTTGATGCCGCTTCGCTTCCAGCTTATGTGTATGAACGTGGGATAGAGTATCATCTGATCCCACTTGCCGTTGGCCACGACTGTCCTTGCAAGCCGTTCGAGCGCACCGTCTTTCTGCTCCGCAGGACGGATGTCGGCCGCCTGACCAACGACGTGCTGACTCTGCGGCACGCCGCCAACTCTGGCGTTATGACTCGGGCAGCGGTATCCGCTGGTTACGCATATTGCCTTGCCGTATGCACGGCGGACGGGGTCGAGCACCTGCTCCACCAGGGCTTCGATGTTCTCCTTTGCGGCGGCCGGCATCCTGCATCCGTCGCGACATTCAAACTCTTTCATTTCAAAATATATCATCGGCTTTCCTCCTTTCCTTAAACAGTCCAACATTCTTATAAATAGAAGCCCCCGCACCACTGGCACGAGGACTTCGGCAAAAGATATTACAGTGTGTTGCCTACGCCTTTCTCTGAGCGTCTACGGCTTCCTTGGCACAAGACAGCAGCTCGTCCCAGCGCGCCGCCATCTTTCTTGCCTGTTCGTCAAGGCTTCTTTTCCAGACTCTCTTATATTCCTCGTCAGATACTGAACTTGCCCTGATTTCGTCTATCCTATCCATTAGGTTCTTTACACGTTTCATTTTTACTATAATTTAATTATACAATATCTTTTAAATTCTTGCCAAAAGACTCAGCAGCCGTTTTTCGAGCCTCATCACCTTCTTCACATCAATGCCCATCAGACTGGCAATGCCGTGATATGTATCGTCCCTGTACATGGCATCCAAATAAGCCAGCAGCTCAGGCTCGTCCTTCACGACGCCGCGCGCAATGTCGTAGCCCATATCGCGCATGTTGGCTTCGAACTTCCATTGCGCGGCTATGTCCATCTCTACCTGCTGGCGGAAGCCTTGGTCGCCGGTGAGCGTAACCTCGGGCTGTCCCCGCTCGTAGAAGTCCTCTACTATGTGCCCCATCTTGCTTTTTGCAATCTGAATCAACATCGAGCTCAGCTCGCGCGTTGGCTTCCAGTGCCACTCTCCGCAGAACAGAGCCTCGATACACTCCTCTCCTATCACATCCACGGCATCGCCGCCCATCGCCCCTCGGGAGAATGGTCCACACTCGCGACTGAATCCGCAGTGTATTATCTGCCAGTGTATCCACCGCTGGAGTTTCTTCATGGCTCTTTCTCTTTCTTCGGGAGTAACAGCCGCCAGGCGTTGCCACTCCTCTTTTGTCAATATAACTTCTTTCATAAAAGTAAGTTTTAAAGGTTAATATATTCGGTTGTCTTCGTTTCTCATCTGTATCTTATCCTGCTTTTCTTAAAAACGTGGGCTAAAAGCGAACTTTTTTTCTCACGCCAAAGAAAAGCAGCGCACTGCCGGGTTTATGTACCCCGACAGAGACGCTGCTTAAAGAACCTATGGATAAAAGACAGAAGGCAACCCCGTTAGAAAGCTGCCTTCACTTGTATCTTATCCTACTTTTTTCAAATACATAAGTTTCGGTACAATTTTTTTATTTATTTTTTTGTTACTGCCCTAAAAAATCATTCAAAGATAGCAAAGAACTGCAAAACAACACAAAAACAAACGATTTATTTTTATGTGTTGTACGAGATTGCGAGAAAATGAAATATTAACTTATACAAAATATTAGAGGGCAAAATTTTTATTCTGCCCTCTAAACCCATTCAAGAAGAGAATGATTACGGATTATCCTCAAAATCTTTTGTTTATGAGACTATATGTCGTATTTCTCCTTTAATCTATTCATGCACATTCCAGTTACATAAACATACAGCGTGACGAATGCTTTGATATTCTCATCAAGCTGCTTCTCTGGCAGCAGGTATGAAGCATGAGCGCCATTACCATCAGATGTATTGCGGTTATTGCGGATGATGTCAAGATAGCAGGAAAGAGTCTTCTCTGTTTCTTTGGTACTCCATTTCAGTCGTTTCAAGCATGGGAACGCAAAAATACAGTTCACCAAAGTAATCTTTTTCCCTTCCTCTGTTGGTTGAATCTCTTCACCGTGAACCATATAGTACAACTTCTTCAGATAAACCTCGAACTTGACCGACAGATTGCCTGAATGGACGTGTTTGTCGATAATGTTCACTTTCTTTCTGCCGAAGAGTTCGTCCATTGCCTTATAGACATCAAGACCAACACCGTCAACACTCGGGATTGTATGGGTTGTAAGAATCTTAAAGAGCGCTCTCACAACATCCTGTGTCTGTGGCATACCTGCGCATTCACTTAAATCTGTTTCGACCAACTCACGTACATTCTCGCTCATCTCTTCAAAGGACAGTTTATTGCTTTCCTCGCGCTGCTCCTTCTGCTCAGGAGTCTCTTCCGGCACTTCATCTTCCGGCACTTCATCTGGAATATTCACGTCCAAGAAGAAATCCTCATTCTGATATGCATAGATAATCTTTGCCCTGTCTGACGGATCAAGGATAAAGCGACGAAGTATGCTCGACATGTTTGTAATCACAAACCGCTTAGGCACATCATTACCTGTAATCTTCTTCAGGAAGTCAACAGCCTTCATCTTGTCAAGCGACTGCACCAAAGCATCGAACCGACCTTGTTCATTGATATTCTGCTCCGTTGTATCCTTGCCTATAAGTTCCTGCAGTTTGGTGATGTTCAGGCCCGTTGCTTCGGCAAGCGTATAAACCTGCTGGTCACATTCACGCTTCTGGTAATCAATGATATAATCATAGATGGTCTTGCCAGGACTTAGATGCAAGTCGCCGCTTTCTATGTCATGCAGAATGCGCTGGGCTGTACGCTGGTCGCGCTGATTGAGTGATGCAAAGGCATTGTGCAGTTCTGCCTGTGCCACTTTTACATGCTCGCTGCCAGGGCCTGAAGTGTAAAGATTCTTCACGAACTTGATGAACTTCGAGTTGATGTATTCTGCATCAATAGTCCCTGCACCAGTCTCAGTGATGTATGCTTCCAACTGATAGACATCATCGTCATCACCACCGCTTCCGCCGCCTCTCTGGAACAGTTCGCGGTAACGTGCCAGCAGTATCTTGTATGTCTGCTCGTCAAGCTCCATCTTCAGTTTTACCCACCCATTGGTGTGCTGAAACTCATATTCTGGCTTCTCCCAAAGAAAACCTTGCATCTTGGCAGCTTCAAGACGCTTGGTCATGTCGCAGAACTCCTTGGCAAACTTCTTTTTCGAAGCTTCAGCTTGTGGCAATGTTGCATAATACTCTATTCCTTCAGCCTTGAACAGTTGATCAATAGTAAGGAATGACTGGTTTATTTTTTCCAGATTAGCCTCCAGTTTGTCGGTAAATACGAGCAACGGCTGGTCGACATACAGAGCCAGAGCATCGTCAATGTTCTTTGCCATGCGGTTAGGACGGGTGAAGTACTTGATGATGCCGAAAGGCTTGTCTGGACCAAACAGACGGTTGGTACGAGAGAATGCCTGAATAACATCCACATACTGCAACAGTTTGTCCACATAAAGTGTGTTCACCCATTTAGAGTCATAGCCAGTCAGCATCTGGGTAACTACGATGAGCATATCAAGTTGCTTGTCTTTCTCCAGATGCTGATAAGGCATTTTATGTGCAAGACGCTTGGCTACGTCTTTCTTGTATTTGGCGTAGGTCGATTGCTGGAATGTGGTATCAAACCTATCGTTGTAATCCTGAAGTATCTCAAGGATAGCATCTTCCTTATACTCACCACCGCCATTATTATCGATGGAGTCATCAAAGATGGCGGTAACATTGTACTCCGGATAATGCTCCTTGAACAGATGATAGTATTCTATTGCCTCTGGGATGTTCTTTGTGGCCAGTATGGCATGGAACTTGCCATTGTGACTGAGCACAGGACGTTCCTCCACAATCTTCTGAACGACTGCCATGTGGTGATTGTCGGTAGTATAGAGCGACTTTGCTTCGTCTTCCACTTTCAGCATGTCGGTATCGTTCATCCACTTGTTATAGATGTCCATCTTCTCCTTGTCATTTGCTATGTCATCAACTGACTTAGCTTCTGGATCTGCCAGCCTTAATGCTACAGCTTCACGTACTTCCTGCTCTTGGAATGTATCCACACGATAAAGGTCGAAACCAAGAACATTATTGTCAGGAATACCATTGGCAAGAGTGTATTTATGCAGCATGTCACCGAAGATGACTTCCGTTGTCATCTCGCCATGGGCATTCTCTGGAAATATAGGTGTTCCAGTGAAACCGAAAAGGACGGCGCGTGGGAACGTGTTCTTGATAGTGAGTAACATTCCGCTACCACTGTCTTTTCCCGAACCTGCCACGCTTCTGTGGCACTCATCAACAATGAACACTACGCGTTTCTTGTTTATCTTGTCGATGGTTGACTGCGGAATGCTGTTGTCGCTGTTTATGCGGCTCATCTTCTGTATGGAGGTCACGATAAGGCACTCGTCCTTGCTGTCGCTTTCAAGTACACGGATGAGGTTTTTGGTATCATCTGTATCGAGCACATTGTCATCAGCATTGGCAAAGCCTCGGTACTCGTCGGCCGACTGTGTGCTCAGTTCTATGCGGTCGAGCAGGAACACCACCTTATCGGCATCATTAGCCTTGGCAATGAGCTGGGCAGACTTGAACGAGGTCATTGTCTTACCAGAACCTGTGGTGTGCCATATGTAGCCGCCCTTATGAAAATGATCGTCCCAGTTGGTTTCACGCACACGCTCCCATATCTTTGTAGTAGCAAAATACTGATAGCTGCGGAGCACCTTCAGTGTCTCGTCCTTGTCATCGGCAATGGTGTAGTAACCCACCATCTGGTGTGCCATCGGTATTGACAGCAGATTGGCTGCAATACGTTTCCAGTCGTGAATCTCTTCGTTGTTGAAGTCAGCCCAATGGAAGTAGAAACTTGGAGAAAAGTTCTCTGAAGCTCCAGGATTGGCAAAGTAGAGAGTCTTCTCAGGTGTCATCGCAACAAATATCTGTATCAAAGAGAAGATGCCATGCGAGAAGATGCCTTCGTGGGCATACTTCTTTATCTGGTTTACTGCCTGAGTTACGTCAACACCGCTTCGCTTCAGTTCGATGTGAACGACAGGCATACCATTTATGAGCAGCATCACGTCGCCACGGCGTGTAGTGCCAAGAGGATGCTTCGTCTGGAATCGTGGCTGACGTACTATCTGATATACGCTCTGTCCTGCACGTATCTCCCGGGCATTGAATATTGTAAGATACACCTCTTTGCCAAAGTTTATTTTGTCATCCTGGTTATCACGCTTTATCATCACCTGACCACCGTTTACGAACTGGTTCACCTCGTATGGGTTCTTCAACGCGTCCACTTGCGTCATTATCTGCTGCATCTCGCTGTCTGTCAGCGGAAAGTCACCCAGACGGTTCATGTCTCGGTTGTTGTTATAGATAATGGCAGCCCAATTTTTGATGAGGTTTTCCTCTGTCGGGTTCATTATCACGTTGGGTTCCCAACCATGCTGGGGCAGAAAGTCGGCAAGGGCTTTCTCAAAGTCAAGTTCCTTTAGGAAAGGACGAACTAAAACATCTACTGGCATACTATCTTTGCTTTTTGGGTTATTCGACTATTATAAAATATGATATCCTCCATTCTTTGGTGCTCCACGGAATTCCACTCTTCCTGCTTCGGCTAACGATTTCAAGTATCTCTGTATTGTTCTCAGGCTTTTTTGTAGCATCACAGAAAGAGCCGGAGCATTCATACCCGGGTTGTTTCTAATCGTATCATATATCAGTTCTTCTAAATTTACACCGCCATTACCATCATTTACACCGCCATTTTTACTTTTTACACCGCCATCATCCAACAGGCGGAGTAAATCCATCTGTGTGGCGATGATTCGTTCTGTAATGAAATCCACAAAAACCTGCGGATTTTGATGCGACATTTCAAGTGATTGAACATATTCGTGTCGCAAGATAGCAGGAATAAGCGCTATGGTGTATTCTCCCCTGATAAGAGCGAGATTAAGTATAAGGCGAGCCACTCGTCCATTTCCATCTATGAATGGATGAATAAACACAAATTTCTGATGAGCAAGAGCAGCGAACTCAGGAGTGGAAAGCTTGTGCTCGTTGTCGTTGAACCATTTCACAAACTTTTTCATGTCACCCTCTATCTTGGCTGGAGGGGATACTGCATACCTACTACCACTGATAAATACAGGAACACCACGATAATGTCCTGCTTTCTCTCCATCAATCTTCTCGTAAAATAGGCGGTGTAGTTCAATAATGTCCGCCTCCTCCAAAGGTTTATTAGCCGCAAGCGTATGGATATAATCATACGCATGTGCATGTCCAACGGCTTCATATACATCACGCAGAGGCTTACCTTCTATGGTCAAGCCGTCTTCTATCACAACCTTGGTCTCTGACTCGGTAAGGCTATTGCCTTCGAGTGCATTACTGGAGTAGGTAAGACCTATACGATAATATTCCCTAAGCGACTTCATGGTCTCTTCAGGGAAAGGTCGCAAGGCAACAATCCTGGCTCGCAGTTGTTCTGCTGTTTGCAGAAGGTTGGGTGAAATATATTGTTTCATATAAACTTCTTCGTCATAAAGTTTTCATACAAACATATTGTCTAAACATGCAGACTTTATCTGCTTCAACTTCTCTAATCGCTGGGATTGGAGAGTGATTTGAGAGTCAAGAGATTGCATATATTCCGCAATCTTCTCTTGTTCTTTATATGAAGGAACCCAGATGAAACCTGTTAATGCCATCTCGTCACTTATGTTAATCGTATTCTTTGCTCCTTTATTGATTAAAGGTAACAAATAGTTATTGATGCGATAAGTCGGCTCAAAATAGTAATGTATATAATCTGGGCATACATTTTCTTTGGTATCATAAACTGCATATAATACAGAAACAATACCCGTAGAACCTTTGTTGACCTTTATGATGCCATAAGGTTTTGACTTCAATGGTGACTTTGTGTAAACAATCTGATTCTTTTTGAGGACTCTATAGTTGGCAACGGATTTACCAGCATAACTTCGCCCCAACAGTTTTATTTGATTTACAACACCAACTTCATCTGATACCGAGAGAACGTTATTGATACCATAAACATTATTTTGGTTTCTCTCGTTATTGATAATTAGACAATCACCCAAAGTAACTTTTTCCCACTCGCCTTCAAATCCTTTGAATCTTACTCGTGGAGTGGTTTCTCCTTCTTGTGGAAACATTGACTGCAAACTTGCAGCCTTTACCTGTTTAAGTGATTCAATCTTCTTTGCGGTTGATTGAATGAGGGAGTCTATAGATACAATATAATTGCCAATTACTTTCTCTTCTTCAATAACTTTCGGAAATGATATGGTGTATTGAGACAATTTATCTATAGTCAGTTGCGGGACTCCTGTAGATTCATGAAAGACCTTATGACAATTAATAGCATTAGAAAGAAAATCCACGTCATGTTTGCTCTCTATAGTAAGAAGCCTTACAACTGGAGTGAATGAAATCTTTCTTGCTTGTGCATGTCCAATTTCACCCCGTCCTGTTACACTTACTGCAGGAGCTTTTACCCTATAGACGTTATCATAAAAACCTACTACGCCATCATTGCTTAAGGCATTTGCTATGACTGGGAATTTACCTTTCTTCTTTAATAAATTCTTGTCTATGTCTCCACCAGCAAGTATTGTAAAATCTTTTTCTTTGAGAGAATGTGATTCCCACTCCCCACTAAATCCTTTAAATCTTATCTTTGGTTGTTTCATTCTTAGTCCTCCATTTTATGTTTCACCTCCCAATGGCCACTATATCCACTGCCCACATATTCGATGTGAGACAATTTGGCGATATGGCGCTTGATGGTTTTTGATGTAACTCCACGCCGTGCAGCTAGTTCCTCTGTCGTAATCTTAGGAAAAACTGCTACTTGATATTCTATCCATTTGTCTAAGTCGTCCTCTTGAGGGCATCTTGAGGGACATCGATATCGTTGAGCACTACTTCGGGATGTTCCTGCTTCCAAACGGCGATGAGGTTGGGGAATGTAATAGTGAACTGAGCACGGTCAGAATAGAACGTCGGTTGCATGCGTTCGGTGAAATAGGGCAATGCTTTTATAGGATTGACTATCTTTCCCATACCAGAACCCTTACGTTCCATATAACCCAGTTGAGCAAAAACGTCGGCTATGCCAAAGAGCAAACTACCACCATCGCCGTTGGCAAAGGCGCTGACACTTTTCAGCCAACTCTTCACCTTACGTCGCTCTACCTCCTGCTTTTTGTCGTATTCAGTAGTTTCACCTATATATTGTTTAATGTCCATACTTACTTCTTGATAAGGTTAGACAAACCACTGATGGCAAACTCATCGCCAGTGAGCTGACCGATAAGTTCTGCAAGATTCTGCTCAGACTCAGCGATACTTCTTTCAATATCGTTATAAGTCACAGAATACTTCTCGCTGAGTGCATTTATTACATCGGCAAGTGTCTGTATCACAGCATCGGGCAATGCTTCGATGGCAGAGGTGATGGGGAGAATCCATTTCAGTTCGAGGAACATCTGTATAGCCTTCATGTCAAGTCCTTCGATGGTCTGGATGGTTTTCTTTTCCAATGCCAGCTTGTCCTTCGCTACCTGTTTCTTCTTTGCAGACTGCTCATCCCAAAGCGCAACGATTGCCTTTAGCTGCGCCTTGATGTCATCCTCCACGTCGGCCTTTGGTTTGCTGTCGGCAGTAATTTCTTTCTTTATGAAGGCGTTGTCTTTCTCAGCATCGAAATACTTTTCGGTATCTTCCATGCCAAGGAGTTCGTCGCGAGCAGCATCCAACTCGCCCTCAATGGCCTCGATGCGACTCTGGAGGGTTGCAATAGCGTCCAAGTCATCTTGGAACAGCGTTTTCTGTACAAGCTCAAAAGGAATGATGCGTCCCTTTAAACCGTCTTCCACTTCCTGCTCTACGCCATTCTTGTCCTTTACCATCTTCGTCTTGGGTTCAACCACCTTGCAGGCTTTGAAACCCTCAGTCTGGATAATCTCCACATCGCCCATGATGCCCTGCCAGTTGTCGGCAAGAATCTGATAAGCGGCATATTTGTCCACAAGGGGCAATCCCTCGCAACGGCGGAAGATGTCAGCAGAGATCAAGTCGCTCTCTACAACTTCCTTTATCTGCTCAACATTGTCGATAAGACGGATATGGAGCATATGCTTGAAGTCTTCAAAAGCCGCTGCAAAACGAGCCTTGAAATCCTTTACATCCTTATTTCCATGTATGGTCTCCACGATGTCTGTTGCCTTGATTGTTGAATAAGGACGCTCCTGCTCCGCAGCAAACACTTCCTGCTGAAGTGTAGGGAAAGCATTCCAATACTCATTGAGATCGGCAATTTCGCTATTCGGTATTCCACCAAACATTGTGGAATAAATATCGTACTTCACAGGTGCCTCGCTCGAATCCACATAGCGAGGAATGTTGAGATTGTACTCGTTACGGCGAATCTCATCGCGTGTTACGACACGTGAAAAACCTGGAATCTCCTTACGCTCCCGATAGGTGTCGGCAATCTTCTTCACGTCACAGGCACGGAGTCTGTTTTGCTTGCCGTCTTTTACAAAGCCTTTGCTTGCATCGATGATAAGCACACCTTCGCTGCCACGGTTCTTCTTCAGAACCATGATAAGAGTCGGGATGCCAGTGCCAAAGAAGATATTGGCAGGAAGACCGATGATAGCATCGATGTTGTTCTTCTCTATAAGATTTGCACGTATCTGGCCTTCTGCCTGTCCTTCCTCTTGCTGTTCCAATGGCAGCACATTGCCTTCCTTATCGAAAATCTTTGGAGTCTTGCCACGGAACAATACACCATGTGGCATTACGATTGTCATAATGCCGTCGCTCTTCAGGTGGTGAAGTTCATGCAACAGGAAAGCATAGTCGGCCTTGGTCTTTGGTGCCACACCATAGTTCTTGAAACGAGGGTCGTACTCCTTGTCCCTTGGATCCCAGTGCTGGGAATAAGGAGGATTGCTGACCACAGCATCCACAGCCAGAGGCTTGTCAATCTCTGAGCCTTCTTCGTGCATAGGCCAGTCTTCTTCAAGGGTGTCAGCACAACGAGTAACGATATTCTGAGGAATGATGCCACGCATCACAAGGTTCATACGCGTAAGGTTGTAGGTGTTTTCCTTCAGTTCCTGCGCATAATATTTCACCTTGTCTTTGCCTTGGATGTGTTTGCTGACAGCCTTGCCAATGGTTATCAACAACGAACCTGAACCAGATGTAGGGTCGTAGATATCAAGGCTTTCCTTATTCTTGTGGTGCTCAGCCACAATCTCAGACATAATCATTGCCACCTCATGAGGGGTGTAGAACTCACCAGCTTTCTTGCCTGCATTGGCAGCGAAGTTACTTATGAGGTATTCATAGACATATCCCAGTACGTCGTAGTTCTGAGAGCCGTCGGTAGGAATATCCTTGATGAGTTTGATAAGCCCCTTCAGTGCCTTTGTCTGCGAACTTGGGTTGTCGCCCAACTTGCTGAGACCTTCTCTCAAGGTCTTGAAGATGCCTGCATAAACAGTTGCATAGTTCTCGCTCATCAGTCGCTCAAAGTTACTGAGTGCCTCACTGAGCGTCTGCACACTGAAAGAGGTATCGTTGAGCCATGTAGAGAACAGATACTTGTATTCGATAAAGAAACCGATATGCTCCTGACATTCTGCAATGGCATTCTTCATGTTCATATCCTCGTAGTTCTCTACAAGTTCTGGAAGTTCATCCTCTTCCCAGTCGCATACCTCTGTGAAATACTTTACTTCAGTGTCAGAAAGGAACTTATAGAAGATCAGGCCAAGAATATAGTCCTTATATTCATTGGCTTCAATCTTGTTACGCATGTTATTGGCAGATGCCCATATTCTGTTTGCAAGTTGCTGCTTGTTCATATGCTAATACTATTTGTTTTCAATTACTAATGCAAAGTTAAACGTTATCTGTGCATTCATTCTGCACAGGAAAATATTTTTTATAAATTTCTGCTATATTCTCTGCAATTTGTATCCTAAACGTCTCAGGAGAGAGAACTTCAACGTCAGAACCGTACGATAAGATTTGTTGTTCTAACTCACGAGTTGGTTTAACATTCAAAGATATTACACACTCTTTTTCATTGACTGTGATTTGCGATTTGTGAATGGGCTTTGAAGTTACATAAGGAAATCTGGCCTGTTTAAAACGCAAAATGATAGTTTCTTTCTCTACATCGTCATACGGTATAGAGACGCCTACTACATCATCAAAGAAATGAGCAAAGTCGATGGCTGTATTAGGACAGAATGGAATATTTGCCAAAGTGATGCGCTGAATACGGTCAAGAGCCTTATTTGCAATCCTTCCTGTTTCTTCCTCATAACCAAACAGAAACCAACGGTTATTATATTGCCTAACGTGGTAAGGATGAAAGGTTGATGTTAGTTCTTTCCCCTTATATGTCTTATAATAAAGAACAATAGGAATGTGGTTCACAGTAGCATCTATAACTTCTGAGAGATATTCCAATCCCTTCAATTGTTCATTCTGCTCAAATGCCACTATATTTTCACTATCAGACTTGATGCCAAAGCGATATTCAAGATTGGAAATCACTTCTTCCAACCAAGCATTATTAGGAACGCCCCGATATCGGCTAAGCATCTCAATGGTGGAACGCAAGTTCTGCACTTCGTCCGGCGTTAGTTCGTTCTGGAATATCGAGAAATCGCGCTCAGAATAGCGGTAATAACACTTCTTGTCATAATACGGCTTAGCGTCAAGATATATCCCATCAGGAAGCATCTTGCGAATAGCATTGATGTCTCCTCTCAATTGCCGAATACTAATCACAGAATCCCCCCCTTGAACATCCTCCAAGTGGTCATTAACCTTCTCTAATAGAGTGTCAAAGTCATACTTATGACGGAAGTCGCTAAAACACCTATCTAGGATTTGATATCTGAATTGTGCATTCTTATTTACTGGCATAAATATAGATTGTGATGCAAATTTATATAAAATCTCTTAGCTTATATGCCAGTAGAGATAAAAATGTTATACAAATTGCCACGTGTTTGACTTTTGCCTAATAAGTCAAGACTCACACCCCCTCAAAGACAAGCAATTCGCAATTGAAAAGACAGCTGAGATTTGAAAATTGAAAAAACTATTAACAATGGACAATATTGAGAACTCATTTTTAATTTTAATAGGTTAGCGACACTAACCTATTAATTTTCATCTTTTGCAAATTATTCCTTTCAGGTATTTCAATATTCATTCAGAGAACCGAAACTTGAAAATCTATAATCGGAAGTTAATTACCTTCCCTATTTCAAAAAAACAGAAAACTGTCAATTAAAAAACTTTCAATTCTCTCTAAGTTTGCAGATGATTGCGGCGCAGCCGCATAAGAAAGCAAATTGGTCGAGAAAAACAATAGCAATTCAAGACAGTTTCTTACCTTTGTCGTTGTAAGGAAGAATCGGTCTGTCGAAGAGGTA
>Ga0256407_10002945_pt1 | contig 31242 bp, 43 predicted proteins | sample RumenRJG_04DNA_FD_193489 | JGI IMG/M metagenome (GOLD analysis project Ga0256407, IMG submission 193489) | Bovine rumen microbial communities from Lethbridge, Alberta, Canada - RJG_04 | ecosystem: Host-associated > Mammals > Digestive system > Stomach > Rumen | place: Canada: Alberta...
GAGCGTACTGTATTAAACGACTTGTCTGACAATCAAATTATACTCGGTACAGGAGATGTATTATCTAGATACGATTATGTATCTACTGTGTACGGCATGCTGCAAAATCAATATGAAGCAGAAATGCAATCTAACAATACTCAATACTTCTGGGATGGTAATAATAAGGAGATATTGTCATACGCTGGTGGAACAGAACTTAGTCCTTTAACTAAGATTAAGAACGTTAGATCATATATAAACAATAATGAGTCTGTTCAACATCCAAGTTTGAGCTACGATAATAAGTTCAACGAGATGATAGCAAGTGTTGTAAATGATGGTTCTATAGTATATAATGAACAAACTCAATGTTTTACTTCTGTATATTCATTTAATCCTACATATAGAGCTGTAGTTGACGATAGGTTGTACTATAATAACAATAATAATATATACAGAATGTCTATAGAATAGCCGCAAAATGCTACATGGTTTGGTAACGCAGCTAACCCGTCTATACAATATGTTGTAAACAGCAATGCTCAATATCCTAAGGTATTTGATATATCTACATTTGGAGGCAGATTTTATGGGGGAGATAATTTAAACAATATAACATTTGATTTCTATACTCCTCTTAAGCAACATAGTACTGCTCACGGCAATCAAATAACAAATAGAGAATACGATTTCCGCTTAGATATCCCAAGGAATGCTGGTAGTTCTTATGGCGATAGAATGCGAGGTAAAACAATGCAATGTGAAATATCTTCTAACAGTAACTCTACTGACTTCTCATTGCAATATGTAATAACTAAATATAGAATGTCATGGAGTTAACTGGATTGAAAAGTTTTAAAAACGCCGGAGGAAGTATATATTCTTCTATAGGATCTTCTGATAGTAGTAAAACTGTAGGATATAAATAGATAAACAATCTGCCAAAATTTGAGAATGGCACACCTGGATAGTAGCAGTCATCAACTTCGTCCAGTACTAATAACACATCGTCTACAACATAGAGTACTAGTAATACATCATCTAGTACCGGCAATACATCAATGACTACAAACAATTCGTAGTCGTCAAGCTTAGCTAATAGTTATGGAGGATGGGGCAATTAGTAGTTTAATAATTCTGTAACAACGCCAGCGCTTAATCCTGGTATAAATGTCCCATATTCTGGAAAAGTGGATACATCTGGAATAACACCGAATGCATATAGTGTAAAAAGTTATTTTAACTCTCCAGCGGCTACGGCTGGTGCAAATATAACAGCAAAAGTCGGCCCTAGTTCTACTGGTGGGAAAGGAGTTAATTGGTCCGGTATCGGAAATGTTGTAACAAGTGGCGTACAATTTGCAGGAGATGCTATCAACTCATTTTCTGTAAATGAAACTGGAGAAGATGTATAGCAAAAATACGGTACTTCCCAATAGAATGTAGGTGGTATTGGGTATGAGAGCCAAAATATGATCGATCTTAATAAAGAGATGGATCGCGTTAAAAGTGAAAATACAGGAAATACACTTAAAACAGTCGGTAGCGGTGCAGCATTAGGAGCAGCCGCAGGTAGTATAATACCTGGTTTAGGTACTATAGCCGGTGGTCTTATAGGAGCTGGTGTAGGTTTAATTACTGGTATATTTGGAGGAGAAGCTAGAAAACGTGAGTATAGAAGATTGCTTGCAAAACAAAATTCTAAAATAAACGCTTTACAAGATTCTGCTAGATTCAGTGCTCAAACTAAAGCTATACAACAAATGAATGCTAGAGAATATGGTAATTCTGAAGCTTAGTATTTGTATGGTGCAGCAGAAGGAAAATTACCAAAATATAGTGATGGAGTAGACACTTCGTTTATAAAATTACCTGTATATTCACAGACAGGCAAACCTACATTCAGTGCATTTGGACCTGTAAATATTAAACCAAACGCAAAAGTATCAAGTGGCGAGGAAATAGTAAACGTCAACACAGGATCTGCATACAGAATTCCTGGTAAAAAGAATAATAAGGATACAGAATACGCATATCTGAATCCTGGAGATATGGTAGTAACAAATAAAGACGGTCTTTCTGATTATTATGCTATGACAGGAGACTATGAAGGAACTAGAGAAATGTTGAAGAATAGACTTGAAACGGCAAAAAATGGAAGATTGCCAAAATTTGATAACGGATGGTTAGGAAATGTAATAACGTCCGGAATTGGTGCTCTCGGAGGACTGTCTTAGTGGTTAGAAGCTAAGAATAGTACTCCAAAAAAGACAAATTCATATAGAGTTAACCCGTATGAGCAAGAGGCTCTTACTACATTAGCTTCGCTGGATATAAATCCATATCCTATAACAACACAACTCAGAAACGCAGAGGCTAGAAGTAATAAAGCTATTGATATGTCTGGAGGTCTTAGTACTGGTCAGAGAACATTATCCAGACTTGCGGCTTTACACAATACGCAATAGAATATTGCAAACATGTTAGCGAGTTTGTAGAATCAAAGAAACCAATATAAATCTGCGTATGCAACAGCTGCACTAAATGCAGGTTAGGCTGATAGACAAGCTCAGATGGCAGCTTATCAATGGGATGAGGATATGTATGCTAAAGCTCATGCTGCTAGACAACAAGGTATGTAGATGGGAATGCGTAATATGATCGATTCTGTCGGTAGTTATTGGCAAAATGCGTTTAAGTAGAATCAATTTGATAGAATGATGAATTTGTATCAGTAGGATATGGACTTAAAAAAAGATGAAATTTAGTCTATAGTAAAAACTACAGATACTAATAAAACTAAGAAGAAGTCTACTACAAGTTCTATAAGCCCAACGTATTCTGGAAATCGTAATCTGAAAAAAGATTGGGGAATCGAAGCCAATTCTAGACTAAAAAACCCAGAATTGTCTTGGGGAAATTATTATTCATTGACATCGCCAATATTTCCCACATTTTATACGACGTATAAATATATAAAACCTTATGACAACATACGCATATGATAATTGGATATAGCTCCCTACTAGGGATCTATATGATACGCAGGTTATGGCGATGGCTATAAATGCTGCGAAAGATATGTACGAGAAAGGAGAGTAGCGTATAAAGGATTTCAATACAGCATATGGAGATTTTGTAACACCTATACAAGCTGATCAAGATTGGTATAACTAGAATGTTACAGGTAAGGTAAGAGATACTATAAATAATCTATATGCTAGAGGTATTGATCCTTTACGTAGTGCTGAAGGTAGAGCTATTGTTGCATAGTTGGTTAATAATATACCTGTTGGACAAGTAGCTAAACTTAGGAGTAGCGCAGAGAATGCAAAAGCTTTCCTCAAAGCAAGACAAGAGCTTGAAGCTAAGGGGTTATATAATCCGTTGTTTGCTAAATACGATGGACCAGATATGGCAACGTACCATACTCTCGAAGATGAATCTGGTGCCGGTATGGGTATATGGGACAAAATGAGTCCTACTAAAATGGTAGATATGGCTACATTTGGTAATCCTTATTATGAAGGACTCAAAGCCAATAAAAAGAAGATTAGTAAAGGCGGTAGAGAATACAGTGTGGAAGAAATAAACATGTCTGACCTTAGAAATATAGCTGATGCTAGATTTAATGAACTGGTTAGTACACCACAAGGGCAATTGATGTATAAATATTATATGGACCAAACAGGTGGAAAATCAGAATTAGCTAGGGAGATGTTTAATCAAGCTGTAGCCGATGGATAGAAACGCCGTATATATAGGCATGAAGAAGAGGATGACAATTACTTCAAGAATGAACAATTGAAAATAAGCAGAGCTCAACTTGCTATATAGCAAGAAAAGCTGAAATTGCTCAGAGATAAATAGAAAAAGGAAGAAGAAGAAAAGGCTAATGGTTGGACACGTAGGCAATCGTGGAATATTATGGTAAACGGAAAGAAGGCTGAAGATACGTCTAAATTTGGAGGACATGCCGGACTTTCTATAAAAGATAGAAAAGATTTTGCAAGAAATTATTCTGCATATCAAACGAAACTTGTTCCCGGAAGCCATGATATGAATACTGCAAGAGCTTTGCTTTCTGGCCTCACACCTCAAACAGGAGTTACTGATATTGAATCTGTAAAGAGAAGACCTGTTTCATTTACATCTGGAAGTGGAATCAACTTTACTGCGCATAGACAATATGTATACGGAGGAAAAAGTCTGACCAGTGGATCTGCAAGTAATAGACTTCTTAATTACATGAGAAACAAGAGAATTCATGGAAGTGTTGTACATGAAGATGATATTAGTGTAAACAGAATGGATTATGATCAAAATGCTCATGTATGGGATATAAATGGATACGTTAGAGTAAAGAAAGAGGATCTAGACGGATTTAATGGAAATCTTAATTAGGCACTTAAGCTTATTGGAGCTACTGAATACAAGACAGATTAGTTAGTTGGTACTAAGAAGGGAATAAAACAGTATAAACCTATAACATATATAGATATTCCTGTATCTAGGACAATTGATTCAAGAGGTTTCGCAGACTCTGAGATAGATATGCTTGGAGATGCTTTAAATTTAACTAAGAGTGCTACCGTAAAACGACAACCTGATTACGAAGAGGACGCATATGAGGATTGATAGAAAAACAATGGATCGTCAACTCGAAGAATATAGACAGCAACAAATAAAAGCTAATAAGAACAGGCAGTCTTTATTTAGAGATTATGATAGATCTACAATAGTAACTAATATAGATGATCCATACACTGGAGTCGACAATAGTGACGATGAAGGCGGTATTCTTAATAGAATAGGTAATGCATGGGATTCTGCAAAACAGAGTATGTCTGATTTGTGGAATTCCATAAATTACGATATGGATAAATAGGCCGTTGACAGCGCTATAAATAGTGTTGATGACGAGGTACAAAGAAAGAAAGATTTAGAGTTAATCCAGGAATACTATTTACTTACTGAAAATAAACAAAAATTAATAAACGATATCTACAACGATCCTAATTTAAACACTAGGAGTATAGATAAAACGTTGGAGATGAAATAGTAGCTGGAAGATGTCGACGATCGTATAAAACAATTAGATTAGTATTTTCTTGGAGAAGGAAGAACTCATTCTGCGGTTGCAGAAAATATGTTTGATGGAACCAAATTAAGTTTGTCAGACGAATTAAACGCAACTACCTGGAAGGCGATAAAAAGCGGATGGGGAGATCATAATGTACGACTTGGTTGGAGTAAATACGGTTTGGCCGGAAAATTGGCTGGAGGCGTATTAGAAGGACTATCTGACATAGTAACTAGGCCCACCGGAGTTTTAGGAGAAATTATTAGCGGGGCTTATGGAGAAGCTAAGGACGCAATAAATAAAATGCTGTCCAATGAGTACAGTACTTCATCTAGAATATAGAATTATATAAAAAATCTTTCAGAAGACGGAGATGATATTCTTAAAACATTATATGTAGGTGAGGATATTATAAATAGAGAAGGTGTACATAAAGATTTATCTAGCAAATACGGAAATAACGCGTTTGCAATATAGGAGAAAATTGATGAATTAAAAGACGCACAAGATGCTCTTAAATACGGCAGATTATTTGGCGTAGATGGAGCATATGATTATAACTCTGTATCAGAAAATTGGAAAAAGCAGCGTCAGTGGTATTAGGAAGAAGGTGGTTTTTGGGATGGTTTTATGCATCCGTTTTTAGCAACGCAAGACATTGCTTCTTCCTTAGATATGATGAAATATCAAATATACGCACAAGGAGTAGACGCACTGATACGTAGAATTCCTGCTGCATTTATAGAAAAACATCCCGTAATAGGAGCAATAGCTAACGCTACAGATATCGCTGCCGGTATCGCAGGTACAGTGAAGGCGAGAGAAGAAGAGACTGGCCTAGAAAAGATAGGTGCAATTGGGCAACGTGTTCAAAAACAAGCTCAGCGAGACGGTGCTAATCTTGACGCAGTTATGTCAAAGATAAAACAGGATGCTGAAAGTATGGGCATTGATACTCAGGCACTGGATGCTGCACAATTGTGGCAACTTGGCGTGGCATTTGACATACAAACAGGGGATGCTGCTTTTGAAAAAGCAAAAAAAGATGCTCGTCTTGGCATAAACAAATTGATAAATGCAAACAATGCTCTAGGAATAGTTGATTACGCCTAGATGTTACCATATATGAGTTATCATGCCGATGTTACTAGAGGTTTAAAGAAACTTGGCGGAAAAATTGAAGATAATTTGTATATCGGAAACAAAACACTCGGTCAACAACTTGGTACTAGAACAGCTCCTTGGATTTACGAAAATTCTGACAAGAGAATCGTATAGCAAAGTATGGATGCTGTCGACGGGTTTTTCTCCAAGAAGATAAATAGAGCAGCAGAGGCATTTATGAAAAAAGATATGCCAAAAATGGCATTATTTACTAAACATGCTGCAGAATACATTGGGAAAAAGGCAAAAACTCTTGGTGGTACAGCAATATCGGAGTCAATTGAAGAAGGTCAACAGAATTTACTGCAATCTAGATACGAAAGAGGCGAATATAATAAATATCGTAACGACGAATCTATGTTTGACGTGAATGAATTTGTTGCTAATTCTGGTCTTGCATTAACTGCCGTTGCTGACTACTTCGGTCTGGGATTTTGGGATGCTAATAATAATAGATTTTGGGACGAAGAGCACAACAATGGAAAAGAACTTAGATAGGCCATGAACGTTGGTTTCTGGTCGTCTTGGATTTAGTCTTAGGGGCAACACGCTCTTACAAATCTTGCCGGAGCTTCTAATGAGAATATAACAGGCTTTGCTAGATAGATGTATGATGATAGGGTTGCAGTAAGAATTCTTGCGGACGAAGAAAAGAAACTTCAAGATCAGACGCATATTGATATGTTCTATGATCGTTTCAGACGCGGTGCTAATTGGAATACTCTTTATAAATCTTTGAATGATCTTAAAGATCTTTTAGATACAAAACAACTTCAAGACGAGACAGCAGAACAATACAAAGAGAGAATGGCTTAGGCTCACTCTAGTCTTGTAAAAAAATAGTTTATCGATGACGATATAAAACTAATGACTGCCGCATGGTCTTTATATTCAGATAAAGGTATTGATGATCTGTTTAAAGAGAAAGGAATAAATAAAAAAGACGAAAAATATAGACAATTCTTGAGGGACGGAGCCACTGCTCTGATGGATTATCATAAGACACTTGAATTAGTACAAGAACAATCAAAAGGTATAAACGACTCTCAAGAAGATCATATTAGGGCTGCTGAGCAAATATTAGATCCAAATACAACACAAGAGCAATTAAAAGAGCTTATAGAGAAGTATCCAAAACTCACAGATACTATAGATAAACTTCGTCAAAATTATAAAAAATATTTAGACGAAATTCCCGGATTCAATCAGAGAAGATTTGATTCTTTCTCTCAATCAGTAAAAAGTCTTTCTGATTTTATTGAACTTGTAGGAAAACAAAAAATTGTTGACCTTGGTATAGATGAGGATATCTAGAATGCATATGCAGAAAAGAAAAATCAATATACTGCACAAGCTCAAAGAATATTTTCAGCAAAAGATGATGCATCTAAGTAGAAGAAAGAACAACTTCTTAGAGACGCATTTAAAGAACAGGAAAAGGCCAGTTTCATTGAAAGATTGTCTAAAAACGAGAGTGCCTTTGTAAATAATTACGCAATAAGAGATCTTGTAAAAGACGACGTACTTCCTCACGAAGAGAGGGTTACTTCGTATCTTAGAGATATATTTAACAACAATAAAGAAAAAGTACAAGAACTTATAGACAAGGCTTACGAAGAGCACGATAAACCTAAATCTGAAGCTAGATTTGTAATAGACCAACTTAGGATGTTACATAATCTAAAGAAGAGAAAGTCTATAGAAAAAAATTTAGCGTGGGCTAAAGATCAAGCAAAGACTCTTGAGAATATTCGAAAGATGACCGGCCTTGACGTAGATCCGTCTAAAGTACAAGGATGGGCAGATAATCTGTAGGCTAAGTACGACAAACTTCTTTCAAGAGAGAAAGAATTCGTAGGAGAAAATTCGGATTTCGAAACACATCTCGGTGGGTTGTATGAGTTAGACGACGATGAGATTTACAACAAAACGCTTGATGATTATTTTATAAATACAGCAATTCTTCAAGCTCAAGCAAAGGTTGCTAATGCGTACAGGTCTTTGAAAGAAAATCCTCTAACTCTTAAGAATGCCATTTTTGGTAAGAATTCTGGAGAAACCATTCTTGACGAAATTGTTAGTAACTATCAATCTATTATTGATAAAAGAAACGCTAAGAGTGAAGCGGATAAACAACTTGGTATAGACGATATTACCGACATAGAAGATATGCAACAATTGTCTAAGCAAGCCGCGTGGACAATAATCAATTCAAGATTGGCAGAGCCAGTAGAAAGAAGAAAAGTAGTTCATAGACAATTCGACGAGGATGAGGTTCAAGAAGTACAGCGCGTAGATACTCCTATTATAGAAGAACAAGAGGAATCTACTATTCAACGAGAAAATGCTCCAGAAATAGAATCTCAGAGCGATGCTGAAAAGAATTTAAGAAAAGGTTTTTATCATGAAACATCTAAGAAACAAGATGTTGCAGAAGAGATAAAGAAAAGAAGAGAGAAACGTCAAGAACAAGATGATTCTGACGACATTCAGGCTGCTTTAGACGATGCTATTGGTATAGATGACGAAGTAGTTACACAACCAGACAATGCTCAAAATAAAGAAGAGTTAAGGCAAGAGGAACAAAGAGAGGCAGATGGTGTTCAACAACCAATGCCGCAAAATGTCGACGACGTTCAACAAAATGACACTGCTAATGCTGTAGACGACATTAGTATTGAAGAACCTCAAAATGATGGAGATGTTCTTGAAAGAAGCGAGGATGAAATAAATGCTGAAAATATAGAACGCGCAGTCCAAGATGATATTTCAGACGAAAACATTTCTTCTCCAATTGCTACTCCAGATGAAGATATTTCCCGTACTCCAGAAGAGTTAATTCAAGACGCAATAGACGACGATGTCGCGGAAGAGATGGATTTGTCCAGAGTATCCGAAAACGAATTTGGAGAGATAGAATATGAAGGTGAACTTTTGTCTGAAGACATGCAAGAGCACGTGAAAGATCAATTGGAACAACTGGCTGAGTCAGATAACGCTCCGGTTCCTATTGATCAGACTACCGCAATGGATGATTCTGAGAATATTGGAGACATTTTAGGAGAACCTTCTCCTAATCTCATATATCAGACAATGTTCTATGCGTACGATGAACAAACAACGCCAATAAAACTGTCTGTAAATGGAAAACAAATCACAGAGTTTAATGGTAAACCACTTCGTCCAGGAAAAGAGTTGTCTGAAAAGCTCACAAACAAAGATTGGTTAAAGAGCGTAAAATCTTATTATGTTGTTACTCAATCTCTTCAAGCCAAAAATACTCCAAATAATAAAGACGCGTTTACTGTAGCGTTGATTCTAGAAGACAACGATGCTTCTTATGCATGCGTATATAAATCTGTTGGAGAAACTATTTCTTTGTCTAGCAGTCAAACCGGAAGAGACGGGCAACCAAAAGTATACCATATAAACAGTAGAGATATACTTAAAAATAATCTGCTGTTGCATAATATGGACGTAAATAAGCTTTTGGATTACGTCGGAGGAATACGAGGAAAGGAAGAAAATGAGGATTTGCGTAATATTCAAATTGTAAAAGCATATAAAGATGCTGTAAACGCTTACGCTAGAGAAAAATATGCTCAAGATTACGCTCAACTTCATGCAAATGATCCAAAAGCTAAAGACAAAGCGTATAGAGATTGGGACATCATACAAAAGAGGCGCAACGAAAGCGACGAGGATTTTGCTGAAAGACAGGCTAAATGGCAGAATGATCACGACACATTTACAGAACTTGCAAGACGATATTTTTCTAAGCCAGGCAGAACTATATTTGCTGAATCTAAAATAGATGAGGAGATAGATAAACTTAAAAAGAACAGAGATGAAATAATTGACGCATATCTTGAAAAAGATGGTGAAAATTATATATTCCCAGAAACTCCTCATATAGATAAGGTAAAACCGTTATACGTAGATCAAAGCAACGGTCGTATAAATAGCATAAAAACATAGGGCGGAATGCCTGTATATAGGACAATAGTTGATCCTTCTATGTCAATGGAACAAATACAAGATCAATTAGACGACGAACGATTGCTGATTGGTATTGGAAAAGGTAAAAGACCTACAAAAAATGTTCCAAAACATAGAGTGGCTATCGTTAAATACGGATTCAGTAGAACTGCTGAAGATGACGAATTGTTCGAGAAAGGTGGTGTTCTTGGTAAACTTTACATGCTTGTAAACGGACCTGCTGGAAAAAGAAGAGTTCCTGTAATGTTGTCTGAGGAAAAGTTTGACACACAAGACAGACAAAAAGGAGACGGTTCTATAGAAACAGTACCTCTTAACAATAGTAGAAAAGTTGTATTGTGTATAGATCCTCTTACAAAAGAGCCACTTGCTGGTGTTAGAGAAAAGCCAAGTGCTGCGGAAGTTCTTCTTTATATGATTCTTGGAGAATTAAACCTTCCTGGAATTCAAAGAAGCGATCGCAGAGACAGAGCGTCAGAAGATGAGAGTGACTTGGTAGCACTGTTTATAAATTCTAGCGTTAAGACTCTCTTAGACAAGCAACCCGATCCAGACAATAAGTTAATGCAAACTCTAGCATCAAAACAACTTTATTACGGAGCTCCTCCTGTAAAAGTACAGAAGAAAACAGCTAACGGAAAGGTTATTGATGTGTGGGAAGAGGGTACTGGACCAAAGATGTTTAATATCGGCCTTAAAGAATATGTAGACACACAAGTAGAAACTAAAGACGGTATAAAGACTGTAAAGAAGCCTACTTATGTTGTAAAACAATACACTAAAGATGAGATATTAAACAACGAGGAACTTCGTCAAACTATTGTACAGGCCATTGCTACTCAAATGCACTGGAATACCGATGATTATATGTTTGGCGAATCTGCATCTGTTGACGCGTCTAGAACAATTCTTGGTAAACTTGTATTGCACCTAATAGAACAAGATTTTAAAGCTGGTGTGTTTGATAACATGACACCAGAACAAATCATAAATCACAAGGTTTCTATTATGGGATGCCCTCAGTTGTCGTTTAGAATTGGTGACTTCTATTCTATTCCAGAAGAAGGTGCTAGACAAATGGGTGACTTTAAAGAAGAAGCTGGTAGTGTTCTTGCTTGGATGATTAAAGCCGGTAAAATTAAAACTGACGCAGGCGAGCAGATATTTACAGCGCCATTTGTATTTGCAAGCGGCGTGAAACCTACTTCTAATAATCCTGTACAAAAAGTCGCACAAGGACTTTCTATTCCAATCCAAGAAGCAAAAGGTGTAAAATAGCTTGGGATTTTATCGAATTTAATATAGAAGGGTTCAGAAATACTCAAAAAGTTAAATTATAAGATAACCGACAGATAGGAAAACGGAAACGTAAGAGGAGGACAATCTGGGTGGAAAGTTAGACTTATAGTCAAGAACCCAAAAACAGGAAAAGCCTTTACTGCAGAAGAACATAAAAACAATCCTGAAGAATACGCTCAGTAGTCTAAAATTGTATTAGAGTGGTTAAAATCTTATTTTGGCATAACTGCAGATAATCACGAAGTATTAAAACCGGATAGAAATGGAGCCGGACATTATATTGTTACAGAAAACGGTGAAAAGAGAGAGCCATTTAAACATTTTGCTGGCGGAGAAATAGGCGAAGCGGATTTTACTATATATATTGGAAGTGGAGAGGATGCTATGAAGTTCGCCAATGATGTAGAAAATAGTGAAATATCTAAATATTTACATCCTGGTGAAAATAAGACCGATTCTAAATTTACAAATTTAATACACGGAAGGTTTGAAGGTAGATCGTTAGGATTTTCTGGGTATTTGCTTCCAGACGGATTGGCAAAAAAGCTTCCCGATAATTCTGTTGTATATTCTGATGACATTGTTGAGATATTTACAGATAAAGAAACAAATGAATATACAATTCGCGATAAAAAAACCGACAAATTATACGGATACACATGCCATGGAGATGGCGTAGTAGATTATGTCAATAAGAACATGGTAAAAATTAGAACAGAAATCGCTAAAAATGTATATGGAGACTACGCTAAAATTCCAGCCTCTCAATAGAATCAATCAAACGAAAACGTATTCTATGATAAATCTAAGGAACAATCTCAAATAACCAGAGTTAAAGTTAGAGGTCTTGGCGAATCTGGTATAAACATTCCTAAGACGTTGGCTGCAGCTAAAGATAAGATAAAGAAGTGGGTTGAATTCCTAAAATCAGCAGGTGCAAATAATAAAAAATTTGCAAACAGAATCGATGTAGATGAAAATGAGATATTGGATATGATTTTATTCTCTCAAAGAAGTCGTCAAAATATTTGTGAATACGCAGAATAGGAAGACGAATCTGGACTTGGTATATCTGAAGAAGATGATGAGGCAGTTGATGAGTGGGACGATAAGCTTAGAAACAGTCAACTTGAGCAATTTGTAAATAAATACAACGCTTCTCATAAAGATAAAATTGACATGTCTTCAATAGACAGAGGTACTCTCAAGCACTTTGGAAAATTGAAGACAGACGAGGTAGAGGCTGTAATTGTATATAAAGACAAAGACGGAAAGGTAAAAGTTTTGTTTGATACAATATCTGCATCTGCAACAGAAGATAAATCACCTCTTCCATTTGAACAACGGCATTATCTTGTAAAAGCCGCTACCGGAGTATTCTCTAAGAAGAAGACAAAAGGGAAGTTTGACGAGAAATCTGCAAGAAAATGGTTGTCGGATACTCTTGGAATAGATCAATCTGAAGTTGAAGTGTGGGATGCAGTAGATGATACATTACACGACCCAGAAGTATTTGGTGCCGTTGATGTAATCGTAGATTCTCTTACAAATTCTCTAGTAGGTTCTATCGGCCTTAGAAGCAATGGAGGAGCAAGTGTACACTATCATGAGGCTTGGCACTATGTTAACTTATTACTCCATACAGAACAAGAGCGTCAATATTTGTATCAAGTCTATCTTAATACACACAAAGGATTTGCAAAAACGCACCCCGATAACAGAGCTATAGAAGAAAGAATGGCTGAAGATTTCAGAAAATGGGTTCTTTTGCAAGAAGATATGTCGATTATAGGTTCTGTGAAGCGTTTATTTACAAATGCATTAGATTTCTTACGTATATTCAACAAGAAACAACAATATAGAGATGTGTTCAACGCAATCATGAATGGAGAATATAAAGAACGTAAGACATCTCAACAAAAGCTTGCTCACTTTAAGAAGGAGTGGAGAGAAGGTGCCCCGTTCTTAGGATATTATACTCCTGGAACTACACAAGAACAGCGAGAAAACTTCGAATACATCTCTAATCACCAACAGTATTTCGACGCATCTGTAGCTATTGCCCGCAAACTTATTCAAAACGCTGGCATATATACAGAGAAAGATGTACGTAAGATGAAAGGTAAGAACTATGGTGAAATGCTGAAAGAAATCCAAGAGTGGATTGATACATCGCCAGACTTATCTACAGATAACAAGAACTTGTTGTCAGATGTAATGAAGAATGAGGATCTTGTTAAGCGTGCAGTAAAGGAGGCGTTTGAAGAACTTGGTCTTACAGCTAAGATAAGGACGTTGAAATCTTTAAAGCGTACAGAAAGCCAAGAAGGAGGTGATCCTAATAAAACAGATGCTGATCCAGATGCAGTTCTCGACGAAGCAAACCTTAAAGAGGACGCTCCTGATAATACTTGGGACAGGTTTGATCTTACAATTTCTAAGAAAGATAATGCTTCTGTTAGAACAAAATTGTTTATGAGACAGATCCCTGTTCTCAAGATGCAATATACAGAAGACGGACAGACAGAATTTGTTGAAGATGTAGACGAATATGGACTGACCAAAACATACTCATTCAAAGAAGCTTGGAATCTTATTGTAGACAGATTGTGGCAATGCGAATCTATTGATGACCGCGATAAGAATGGATATAAGAAGACATCTTTGCTTGGAATAATAGACAATCTTAGAAAGAGTAATAACTTCTATGAGTCTTTGTATAGAGCGTTGACTAATATTCAAGGAAACAGCTGGGATGCCATTGTTTTAAGAAGTCAGATTTATGCTACAATTAATAGCAATAGACCACAAGTATCATATCTAAAGATAAGTGATCCGCTCGAAACATACAAAGGATACTCAGACGATCTCGAAGATAGTTCATTCGACGATTCAGAGATTGTTAGAAACGGTGCTATTGCTGACGTCGAACGTGAGTGGAGTATAAAGAACGATAACGAAGAAGAAATTGCTAGAAATATTCCAAGGGAGTGGTCTAAGGCGCTTACAGCTAGAGGATTGTTGGATATTGATAAATCTGGAAATACTGTAATATCCAAGAATTTCGCTAACGCAATTAAGAAAGAACTGCAAAAAATAAGAAAAACGCTTGAAAAATCTTATACAAAACAGGAATTAAATAATAATATAGATAATATTATCGAATCTGTGATATCTTTCTATAACAATATGGCAATCCCTCTAGATAAGGATTCTCTCCTTGTTATGATGTAGTTGTCTACAAAAAGAGGAGACGGGGTTACTAATAGAAAGATGTTTAACATAATGAAAGAATGGTTTACTCCAAAACAAAAAGAAGGCTCCAATGAAGTTACATAGAATACTGTACCTCTTATGGCAGACGCAATTATAGCTGCGGCTAATTCTGGAGCAAACTCTCTTAAATACGGTGGTGATAATAGAGAAAGACAGTTGGATGAATTATTCTCAAATTTCAAAGAAGGTACTCACATATATAAGCTCGCAAAGGCGATTAATTTGGTGCATCCTTCTTCAAAAGAATTTTCTATAAAATCTCCAAACGGAGATAGAATATACCCAATAAGTCAAAATAGTTTTGTATCTGATAGAATTAGATTGTTATCTACAAGCGAGGGCGAATTTGCAAAAGAATTACGAAGAAAGGACAAATCGACGGGTGAATATGTATTCCCTTATTGTTCTGCCAGCGCAATCCTTGACTGTTCTGAAAAGTATACAAATCCATTTGACAAGGAATCACATTTTAAGCTGAACGCATTTGTGGGAATTAAAGACATGAATCGTGCGAAAGGCGCTGATTACTTCGGAATCACTCCAATGGAGGATTATATTGCGAAGTTGATGATGACCGAAGACGATTAGATAATACTTCCTACCATGGCGGATAAAAAGACATGGTATTCTATATCCCATAAAAATCTAAAGTTGTGTCATGATGCAATGCTTGTAATGCCGTATAAAGATATAATGGAAGATTACATCTTTAAGTATTACAAAGAAGAACATCCTATGCCAGAGGACCCAGAAAGCTATGATTTCATTAAGTGGAAAAACAACGCAAATTATTGGTATTCTCATTTAGATTACAACAATGAAATAAAGTAGAAGATTGACGAGGAAGCTACGGAAGCATATAAAGCTCTAAACAAAGAGGTTTAGATTATGCGATATAGCGACGATACTCTCAAGAGGTTTGGCGAATATATGATGGCCGAAGTAGATTCTCTTATTAGATATTATTCCGAAAAGAATATAAAGAGATGTGTTACTCAACCGCATACTCTTATAGAGAATTATCACGGTCATATATATAAAACAAAAGACGGCGAATCTAGGCTCGATTTCTCTGGAAATGGAGGAAGATTTAGATACTTCTACGATATTCTTTCGTTTACAGACAAAAATGGAAACAAATATAATCTAAATCAAAGACTTCAATATCTGTATGAATTGCAGAAAAAGATAGAGGCAGGTCAAGTTGTAAATATTGCAGATAACGATCCTCTTTATAAGTTTATAGGTCAACTTTCTCTTGGTAAGAAAGAAGGTCTTGATGGATTTGAATTAATTAGACAAGAGCTTGCTAGAATTAAGAATGAGCATTTTAAGCAAGGAATGTTTATATCAGATGAAATAAAGAATTCTATAAATAGTATGCTTATTGGTACTACTAAGAAAGAATTGGAGGCGTTGTCTGATAGAAACAGTCCATATAAGCTGGTAAAGAAACAAAACGGAATGTATATACCAAATGGTATTCCTACGCAGCTTATTCGTTCTTATGCAAATAAAATATCTAGAACATTATCTGATGAAAGTACGCCGTTACGTACTACTCAAGGAATGGACCCAGTCGTAGGACAAGATGCTTTATTCTCACTTATTGCCAACTATGTTGCAAATTCTGCAATATCTACTATAGAATTTGAGAAAGTATTCTCTGGAGATCCTGCATTCTACTCAATGAAGAATCAGGGAAAGGCTTCTAGAATAGAGTCTAAGAAAAACCTTCCTTCTAAGGGTAAGTTTGGTGTTACATATATAACACAGGACGAAGAAAAGGCTTATAGATGGAATGGTGATAATTATATAGAAGTAGCCGACGAGGATATAAAGAGTCTTCAAAAGATAACAGATCAAGTAGAATTACCAGACGGACAAATCACAGAGACGTCGGTATTTGTCGATATAATGACAGATAGTTTCTCAGACAAGATAAAACGTCTTGGCTCTACATTGTCTCCTGGAGACGAAATGAGACTTCATTATACTGACGAAGAGTTGGCTAAATATCCAGAACTTGCCATTAGTGATTATACTAATATGAATGTTGAGGATATTAGTGCCCAATCTATGTATATAGATCACGTATCTTCTATATTCAAAAAACAATTGCTTATTGACCACATCAGATCTATAGATAAGAGCAAACTTGAAGATTATTGTAAAGAACATTCTATTGAGTTTGAAAAAGCATTGTCGAATATATACACCGACGACGACTTCTTTAAAACAATATACAATCTGTACTCTGATATACATAAGAAGGTAGACAAAGAGCTCAAGTCTCAATTGAAGCCTTACAACGATATTACTGTAAGTGATGCTCAGGTGTTCGTTAGACCTTCGTTGTATAGAAAGATAAGGATCGGACTTGGTCAGTGGTCTTATGATGATGAGAAAGCTTATAAGATTATAGAAGGTGCAGATAAGAAGTTTAAAGAAGGATCTGATACTGGAGAGTGGCTTGCTGACGAAAAGTTGTACAATGCTGTAAGAAAGCTTGAACTATTCCCTCTTAAAATGTCTTATTTCTAGAACGATCCTAATGCGTTCGTAGGAGCCGTTGTTCCAGGACTTAATAAAATGGCTGTGTTCCCATTATTTAAGTTCCAAGCTACGACAGATACTAGTAGAAAGTTGTATGAAAGAATGAATAAGAGAAATAATTAGCTTGATATGATTTCTTTCAAATCTGCTGTAAAAGTCGGAGCTCATCAAAATGCGGTAGAAATGAGCAAGAACGGCGCTTCCGTAGAAGACCAAGTTTGCACAATAGACGATTTGTTCAATTCTGACAGTAGTAACTACATAGACTACAATAAAAATAAAGCTGACGGAAATCCAAATGAGAACTACGGAACTATAAACCACAGATCAAATGGAAAATTCGCTCCTGTTCAAATACAAAATCTGTCTAATTTAAGAATGTAGTTGAATACTGAACATCACGATGCCGATAGTAGAAACATAGGTACACAGATGTTCAAGTTGGCGTTCTCAAATATAATAGATGACGCAGATTATAGCGGTAAGTCTGGAGAATTCATTAAGAAAGATATTATGCGAATAATTAAAGAGTTAACTAGTCGTGGAGACGAAGAACTTCGCATGAAATTTTTTAATGGAAGTATGGATCCAAACAATCCTATTCCAAACGATGAGGCTATAAGGAAATATATCAAGATGGTTATTGAGAATAACGGTCTTGGCGTATCTGCAGAAGAAATTTTCAATGACGGTGGAGTTGCCGCTTGTATTGCTTCTAGAGAAGTGTTCGAGAATAGTGTTACGTCTCTTGTTGATTCCGAAGTAGTTGATATAGAAATGCCTGGCGGAACTGCTATTCAGCAATCTGTATTTGGTTTTGTTGGACACGGTAATAATAAAGTTAAGAGTCAAACTGGTGCATATAAGATAAATTACAATGACGGTGAAGAACTTATTTGGGATAAGGAAGATGGTTCTATGGAAGTTATAATGTCTATAAATTTCTTTAGAAGTGTGCTTCCTTCAGATATTAAGAAGAAACCGTTTACAGAGCAGAAACAATGGCTAATTGATCACGACATAATAAAAGGAACAAAGACATCTAGCGAACGATCAAACCCAACTCCGTATGGAATGGGATATCGTATTCCTACGCAAGGTTTGTCCTCAATGTTTGCGTTTACAGTCGCTGACGTAATGCCACCTCTTGTAGGAGACCTTATTATTGTACCCAGAGAGTTTACAGCGCAGACTGGTTCTGACTTCGACGTAGATAAATTGTTCTTGGCTACATATTCTTATAAGAATGGTGAAAGAGAAATAGAAACAAAAGAGAACAAGACAAAGGGTGCTCTCACAAACGCTCTTCTTGATCATTATATAAATCTTATAACCGACGTTAAGAATTTTGCAAATGCTCGCGCTTCTATCGACGTACTTACAGATAAACTTAAGACTGATTTTGTAAACGGAGTTATTAGAAATCAGCAACGTTCTTATATACCAGGATTCGCATCTCTTACTCCTAGATTCTAGATAGATAAAAAGAGAGAGTTCTCTATTGGTAAAGAAGGTATTGCTCCATTTGCATTGAACGTTACCAACTTATCTCTTACACAACTGTGTCACCTTACGATGAGGTATGACGGAGTTGTCTCTCAATACGGATTTGGAAATCTCGATGAGACATACGGAAAAGATGGAAGACGTGTTGCAGACTGGCTATCGGCAATGGTGAACGCTCACGTAGACGTTGCGAAAGATCCTTATATATTCGACCTTAATGTAAACCATGCTACATACAATTATGCTAACTTCTTAATAAGAGCTGGAATGGGAATGTCTACGTTTACATTCTTAGCACAACAGAGCTTGAAGAATATAGCAGATGAAATAAATAATGCGGGCGGCATATACGGAGGAAATATTGACGGATCTACTCCAGAGTCTGAGATATATAAGAAGAAACGAGCACAATGTATCCTACACGAATACAGATCAATATTATACGATCTTCGTGGTATTAAGAATAGAACTACCGTTGATGGAAAGTCTACACTAACTAAGAAACAATAGGAACGACTTGATAATCTTATTGCTTTTGCTGAAAATGAAGCTAAGGGTAATAATAGAACCAAAGGAGAAGAAGCTCCTGTTTTGAATTACGATAGAGCTAAAGTATTCGATGAAAAGATTGGAATATCTGCCATAGAAAAAGGACGTTCTGAGAAAGATACAGATAGACTGGATTACCTCGAACATCAATTAGCATGTATAAGATGCTTCCAAGAAATAGCTGAACACGCTCAAGCGATTTCTTCTCTAGTTAGTGCGTCTCAAATTGATACAAAGAAATTTGGAAATACGATTAAAGACCATATAAACTTCAGAAACAAAATGCAACATGTATTTGAAGATGGATCTATATGGACTATAAACGAACCTGATTTCGATGCGCAATTTGTAAACGACAAAGGACATGTTGACAAGAAGGCTGCACAAAGAGAAGCTATTCGTAGATATTTTGAAGATTCTTATCTCGACGATAAGTTTACTAAAGCTACTACTCTCATTAGACAGATTCTTAAATCACAATTGTTTACTGCTACTGACGAATTTAAGGATACGTTCACACAAATGTTTATCAAGATAAACGGTGGAACAGACACAATGTATGAAAAAGAGTTAAATCGCGAAAAGATAAAAGCGATGGGTAATGCTATTGACAATATCATGAGATTTAATTCCATGTTCAACGCAGGCGTATATTCGTCAGAAGAATTGCCAGAAGGAAGTATAGACTTTACATTTGGTAGAAATAAAGCAGAAATAATAAAGAATTGGAAACGAATTTTATTCGGAGATGAAAAAACGAAACCGCTTTATCTGAGGTTAGGAGAACTTCAAAAGAATTTGAAAGATCCTAAGAAGAAATGGGATTATTTCGATCTCATAGATGAAAAAGACGGTTCGTTGCACAATGATTTGTTAGACATTCTTATTCCACAATCTCCTAATTCTAAGTTTAGTATAGGTAGAATAACTCTTGCCACATCTCTTATAGATAAGGATTCTCAGGGAAGAAGAAAACTTATGGCGTCTTTTGCTCAGTTATTGAATTCGTAGTCAGAAGATGTTGCCGACATTGCTAGAGATTTAGTGTTTTATGCATATTATTCTTCTTATGACCAGAATGTAGTAAACTCATTCTTTGATCTTGTACCTCCTTAGTACAGAAAACAATATGACAACGCTTTATCAACAGCACTTAAGTTATTAAATTCTTCTAGCGTCGAGGATAATAAACAAGGATGTAATATCATATACGACAATGCAGATATTGATAAGATTATAGACGTAATATGCAGAAATTACTGGTATGACGATAACATCGTTCCTAGATATTTCCCAAAGACTGACGAGAACGAGAATAAGTTCGTAAATAGTAGACCTGTTTATGGTCCACCAAGAGTATATGGATCTACATACGGCTTCCCACAGTATGTCGTTATGAAGGACGATGATAATACTGTTAAAAAGAATACGTATTTTAAGATTAGAATAGGAAAAGATACGTTGTTGTACAGAAGAATAGGAACAGTTCAAAGAACTTCTATCAAGAACGGAAAACCTGCTACTCCTATGTATGTATACGCACCTGTTCCAAAGGCTGGTTTACACCAGCAAGGCACTCATCAGTTTGAATTTTACGCAGATTATACAACACCTTCTGTATTTGAAGACAATAAGATAAGTACAGACTTCTCTCACGACTTGATTCGTCGCGAAGTAGAAAAGGCTATAGAAAGACCTAATTCAAGACCTGATAAAATACTAGATCTTGAAATTGTTTGGTCCGACGCTACAGTTCCTGCTGCATATGATAAGATGAATAGAGATACTTATACGTTGCTGAATACTTCTCCGTATGAGGAATCTATAAATAAAGTAACTATCCTTCCTGCACAAGAATTAAAAGAGGGAGTGTTTAAAGATCCTGAAGATCTTGGAATGCGTTCTGCAAATGTTATTGTGGAAATAAATTCTACTGGTAAAACTGAGATAGTATCTAAAGAAGAAGATAAAGAGAAGGGCGTTTATGAAAAACATCTTGAAAAAGTTGTTACGCTAAATGCTGGCAAATCTATATCTAAGCAACTGTATGATAAGATAAAAGCTTTACTTGTAGACGAAAACAAAGTAACTCGTAGAATATTTGTAAAAGTAGGAGATAAATCTAACATACAAGTTACAGATAAAGATATAGAAGAATATCTCAGTATGATAGGTTCTGATAGTCCTACTGCGAAGAGATTGTTAAAACACACTAATGTAATAGAAGCTGTTGTAAAACAATACAAAGTAAATAGATGTTTCTTAGAACTTATAAATAAGTTAAAAGCTGACGGAATTGAAGAAATATATACAGACTGTGCATATTATTCTAATACATCTTCAGCGGAAGCAGTACAGTTTGCTAAACTTATGACGGGCACTACTACTAATGCACATGTTCACATGAGTAATTATGCTCAATTTAAGAACCCAAAATAGTTTGACAAACTTAGAGCAGCTCTTAATCATAGAAAAGAGGATTACAATCTTGCGGACGCGACTCCAGCAACAGAATTACTTGAACAGATCGTTAAAGATACAAACAAAGAAGAAGATAAAGCTCAAAAGTTGGTAGACGACATATTAGAGCAATCTAATCAATCTGATGACGATATTGAAAGCGAGGTTGCTATGACATTAGATTTGGGTCCTGTAGATGATTCTGAGAAAGTAGAACAACCTGCTATACTTAAACAAATTGATGAGAATAAAAAAGACACTGCGCAAGATCAGCAATGTTCTATACAAAGTGCACTTGAAGATTCTTTACTTGATTAATAAATAATAATTATGTTTTGCCCAAATTATAAAAATAAACAAGTTTTTGATGGCTTCAACGAGATGATTGAAGCATTCGGGGGCAGACCTATGACAGAAGAAGAATTCCGTAGTCCAGAGTTGCGTAGAGCGCGCTCTGGCGCGGATTATTCTGCCATGGAAGCTGCTTACATAACATATGATAGAAATGGTGGGTATTTCCTTGACGAAACGCCTCAGGGCAAACCATCATTGTTATTTTAGACTTTATTAAGTCATTTTAACGGCGACAAAGCAAAAGCTATTGTTGCCAAGTCTAACGTTTATTCTGATTAGTTTTTTAACTGGTTTGGTGATTGGACATCTGAAGAAAAAGAGAATGTTTCTAAAGTAGTAGATGAGAATGGTGAACCTTTGGTGGTATGGCACGGAACTAGAACGTCTGATTCTATAAAAACAAACGGGTTCGATAAATCTATGAGCGGTAAAGGAAACAGAGGAGCAAATAATTAGCAGTTTTATTTTACTTCGAGCTACGACAATGCAGTATATACTGGAATTAAAGCTCATGAAATAAATAATATTATAGATATTGTAAGTTCTGTATACGACTTATTTGATTCTGATAACTTGCCAACAACAAAAGATATATACAAAGCTATAAACGGTTTACATAACAAAATTAAAGAAATAACGTAGCTGTTGTATAATGTAAAAGACGATTCGTTCATAAAGAAAGTTTTTAATAATATATTGTAGTTTCTTGGTATTGATTATACAGATTCATCTTCTGTAAAAAAAGAATACGAACGTTTAATAGCGTCTTTGGATTCTGAGATAGAAGAATTGAGTAGAAAAGCTAAAATTGTATCTTATTTGACTACAGGGCTTGAGTTTATTGGTGGAAATAAAGAACACACTTCTGTAAATACGTTACATTTCATAAAAGAGAGCATAAATCCAAATTCGAAGTACAGACAAGTTGCTGCAAACCAAGTTATTAATGCGATGTATGGTACACAAAATCTCACATATTCTCCTGAAGTGTTACCTTTATATTTAAATATAAAAAATCCATTAGAATCAGACTTTTAGATGTCGCCTGATGACGTGAACCCATTGATGGCCGGCAAATACTCTTCTATTTTTATAGAATATCAAGAAAAGGAAAAATAGCTGTTGGACTAGTTAGAATCAAGTCGTTTCGACGGATCCATAAGCAAAAATAAATTTGATGTTTTGTTTGGAGACGTATATATTGTAAAAGAACCAAATCAAATAAAACACGTAGAGAATCTTGGTATATTCAATCCAAACGAAGATAATATATATCATCTTAAAAAAGATATAAACTTTGACGAAGACCACGAATACTTCAAAGCTGCAGATATTGTATCTTCTTTTGGGCAAGAGTTGTCTCAACAACTGATGAATGGGGAAACTGTTAGTAGTAGAGATCTAATGATAGCAATGCTTAATAATGGAGTATTCCATTCATTGGACAATAAACTTGCCAGAGCATTATCTTTACACGATGTTCCTGTTCGTATAGGATACTCTATGAAGAATGGAGAGTTTGCTAAAACTGTCACAGACGGAGAAGCTAGTGTCATATACATCAACCCAAACGAACTTTCACAAGTATCTAAAGGATACGCCGGTGTAACTATAATGCACGAACTTGTGCATGCAATTACAGTAGATATTATAGATCATCCTAAAACACAAGCCGATTTCGAATTTGTAAATGCAAACAAATCTGTCTTTGATAAGATTACTTCTAATATCAAACACCTGGACGTATACAGTAGGGATGTTGTAGACGGTTTGTATGCTTTATCAAACGAAAAAGAATTTGCTGCATGTTTTGCTTCAGATCCAATTGTTAGAGCTCAGATATGCGGACTTGCTGAGAAGATAGACAGGCTTAATAAGAAGTCTGGCATTTTGTCGCAGTTAAAAAAAATAGTCAATCTTATAACAAAAGCTTTCTCAAAAAGAGCTATATTTAAAGACGACTCTCTGGTAAGGGAAGTTTCAGAATATGAACAAATCTTAAAAAATTATCTTGTTGGTGCTCCTGTAATAGAAAGAGGAAACACATCTAAATCAAAACTAAAGCAAGTATATACTAAAGCAGACAAAGCCATTCTTAATCACGAAGACTTTATCGAAAGCATGAAAATGCTTGAAAAAATGTCCGAATTGCAAAAGAATTACTTATCTAGAGGAGATGTACAATCTGTAAACATCAACGATGTTGAATAGATGCTCAAGACCAGAGTACAAGCCTTGAAAAAGTCTGTACTTGATTCTGTAGAAAAAGGTAAACTTATATCTACTACCGAGAATCAATTGGAGATGTTTATTATAGATGAAGCTGGAAAATACGATGCAGTATCAAACCTTCTTAGAACTTCAGTTCCTTAGATGATAGATACTGTAGATCAACTTAGAGCTATTCGAAGAGAAAATGGTAAGTTTACAAACGCCGATTATATGTATTAGATGCACGCAAATATTGGTATGTATAATGAGGCGTATAATACAATACAAGAGTGGCTTGTAAGTGATATAAATAAACAAAGGATGGTTGACTTATATAACCAAAACAATCCAAATAAGATAACCATAGACGATATAAAAGCATTAGAATAGAATTTAAAGAATGCTAAATCATTTAGTGAAGAGGCTATTCATATTCTAGACTACATGTTGAAAGAAAACGGAATAGATACTCTTAAGAAGATTGCTACAAAAGTTGGTTATAAGGACATAGATAAATATATTGAGACATTAAATACAGAGGATGCCAATCTGTTTGCGGAAGATATTTCAGCCCTTGAACTTCTTGGTGGTGCTTCTGATGCTAGTGCGAATGATGCAGTAAGAGCCCTCAGCTTTATTATAAACAAGGCACTGTAGACTGCTCAATTTAAGACTACTGACAAAGAAACCGATCTTCTTCAATTATAGAAAAACCTACAAAAAGGAGAAAAAGGCTGGCATTTGTACGAAACTGATGAGAATGGTAACTTTACAGGGTATCTTATAAGAGATCTTAATTTTGGTAGATTTAGGAGAGATTATAACAATATGATAAAATCTCTTAATCAAGACCTTATTAATCTGTTTGGTTTAGCCACATTAGGATTAGACAATAGGGTCGCGCCTGATGGAGAAGCAGGTAAAAGAGAAGCCACTATTCGTACAAAGATAAACGGAGTTACTGTAGAAAAAACATATACCGCAAAGCAGTATTTTGAGGAAAAGAAAGACGAATGGCTTAATAAACACTGTGAACGTATGTATAAGCCTGAGTACTATGAACATTATTCTAAACTTCCTCAACGTGTAAAAGATCAACTTGGAGCAATTAAGACTCAAATACAAGCTATCACATCAAATTATAAAGACTTGTATGATGAGAACGGAGTGCCTCATTATGAACAGCTTTCTGATGAAGACTGGATAAAACTTAATACTCTGTGGGAACGTCGCAAGTTTATGAGAAGTCCTATAAATGAGTACGGATTCTAGAGAGAAGGACAAGATTACGAAGATGCAAAAGCTTTGGCAGATTTGTATGAAACACTCTATGATATGCCAAATCCATTTAAAAACTAGAAGCAAGAATTCAAGAAGCGCGATAAAAAACACTACAAAAAAGAGTGGCTTGCTGCCAGAAACGCAGTAATCGCTAAATACGGAGAGAATTCTGAAGAACTTGAAAAATGGGATGAAAGAAACTCTAAAAAGACATTAAAACGAAATGAGTTTGATGAGGTTCTTGTATTCCTTGAAATAGAGAAAGAATTTGGTGATTTCGAATTAGACTGGGGTGAAGAATATCAGCGTCTGAAAGATCAAAAAAATGAGATTCTTAACAAATATAGAATGCTCAATGGAGAAGTTGATGCGAATAGTATTCCACAAGTACTTATAAACGCGCTAGTAGAAATAGATCATCAAATGAGAATCGAGCGTAATAGACAGAAGTCTACACAGACAAACGCTGATAAATCTAGAGTTGCTAAATTCAAGGAGATATGGGATAAATATATCAAATATGTAGATACTACTCAGCTTAAAAAAGCTAAAGAAGATGCTAGAGCCGAGGCTCGTAGAAGATTAGCTCAAGACGAAGATCCATTCGGAGATACAACTGAGGATGAACTTATGAATATTATCCTTGGAAATACTTACGGATATATAGACTTCGATGACGATTTGCTCGATACTGCTGGAACTTTTGTACCGTATTCTTGGTTGCAAAGAATGGAGTCTGTAGATCCGTAGTACATGGATATTGAACCAAACGATGCGTGGATCGATAAAGAAGATAGCGAACTTCTAAATAAGAATTTTGATCAATCCTATGGCGTTAGTTTTGTTCCTAAGAGAAGTTTATATGACAACGAAGCCGCTTATTCTAAGATATTCGGAAAAAAGAATTCAGACGGAACAAGATCAGGTGGTTCTAAAACGTTGCAAGCTTTGTATGAAGGTATTTTAGATACAATGCACGAAGCTAATGGTTTGTAGCAAAGAGAATATGCAGACGATTATTTGCTTCCATAGATGGAATGTACAGCTATGGAGCGTCTTGCTAGAAAATCTACATGGAAAGGATTTAAAAACTGGCTTCGAAAAGTAACAGGTTTTGGTAGAATACTAGGTCTTTCTGATGATCCAAATGACACGGATATAAATCAAGCCGTTGTAGAATCTTCTGAAGGTAGAGTAGAGACATCTATATCTGGTGTATATCCAGATGGTCGAGATTTCCACGTAATACCTACTCCATTTACTAGACAACTAGAACATCCAGAATTAATATCTAAGGATATAGTGGGAATTACTCGCGACTATTATCTTATGGCTAATAAATATCACGAAAGATCTCTTGTTAGAGACGATTGTGAATTAATACTTGATCTTCTTAAAAAACAAAAGTTTAAAGAGAGTAATAGATTCGGTAAAACTAGAAATAAGATAGTAAAACTTACTGGTGGAAATCAGAAAGAATCTAATGTAGTTAACTTTGCTAAAAAACTCATAGAAAGAGATTTGTATGATATACAAAGAGAACCTGTTAAATTCTTAGGAGTAGACTGGTCTAAAGTGTTATCTTTATTAAAACGCATGACTACTGCTAGAAACCTCGGAATGAACCCAAAAGTAGCTTTAGTCGGGTTTTTTACAACAATGTTTACGCATACTATAAATGGTCTTGTAGGATACAAATATAGTTCTAAAGATATGTTTAATGCTGGTATTATAGCAATAAATGAGTTTGGATCTAATTTTGCAGGAGCTAGATTTATAGGTGATAGGCTTACCAAAAACAAACTAATTCTATTATTAGAAATGCTTGATATGTCAGATTAGTCTGGAAGAAAGAGCGAACATTCTAATAGAAATAGAATTCTTTAGGCTATCTATAAAAACAGTACGTTTGGTATAATGTCTGCATGTGATATATATTCTAAAGCAACAATAGCAGTAGCTACTCTTTTATCATATAGATATATAGATGGTCAATTTATGACTAAACACATGATTGAAGAAAAGCGTTTAACTGTAGGAGAAGCGGAATATAAGCGTCTTATGAAAGAATTTAAAAAATCTAAAGTAAACGCGTACAACATATTCGAAGGTGATTCTAAGGCATGGAAAGCCAAAGTAAATTCTAATGATACAAAACTACATGTTAAAGAAGAATATAGAGCTGCTTGGGAAAAAGTTAAAATGACTGCTGCAAACAAAGCATTGAAGAATGCTGAATAGGCAGATGGTATGGCTACACGACTCCAAAAAGCAATGATGACACGAAATTGGTTGGGTGCTTTGGTACTTGTTCACAGACAATATATACCATTAATGCTTCAATAGACTTGGGGTAAACGTGTATATGATTTTGACGCAGAAGAATATAAAGGTGGTCAATTTAGAACCCTTTTTAAGTATGCCATGAATCTATGTTGTTCAAATGCTTTAGCTTCAGTAGGAGCAGGTGCTTTTGTAGGAATAGCTTTTGGAGGATTTTCTCCTATTACTATATTTGGAATGAGTACTTTAGCTTTAGCTGGTAGTCTTGCTCATAAAATAAAACATAGAAACAGAAAGTCTATAAAAGAGGTAAATAAAGAATTTTTTGGTACTGGACTTGGAAATGTATTAAATCCATTTGGTACTAAATTCTCTTCTGTAAAAGAAGGACAAAATCAAGTAGATCATGACAACGAAGTTGCAAATGCATATCAATTGCGTCAAACATTCTATGAAGTAATGCTTATAAACTTTATGATTGCACCTGTTGCCAATTTCTTAGCAGCTGCCGCAGATAATGTTGAAAAAGACGACGATAAATGGAAGTGGTTGCTTTTACAATCACTTGCATATTGGGCAAGAGCTACTCAATTTGAAACTAATAGTAAATATAACTTAGTAGATATCTTAAACAATGTAAAATCAGCTACTGCTGCAACATCTGTTACTGATGGAATACTAACATTTTTTGGAGGAAGTCTAAGTAGTATTTTCTTTTCAACATTTGGATTTGGTAGAAATTATACATCTCAATCTATTGTTGCAGATATTCATCAAACTGCAATGAATTTCTTTATTGAAGACGAGAATGACTTTTAGTACGATGAAGATAATCTCATAGAAAACGGAACATATCAAGGTCATACAGAATTGTTTAGAGATGTTACAAAAATGACACCTTTTCACAACGCATTTGAACAATTCGTAAATCCATCGGCAAAGAGAAGGTATCATGAAACACAAGTAATGAAACTTACTCCGTTTGAAAGACAAAGTTTGATTTACGATTGGTTATTTGGTTCTGACGAATATGAAACCAACGAATAAACCCTATGAGTATCCTCTTTTTTATTGTGGATATACAAAGAAAAAGTCCTGAGTATTTTTTAAATACCCAGGACTTTATCGTTGTATAGGAGTAACGATTCTTTCGTCACCCCTTTAACACCAACTTTGTCTATTATTTCAGTAAACCATCCAAATTGTTTTGGTATTAAAAAGATAGCATAAATACCTTTTTTATCTATACCATTCTTTATAAAGTTTGGTTCAGATAATAACATCTTTTTAATTTTCCAATTTATAGTCTTTAAGTATACTCTAGATTCATAATTATTACAAATCTTTTGTACACTTAAAGAATCTATAAATGGAAGTAAAGATTTTACATTCTGAATAAAATAAATAAGCGCATACCTATTATGCAACATATTCACTTATATCCATAGGTGTAGAATCTTCCATATCATCAACTGACGCATCATATGTTCCACCATCTTCATCGTCAATAGAATCCTCAAACGGATCTACATCGTCCTCCTGAATAGAATTTTCAAGAGCAGTGTTGATGATATTTACTTTATTTCCTTCAATAAATGCATTCATAATAGCAAGTTTTATTTCACTCTTGACAATATCATCAAGATTATTAAACTCATTATTTATAATACTATTTGAATAATTTTCTGCAATAATATTTAAATTTTCCATAATTTTTAAATTTATAAATTTAAGGTTTCTGAGCCATCACCTTCATAGTACTCTCTACTATGTTCCCATTTGTTTTCACGCTGGTGCCAAGCTATAGCATCTAAAGCATCATATATAGTATCCATTCTGGGTTGTACCATATATGGTTCTACTTTAAATACACGAATTTCATAACTACCAGTAGTATCTATACCGATAATATAGTATTCGTAAGTCCAATCTAAAGGTTCTTCTTTACATTCTTCTTCCAAATACCAATCTACAGCCATACTATAATAAGCAAGCTGTCTACAGTAGTCATACTGGTCTATACTATCCTCAAAGTGCCACAACTTCTGTGTAGTCTTTAAGTCATAGATAATAACTTTCTTATTCTTAAAATCAAGAGTAAGACCATCTAATAGAGATTTGCATTTTACTTTATACAAACCTTTTTCTATTTCGTTCTGACCAATATCAGCTTTATATGGTGTAGGATATTCCCAGTTTATATGGAATTCATGCCTTGTCCAAACACCTTCATCAACCTTTATAAGGTTAGATGCAAGTTTATGAGATCGAATATTTTGCTTAATTTTCTCAAGCATTTGGTATTCTGAAGGACTAATCATCTGCTTCCTTTCTGGGTCTTTCAGATAACTAATATAATCCTTCAACGTAGAGGCTATTTTCTGGCCTTCTGAGAGCATAGAATCATCTGTCTTACCTTTTGTGCTATAGGCAGCTTTATATGCGCTCAGGATGGCTTTATTTGGCTCTATTTCAACGGAAGATGCTAACTCCTGACAGAACTTCTCCTGCTGTGCAGAAGTAGGTCTACTTTTGTCCCACACCACATAGGTATTGCGGAACTCTTCAGGCTGAAGTAAGTACATGTGGATTAAGGTTCCTCTCTCCAATACAGGATTTTTATCCTCTGTAGGAGGGTTTGTTAGCATCTTATGTAAAAAGGCTGGTCCCTTGTTTAAGAACCAGCCAATGTTACTGTTACTGACGCGCGTGAGGTCCTCGTAATAAGGTATAGAAATGTCCATCATTATTCTTCAATTTTGACGGAAAATGGTTTCCAAGTAATCACTAGATCTTTGCCTATTGACCATTTGAGTAACCACATTGCTCCTCCATATCCTATTGCAAATCCTAATACGCATAGTAATGAAGTAGATAAATCATTCATCTTCTTTCTTTGGTTTATGTTTCTCAACATATTTTCTTATACTGTCTCCATCCTTTAATACATTCTCAGTGAAATATCTTAGGAATTGTTTAAGTTCTTCTACAGCTTCATCAGCTGTTTTAAACTTATTATAACCTATAATCTTTCCAAACGGTCGCATTGTATCTACTACAAAGTACCATCCCAAAGGATTATAGTTTATAGAGAATCGTACAATATAATTTGCTTCTTCTAAACTCATTTTTTCTTAAGTTCTTCAATCATCTCGTTAACCTGTTTCTGATTACGTACCAGATACAGTTTTGTTTTAGCGTGATGTTTGTGTAAATAATACTTAAAGAGTTTCCAGCGT
>Ga0256407_10002948_pt1 | contig 31227 bp, 17 predicted proteins | sample RumenRJG_04DNA_FD_193489 | JGI IMG/M metagenome (GOLD analysis project Ga0256407, IMG submission 193489) | Bovine rumen microbial communities from Lethbridge, Alberta, Canada - RJG_04 | ecosystem: Host-associated > Mammals > Digestive system > Stomach > Rumen | place: Canada: Alberta...
TCTAAAATTTCCATTTCTCCATCATTTATATTTTTATTTTCTGTTTTATTTTTAGATTTAATTACTTTTTTCTTTGCTATCATTTCTCTTTTTCTTTCTTCAAATATACTCATTTGATCAATAATACTTTGTGATATTGCTTCATCAATTTTTTGTAAATTTTTATCAACATTTAAAATCTTTTTTTTAATAATTAAATTTGTTTCTATAGGATCAATTTTTTCATTCATAATTTTAAAAGTACTATTCTTATTTACTTTAATATTAGTAATATTATTATTATTATTATTATTTTTTATTATACTTACCCTTCTATAATCAGGAAATAAATTTATTCCTTCTCTATTATTTAAATCAATAGGATTTTTATCTAAAAATTCAATAACATCTTCTCTACTATAAAGTTGTGTTATTTTATCACTATAAAATTTTTGTAATTTTTCTTTATGAACATTATCATAATATTCCATTCCTATTGTATATATATATATTAAATTTCTTATTATATCAACTGTTATTCCTTCATTTAAATTCATTTCATATGTTGCTAAAACTTCTTGAAAATTTTCTGGTAATTTTGGTATTCTTTTTTTTGATGGTGAAAATGACATGTTTTAGAAATTTAATAATTTTATTATATTTGTTAACAATTTATAAAAGAAAAAATGTATAAAAAAATAAATAAATAAGATTATTGATTATAAATTTAATAATTCAATTTATTTAATATTAACTATAAAAAAATTTATATATAACAATTTAAATATTTTATTTTTTAGTTACAGTTGAATTATTAATGAATTCTTTTCCTAAATTTTGAACCATATTTTCATATTTACTTAATTTTTCAGATAATTCATCTAATTTATTAGTAATTGAAGTAGTTTTTTGTGGATAAAAATTATTATTAAGTCTCATATTTTGCCCAAAAAGATTTTTCTTTTCAATTTTATTTATTTTTGTTTTAGTAATATTGACAATTTCAAAAGGTTTAATAGTTCCAAAAATATTTTGTTTTCCTTTTTCATTTTGATTTTCTTCTAATTCCTTATCCTAAAAAATTAAATAATAGAATACAAATTTTTCTTTTAATAGAATTACCTCTATATCATTTTTTTTTTCATTTGAATCTGAATTTGAATCTTCTTCTTCATTAAAATTTTTTCTTTTGATATTATATATTTTATATTCTCTTTTCTGTTCTTCACTTTTATTTGAATTAATTTCTGATTTATCATAGTATCTAATCCTATTAAAAATTATTGTTTTTATAATACCATCAAATCTCTCTAATTTATTTAATAAATTATTATTTGAATTATTTGATTTTGATTTTGGAATAAATTTTGGTATTTTATTCTTAGTTTTTATTTTTGTTTTTTCATTTGATTTTTCTTCTCTTACTTCAATTGATTCTGCTCTTTTATTTTTATCTTTCTTTTTATCATTTGATGTTGAAATATTTTTATTATCATTATTAGTATTTTTATTATTTTTTTTACTTAAAGAATATTTTCTTCTTTTTCTTGGAGTTTCAACTCCCATTTTTTGTCTTCTATTCATTAGAATTAAAGTTTTTTCTCCTTTTTGATAATCACTATCATCTAAATCATCTGAAATTATTGCTTTATATAATTGTTCATTTTCTACTAATTGCCAATTATTTTTAAATTCAATGAATGATTTAATTGGAAAACCTGTTAAATTATAAAAATCTTCACTTAACATTATGTATTTTTTTCTTATATGACTTAAAGGTACTTTTGAAGATAAATTTTCTCTGTATAAGTATTGAACTAAATGATTGTAAATTCCTAATATTTCATTTAAATATGAATCATTGAATGATGATATTAAAAAGAATTTTAAATTACTTGATTTTGAATATTTTATTTTATCATATGTACTTTCAATTTTTGGAAAAACTTCATTAATAAATACTAAATAATTATCACTTAAATCATTATTATCATTTTTTATTTTTTCTTCAATTATTGATATTTTTTGTATCATATCATTATTAACTTTATATTTAAGAGATGCAATATGAATATTTTTTAAAGCTTCAAAAATACATTTTTTCCCTTTCTCATCTTGTAATTTTGAATAATCATATTGAAATAAATAATCAATTAATTTAATATAAGTATCATATGCATTTTGAATATTTTCTTCATATAAAACAGTATAACTAATATATTTAATATATCTTTCAGTTTCTGCAAATGCATCACAAATTAACATTTTTAATTTTAATCTTATTACTGTCATTAAATGAAGAAATTTTACTAAAACTATTTTTACACTTCTTATTAATTTTGATTTTAATTCTGTATTTGAGAATTTAAAATGATTTTTATTTTCAAAATTACCTTTTATAATCTTATCAATTGTTGAATAAATATTAATTAAATAATCATTTGAGTCTATTTTTTCTTGGTCTTGATTTTTGGAAGAATTGATTGTAGTATAAATTAATTTTTTAATATATTCTTTATCTGTTTCAATATCAAATATTATATTACAATTATTTTGATTTATATTTCTTTTTGATGAATTTAATGAATTATTTAAATTTGATGAAGTAGCATTCTGTAAATAACATAAATGAATAATATTATTCATCATAATTAAAAAACTTCTACAAATAGCTTTATCTTTATTAAATAATTTTAATAATATTCTTGTATGCTTTTTTTCTTTTTGATTTAATAAAATTTCAAATATATTTCCACTAACAACTTCTAAATTATTAGATTTAATATTTTGAGTATCTATTAATTCTTTAAAAGATAATAATTGCTCTTTAATAATATTATTAAGATTTTTATATTCATAATAAAAAGCACCTTCAAGTAAATAACTTTTCATTGCACTTGGTGTAATATAAATTAAATCTGATAAATTTTTCCTTACTTCAACTGCTTCTTCTCTCATAATTCTATAAAATATTAATTTAATAAATGATAAGATTATTTCAAGATATCTTCCTTCATTTTGACTAATTTTTTGATTAAATTCAATTTTTAAATAATGTCTTAAAGTACCATTAATAATTATATAAATATATTCATAAATTTCTCTTCTCATTTTATAATCTATTGCATCTATAATATTTAAAATTAAATCTTCTTCTGCTTCTAATAAATAAATTAAATTAAATTTATGAATTATAAATAAATAAAAGAGAAATGAAGAATATAAATAATATTGAATTTTTTTCATATAATTTATCGTTAGTATTTCATCTTCTTTTTTATCAGTTTCAAATTTAAATCCATTCATTATTAAATATTCAATTAAATAAAATGTATCATCAGATGTTAAATTATATGTTTTAAATCTTTCTTTAATTAAAACTGATAAATTAAAATTAATTTCAGAAGGTAAAGTTTTTTTATTAGGATCAGTTTCTTGAATATAAAATTGGAATATTATAAAAGGAATATCTACTGGTGAAATAAAAGGAACATATATTTTATTAAAATCATCAAGAATATTTTTAGAATATGATAAAAATGTAGAAGATTCAGATTGAAATTCATCATTTTTTTGAGTTATAAATGAGAAAAATTCTTTTAGAAATAATTGAATACTTTGAAAGAAAAAATTAAAATTAAAATAAATTAATTTACCTAAAGTTTTTTCTTCAGGTGAAGTATTTTCTTCACTTTTTCCTTCAATTTGTCTTAAATGATTAATCATATAATTTTTAATATCAAGAAATAAATCATCAAATAATCCATTAGTAAATAAAACAGTCCATTTTTGTAATATTCCAATATTATTTAAATAATTATAATCACTTATTAAAGTAAATTCATCATTTTTACAATAATTTTCTGTTGTATCATTAAAATTATTAAATTCATCTATTGAATAAAATTCATTAAAAAAATCAAAATTTAAATCATCTCTTTCTGTTTTTGTAATTTTCATATTTGAAAAAATTTCATTCCTATAACTCATTGATATTGAATTAAGTACAAATTCATTTTTTCCTACTTTATCGTTTTCTTGTTTTAAATATTTAAAATTTTTAATGATAATTTGAGTTACATTTAATATATCTTCTAATAAATCATTATTCTTTAATTTAATAATTATTAATTTTGCAAGAACAAAATAAAGAACATTAATATTTAAAGCAAAATTATTTCTAAATTCAATTAAACAAAAAAAAACTAAAATTAATCTCATTCTAGAATACAAAGCATGATTTTTAGAATATTTATAAGAATTAAAAGAAATATTTTCAATAGTTCTTGGATTTAAAATAATTCTTTGATATTTTTGAATAATATTACTTTCTTCAATATTTTCATTATTCTCAGATATAATTTTTAAATCTTCACATAAATATTTTTCACTTAATTCAACAAATAAAGAAGCAAGCCAAATTTCTTGATGATTAATTAAATGAATAAAAAATTCATATGATTTCCCAATTAAATAAGAAATAATTGTTAAATTAGTTTCATGAATTTGATGAATCGATCTAAAAATTCTAATATATTTAACAAAAGTTCTCATTAAATTATTTACTGTTTCACTTTTTCCATTCTCTGGATTTTGTTCTTTATTTTTAATATTATCTTTTGAAGTTATCATAATACCACTTTCAGTTTTAATAATTGAATAATTAATTTCTTTTTCTTTTTCTTTAATTTGATTATTTCCATTTGTTGTTTTTATCATTGATAAAAAGTATTTATGAATTATATCAAGAACAGATAAATTTAAATCATCATCTGGACCAATATCAATTTCAGTATTTGCTAAATATAATTGAAAATATTTTAATTCAAATAATAAATCATGAAAATTTTCAATAGGAATTTCCATTGAAATTAATCTATTTTCATATGTTTTATAATCAATTTGAAAGCAAATAGCATATAAATGACTATAAATTAAAAATAAATCATCTCTTTGTTTTGATATAATTAATTGAGCATTATCATTTTCTTTTAGTTTATTAATATTAAAATACATTGGAGTATAATAATAATCATCAGGTAAAACAGAATTTGTTGTATCTGTCAATATAATAACTTGAAAATTAATATTTAATAAAAAAAATGTACCATCATTCATTAATAATAATAAAAACATATCATTACAAATCCAATCCATATCTACTATTGTTATTTGACTCATTTTTTGTCCAATTAAATCTACAATTTTTGATGAGGAAAATTTATATGTTTCAGTCATGAAAAAAATTAATGTTGAATTTTTTTTATTTTCTGTATTTATACATATTGCTAATACTTCACCTTTCATTGTTGGTTTTAATATTATTTTTTGATTTTTACCTTTTTTTTCTTTTTCTTTAAGATAAATTGTTGATTTTGAAATTTTTGTATTTATATCTCTTAAATCTTCTATTTCTTCTGTATTAAATAAATCGTTATAATAATCACAAATAATTTTTTTTGGTAAGGAACGAAATTTATCATTAAAATCAAATAAGAATAAATAATCAAAAATATAAATATTCATTTCTTTTGAATCTAATTTATATTCAGTTATAATATAAAAAATTCTTGAATGACTTCCTAAAAAAAAATTATTTGAAAATACAACATTTACATTTTGTTGAATAATATAATTTTTATCATTTAATTTAATACCAATTTTATTTAATTCAATATCTCTTGAAATATTAAAAAAAGTTCCTGTATTTGATAAACTTTTAAAATTATTTTGATACCAAAAAACAATAAAAATATCTGTAACAATTACAATTTTATCAAGAGTATTATTAGTATATACTTGGAAATTTTCTAAATTCATTTCTTTTTTATTTGTTTTATTTGTTAAATTTGAAATATTAATATTTGAAAAATATTTTATTTTTTGTTCATGCTCTATTGCTATTAATTTACCTGAACGAAAAACACAAATTATTGAATCATGATTTAAATTACTATTAATATAAACTATATCATTTCCTTTTGTAAATTCACATTCTTTTATTTTTTTTGTTCTTAAATCTAAATGATATAATTTATAATTTCTTAAAAAGAAAATTGTTTTAATTGTGGATGATTCATCAAAATGAATTTTTTTCATATCTGTTCCATGTTTTAATTTAATATCATATACTTTTCTTATTGAAATATCAATTAATGGCTTTTTATTTGAAATTTCCATTTTTGAATTAATTAAAATGTTATTAATGTAATTTATTTTTTATTTTAAAAAAAATTCAGTTTAAATAATTTAATTTATAATATTAAATATTCATATATTAAATATTTTATAATAATAAAATTTTTGAAATTATTCCCTTATAATTGATTAAATAATAATATAAAAAATATTTATAATATAAAAAAAATTTTAATGGGAAATTCAATATCAGAAATTGATAATACAAATGAAAATAATAAAGATGTAGAAATTAAAGAAATAAATAAAAACAATCCCCCAAATCCTCAAAATTTTTATAATAATCAATCACTACCAATAAATTCCTCAATAAAAGATATAATAAATCAAGTAATAAACAATTCCCATAGTATATTTTCATTTCGTCTTGAAAATCAATCAAATAAACCAAATAATAATAATAATAATATACAAAATATTAATATCCAAAATATAGAAGAACATAAAGAAATAATAAACGATAATATAAAAATAAAACAAAACAAAACATCAAATAAAATAATTCAAACATCCCCAAAACAATATAATATAAATTCCAATAATATAATAACTAAAAATATCCAAAATCCCTTTCAAACTTTAAATCAACAAAATCAATATCAACAATATCAAAATGATCAAAACATCCAAAATTCATATAATAACATAATCCAAAATCCCTTTAATCAAAACCAACAAAATCAAAATTCAAAAAAAACTGAATATCAAATAAAACAATATCCAAATCATAATCAATTAGAAGAAGAAAAAAATAATCCATCATCAATAGAAAGAACACCTTCAATTTTATTTGAAAACCCAATAAAATTTCAAGCAGGATCCTTATTACAAGATATAAGAAAAATATATAAATTTAGAGATAATTTAGGAGGAGGTCATTTTGGTACAGTAAGATTAGGTTATAGAAGGAATGAAAAGCCTCCTCCTTTTTATGCAATTAAATCTATATCAAAAAAAAATTTAAGTGAGAAAGATTTAGAAGATTTAATAAAAGAAGTTGATATAATTTCTGGATTAGATCATCCAAATATAATTAAATTTTATGAAACTTATCATGATAAATCTTACTTTCATATTGTTATGGAATTATGTAAAGGAAAAGAAGTTTTTGATAGAATAGTTGAAGATGGTAGAATAAAAGAAAAAAAAGTTTGTATGGTAATTATGAAAGTACTTCATGCAATATCATATTGTCATAGTAGAGGTGTTACACATAGAGATTTAAAACCAGAAAATATACTTTTTGAAACTTTAGAACAAGATGCAGAAATTAAATTAATTGATTTTGGTTTAAGTAGAAAATATTTTACAAATGAAAAAATGCATACTATTTTAGGAACACCTTATTATGTTGCTCCTGAAGTTTTACAAGGAGAATATGATGAAAAATGTGATATTTGGTCAATTGGTGCTTTAACTTATATTATGTTATGTGGTGATCCTCCTTTTAAAGGTAGTTCAAATAATGAAATTTTTAATAAAATTTTAAGAGAAGATGTTAAATTTAATTCTAATAAATGGAAAAATATTTCTGATGATGCAAGAGATTTTGTAAAGGAATGTTTAAATAAAATTCCTGAAAAAAGACCAAATGCTATTCAAGCTCTTGAACATAATTGGTTTAAGGATATTTTAAATGAAGTTCATAGTGTTAAAAATATTTCAGTTGATATTTTATATAATTTAAAAAATTTTTCTATAAAAGCAAAATTTACTAAAATGGTTATTAGATATTTATTAAATACTTTAACAGATAAAGAAAAAGTTGTTTATAGAAAAGCATTTTATGCAATGGATTTTAAACATACTGGATCAATTGATTTGGATGAATTGGAAAAAAGTTTTGAAATTGGGAAAGTTAATGTTAAAAAAGAAGATTTAATTAAATTAATTAAATTAGCTGATGAGAATAATAAAGGCTCTTTAGATTATACTGAATTGTTAATTGCAAGTACTAATAAAAATGATTTGTTTACTGAAGAAAAGTTAAAAATGGCTTTTCAATATTTTGATGTTAATAATAGTGGAATTATTGAAAGTTCTGATTTGAAAGATGCTATGTTGAGATTTGGAAAGAAAATTATTAATAATGAAGATGTAAATAAATTAATACAAGAAGTTACTAAAAATATGATGAAAGATAGTTTGAGTTTAGATGAGTTTATGAATATTTTTCAAAGTTTAAAAAAATGAAAAAAAAGGTATTTTTTTATTATATATTTTTTTTTTATTTTTGTAAAGTTTTATTATTTATGTTTTTAAAATAAAAAAATTAGATTTTTTTTAATGAGAATATGGATTTTTGTTTTTATTTTGTTGATATTGATTTTTATAATATTGATTATTATTATTATTATTATTTATTAAAATATTATTATTATATTCATTATTTTCATTCATTATATTTTTTCTTAATAATAATTCATTTATAAATGCTTTTAACTCATCTAAATTTTGTAAATAATTTTCTTGAATTAAAGTAATACAAAAATTTTTATATTCATCATTATTTATTCTCATATTTTGATTATTCATCATTTCTTTTTCTAAAGCTAATTGTTTTACTGTATGAATTAAACTTTTAATCCATCTCCATAAATTTTTAATTTCAATATTTTCATTTGGAGGAGAATTAGTTAAAGTAATATATAAACCTTTTAATTTTTGAATTAATTCATCTCTAATTTTATTTTCATTTTTATCATTTATTTGATTATTAAAATTTCCTTCTTTTGAATTTAATTTAAATAAAATTTCATTTATTCTTGGAAATATTTGTTGAATTGAATTAACTTGTAAAATTTCTGCAATTTTATTTAATATCATTTCATTATCATTATTTTTTTCTTCATTCATTTGAATTAATTGAGTATATCTAATTTTTTCTGATTGAAGTTTACTTTTTAAAACATCTGTATTTGATTGTAATGTTTCTATTTGTTGTTTTAAATTTTCTATTTCTTTTTGATAATTATACATCATTTCATTTACACTTGGATTTTGGTCATCATTTATATTTTTTTTACTATTTGATTCTGTTATACTTATATTTTTATATTTATAATTTGATATATTGTTATTTAATTTTATTGGAGTTGAATTTTGTCTATGAAGATAATTTATTGTTGCAGTTTCGTTAAATTGATTTTTTTGATTTGGAGATGTATTTATATTTAATTTATTATCTGAATAATTTGTTCCTTTTGTAAATTGGAATTCTATATTTTTTTTATTTAAATTTGTTTCTGTTAGATTTCTTTGAAACATGTTATTCATTAATTTGTTATTATTATTTTCATTATTACTATTTGGCATATAATTTATAAAATTGTCTTCATTATTACTTTCTAATTCATCTTCTGTATTTTCTATTTTAATATTATTATTATTGTTATTTTTTAAATTTTTTTGATAATTATTTTCAAAGTTATTCTCATAATTATTTTCATTTTTATCTAAATTTTCTAGTTGTGTTTCAACAGTTTCATATTTTTTGAATAAATCATCTCTTTTACCTTCTGTTAATGTTTCTAAAGTATAATTTATATTTTTTTTATATAAATTTTCTCCTTCTATATCATTATTATTCATATCTGATAAATTATCTTCATTTTCATTTATTTGATTATTTCCACTTATATCAAGTGGAAAATTTTTTTCATTATTAATTTTATTATTATTTAATGTCATAAAGTTTTTATTTAAAATATTTAAATTTTCTCTTTGATTATTAATTTGAGGATTCATTGAAGACATCATTGTACTAATTGTTTTTTCATTTTTCTAATTAAATATTTAAAAAAAATATTAATATACCATTTTCATTTTTTCAATATCATCTCTTATTTCATCAATAGTAAATTTAATTTTATTAATTTTATTGGAATAAGAAGAATCCATATATATTTCAATAATTAAATTTAAAAAAAATGAACAATTAAAAAATTAAAATTATAATAAATAAAAATATAAAAATAAATAAAAAAATTAACAAAAAAAACAAAAATTTCTGGTCAGAAAGAATAAAAGAAAATAAATAACCAAACAAAAACCAAAAATATAAAAATAAAAAAAAATGTTAACAGGAAATACAAGAATAAATAACTCAAATAACATAATTCCATTATCTAATAGAGTGAATATCTTCAGTCAAAAAAATTCTTCAAATGTTTTTAACGATTTTTCTCAAAAACCAAATTTAAATATTAACGGAACACAAAGAGAATTTGGAAAAGATTTAACAAATCAAAATAATTTAACGACTTTAAATAAAGAGAATTTTTGTAGAATTTTAGTAAATAAAAATAATCTAATTAAAAAAGATAATTATAAAATAAATCAAATTTTAATAAATGAATATAGAAGACAAAAAAGTCAAGATACTTATTCTAAAAATATTTTTGGTAATACTTTAAAAGAAAATAAACAAAATTATTCTTCAAAAAAATTACCTTCTTCAAATGAGGATATTTTCATTGAAGATATAAATGAAAATAATAATAATAACAATAATATAAATAATAATATAAATAATAATGAAAAAAATAAAGAAAATAATAAAATCCCTTCAAATTTAAACATAGATAAAATAATAATAGATGAATCATTAAATAATGAAAAAAATAATAATCCCAAAATAGAAAATGAAGAAAAAGAAATATCAAATTCCCAAAGAAAAAACTTCCTTGATAAAGAAAAAGAAAATAATAAACAAGATCAAAATTCCATAATAAAAAATCCTCAATATGTAGAAGAATACTTCAATGATATATTTGAAACATTAAAATCAACAGAAAAAGAATTTTTACCAGATTCAGATTACATGTCAAAACGTACAGATATAAATTCAAAAATGCGTTCAATATTAAATGATTGGTTAGTAGAAGTTCATATGAAATATAAATTAGTTCCAGAAACATTATATATAACAATAAATATAATAGATAGATATTTATCTTTAAAAGATATAAAAAGAAATAAATTACAATTAGTAGGAGTTACTTCAATGTTTATTGCTTCAAAATATGAAGATATTTATCCACCTGAAGTAAAAGACTTTTCATATATAACTGATCATGCTTATACAAAAAAAGAAATTTTAAATATGGAAATAGATATTTTATCATCATTAAATTTTAATATTACTTTTCCAACTCCATTTAGATTTATTGAAATATATAAACAAATATTAAATTTTGATGATAAAACTTTTACTTTTGCTTGGTATTGTATTGAATTATGTTTAATTGAATATAAAATGATAAAGTATAAACCTAGTTTTCTTTCTGCTTGTGCAGTTTTTTGTTCTTATAGATTATTGGATTTAGATGAAAAAGGTGTTCCTGAAGCTATGGGTTATACTTATAATGATATTAAAAATTGTTGTTTGGAAATTTGTGGTTTAATTGATGCTCAGAAGAAAAGTAATTTAAAAGGGATTTATAAAAAGTTTTCTCTTGAAAAATATTTTAAAGTTGCTGATATTACTTTTTAAAAATGAGGTTTTTTATGGTTATTTTTTTTTTATGTTTCTTTATTTTTTATTGGATAAAAGGATTTTTTCTTGGTTCTTTTTTATTTTGGTATTTAGCTTTTTTAAAATGATATTTATTATATATATATATTATTTTTAATATTATAAAAAAAAGATATTTTGATTTTATTAATATATTTTGAATTATTTTTTTTTGAATATAAAATTTTAACTTAGAATTATATTTTAATTTAAATTTTATCTAATTAAATTAGATAATTAAATAAAAATGAACAATAATTTTAGAATAGCTTTTCCTTTAAAAAAAAATGAAAAAAAACCAATTCAAACAAATTTAGATAATATAATCAATAAAACACAAATAAAAATGCGTGAATTTATGTTAAAAAAACAAGAAGCAGACAAAAAAACAAATTTATTATTAGGACAAGAAAAAACTTTAGATCTAAACATATTAGCAATACAAAAAGAAATAGAAAATAAGCAACAATCAATTGGATTATTAAATGATCAATTTAATCAATTAGAATCAGAAATAACATTATTACAAAACAAAATACAAGAATTAATAAAAGTATCAAATCAAAAAGAAGCAAAGTTTAAAGAAGGAATAAACTTAATTAATTCTCAATTAGATTCAATTAAATATGGAACTTTAAAAGAACAAAGTCAAAAAAAATTTGAAATAAAACAAAATTTAGAAGAAGTTATAAAATATAAAGAAGATAATTTAAAATTAAAAGAAAGATTATATACTTTAACTTCACAATTAAGAGAATTAGAGAATGAATATAGTAATTCAAGAAATAGTGAATTTACTAGTATTGCAAAGGCTAAAAAAGGAATTGAAACTATTAATGATATGTTTGATCATTTTAATAAAATTAAACAAAGAGAAATGGGAGAAATTGAAGAAAATGAAAATGAAGATAATGGAAATATTAATGAAGGGGAAAATCATTCTAATAATGTTGAAGAGGGAAAAAATGAATAATTGTTTTTTATTAAAATTAAAATTTAAAAATTTTGTTTTTAATATTATAGATTTTTACATTAAAATGTTAATTTAATGGATTTTGTATTATGTTTAATTTATAATTCATTCATAATAGTTATATAAATAATTTATTTTTATTTATTTTTCAGAATAATATTTTCTTTTTATAATTTCATTTGCTTTATCTAATAAATTTTTATAATTTTGTTTTATTTTTTTATCTGTATTTACTTCATTCATATCTTTTAATTTATATTGGAAATTTTTTGTCAATTTTTCAATTTCTTTAATATTATTATTAAATATTTCAAAATATTTTTCTTTCTCTTTATTTAATTCTGTTGTTAATATAAAATTTTTTTCTTCTAGTAATTCACATTCCTTTATTAATTCTTCAACTTCATTATCAACATATTCTGACTTTTTTAACATATAGTTTATTTTATTTTGTATTCCAATAAATTCAGATAAAATTTTTTTATTTTTATTTATTAAATTAGTTCTTTCTAATTCTTTCTTTTTTATTATGCTATTATATTTTTTGCCCTTTTTATAAAAATTACATAAATATAAAAATTCATAATAATAGATTTTTAATCTCCTTTTTTTTATATTATACTTCTGTAAAATTATTTTAAATATATTTTTAAAAGAGGGATTAAGGAGAATGAATTTTTTTGAAATTTGTCTTTGAATTTTGAATTTAATATTATTAATAATTAATTTCTTTACTTTATATATAAAATCTAATTCTTTTTTAAAAAATATTTTCCTTCTAAATCTATTACTTTTTCTCTTTAACACATGATTTATTTTTTTATTAATTTTAATTATTTGAACTTTATTTTTAAAATTTTTGAAAAAAAAAACCATGAAATTGAATTTGTATTTTTGTGAATATAATTTATCAAAATAATAGTTTAGATATATTTTATTAAGCTGATTAATTATTTTATATTTTGAAATATTTTTTGAATTATTAAAGTCACTTTTTAATTGATTAATAAATATTCTTTTAATCAATAATTGTTTATTCCTTTTAAATAATAAAAATTTCAATTTATATATAAATTTTTTGTGAAAATTCTTTTTAAAAACATATAAATTATGATTTATTTTTATTAATTGAAATAATTTTTTTTTTAATTCAATTTTCTTTTTATTAATTATTTTTTTTTTGAATTTTTCTTTGTTCTTATAATTTAATAAAATCATAAAAAAATTTTTTTTCAAATTATTTTGATATATTTTTAATAAACTATAATTCTTTTTATTATTATATATATTAATTATTTTTTCATTATTATTAATAATTGATTTATAAGTTTTTAACTTATTTTCTAGAAAAATAATTAAACCTTCATTATAATTTTCATTATTTATATAAGTATCTAAATCATCTACAATTTCTTTAATTCCAAAATTAGATAATTTAATATTTACTTTATTATCAATTTTATTACTCATATTAAAAAAACTTTGATTTTCTTTTATTGGTATTGGAATAAATTTTTCAAATCCTTCATCAATATCATCTTGAGTTATAATTTCATTATTTTTTATTTTCAAATTATCATATGATTCATTTGTGAAAAATGAATTTGAATTTTTATGTATTACATGAATTGAACTTAAAGAATTATTATTATTATCTTTATTCTTTTTTTCCAAAAAATTTATTCTAATTGATTTCATTTGTTCAAATAATAAAATCAATTTTAAATTAAATCATTTAATTTATAATTATATAAAAATGAATTTATAATAATAATTATAATAATATAAATGGAAATAAATATTTTTAAGTTATCAAAAACAGATTTATTTTACTAATATATTATATTTATATACAATTTTATAGTTTTTAATTAAAACATAAAATTTGAAACTAATATTATATATAATTAAATATATTGATTATTTAAAATATTTATTTTATTATTTTTTATTCATTATTTTTTTCTTTATTTATTTGTTATAATTGATTATTATTCTTTATATTATCCATATATTTCAAAATATAATTTGAATAATATAAAAATAAAATAAGATATTAAAATTTAAAATTGGGAATAGAAAATTTCTCTTTTAACACTAAAATATTATGTTTAATAAAAATATTTCAAATAAAAAAGATATAAAGTTAACCATAAGTAGGAAAACCATACATATCTCTACCAGATGGTATTTCATAAGGATAACTTTGTTTATATCTTTCATAAGTATGATTACCATAATAATCTCTTCCTTTTGGTTCTTGATAAGCATAACTTGGTTGATAACCTCCTCCAATTGAATTTGATGAAGATGCTCCTATTTTTATTTTATTTTTTATTTTTCATGTTGTTATATTATTTATATTATTTTTTTCCCCATTTTTAATAAGTAGAAAAAAAAAAAATTTTTATAAATAAAATTAATTATATATATTATATAATTTTTTATAATAAAAGAAATTTGAATGAAAATAAAATAAAATTATTATATATAATTATAAATTAAAAAATATTTAATTATTTTAATTTAAAATGAAATTATCTTTTTCCTAATATAAACAAATTAAAAATAATTCTAATTAATAATTAATTTATATTAAATAAAATGTATTTTCCTATAAAGTTTCATAAACCAAAATGTATGATTTATATAATATTATGTTTCACTTTTCCTTTAATAAATTGGAAATTTGTTAGACCAAAAATTAAAAGTGAATTTTTTATAAGTATTGTTTTTCAATTATTTTTAAAACATATTTTTATTACATTTGCAATATTTATTTATCTTTATCAAAAAAAAATGTATGAAAAAACACAATATCAATCAAATGAAGATAATGAAATAATCGATTTGAAATATTATAAAATTTTACCAATTATAATTTGTGGTGTTTTTTCATATATACTTTCAGATGTATCTTATTATGATATATTTTATTCGTATCAAATGAAAAAAATGAATTTAGAATTAATTGCTAATTTTGAAATGATTAGTTTATTTATTTCTCACGTTTTTAATGAAAAATATTTTTTGAATTCAAAACAATATATTCATCATTATATTTCAATAGGTTTAATAATATTATTTTTAATAATAATAATAATTATAGAATCTTTGAATACTATTAATATTAATTTTATTTCATTTATATTTGTAATATTGCTTTCTTTAGAATCAATGTATTTATATAGTGTAATTTATGTAATTGTTAAAATATTAAATTATCAATATTTTATGAATATAAGTTTATTGTTATTCATATTAGGAATATTTGGAATATTAATTCTTTTAATATTTGATTTCTTTTATGTTTTTATTTTTAATTATGATTCAAAATTTATATTTAAAATAGGAAAAATAAATTCTGAAACATTAATTAAAGATATAATTTTTTTAATAATATATCGTATTAATTCATTCTTTAATCTATTTTTTAATTTTAAAATTATTGAAGAATTAAATCCTTCATATACATTGATTTCTTATGGATTATATAATATTATACAAGTTATTATTAATAAAGAATTAGAATTAAACATTAAAAATATTTTATATATTTTATCATTATTTTTATTTTGTATTTATTTGGAAATTATTACTTTTAATTTTTGTAAATTGGATAAAAATACACAATATGAAATTTCTAAAAGAGCAGAAAATTCTACAAATGAATTAATTATAACATCAGAGGAGAGTTTGTATTCTACGAATTAATTTGAATTATAAATTAAAGATAATTTTTAAAAATAAATTTTATAAATCTCATTTTCAATAAAAAATATATTTTATTATTTTTTAATTATATTTTTGTTCCTTAATTTAATTTTCAAATCCATTTATTGTAACTCAATATTTTTCTTTATATTATCATATATTACATTTTCTTATCTTAAAAAAATACTTTCAATTTTAATATTTAATAATAGAAAATTTGATTATAAATGATGATATAAAATATAATTATAAAATATAATTATAATTAAATAATTTAAATATTATTATTTTTCAATTGTAAACTATATGATTTTGGGCAATTATAATAATTTTGAAAAATTAAATAAAATATTTTATTTAATGAAAGTAAATAAAATAAAATAATTTAATTTTGTTTAATTTAAATAATATTTTCTTTAATAAATTTCGTAATAATTAAATAATTCACTATTTTCTATTTTCAAATAATTTTACATCTTCTTTTTTGTTTGTTATTAATTTTCATCAATTATATATATTATATATTTATTATTATTTAATTAACTAAAAATCTTTTCTTTATTTTCTATTCAATATTATATATATTTTTTTTTTGCTATAACCCATATAAATGATTTTTTAATTTTTTAAACAATAAAAATTAAAACTTTATATTTTCATTGGTTAAGATTATTTTTTCTAAAATTCTTGATTAAGAAATATTAATTAAATATTTTATTTATAATATATTATTTTTACATTTAAAAAATTCTTTTAAACAATTAATTTAAGTTCATCTAATGTTTCTTTTGTAATTTTTGAAATAGAATTTTTTTTATAATTAACAGAAAAAGAATGATAAATACCATTTTCATTTACAGTGATAATTTCATTAGTATTATTACCATTAAAACAAATAATATTCTTTGTTTTAATATCTGAAAAATTACCACTAATAATAGGTCTTTCATAATTATAAATATCTTCATAATCTTTAGAAATTGGGATAGAATTTTTAACTAAATCAGTAAAATAACCAAAAATTCCTTTGTGATTATTTTTTTCATTTATATTATCATCATTAATATAAAAATCACCACTTCCTTTTCTTTTATTATTATAATCAAAAATTTGTTTTTTATTTAAATCAAAAATATGAATAGTCCCAGTATTACTTAATAAAACAATTTTACTATTAGTTTCAATATCAAAATTAATAGAAAATATTTTTGCATTAGCAATTCCTCTTTTAAAAGTATATAATTTATCACCTTTAGGAAGAGAAAAAACTCTTATTGTAGTTCCTGTAATAGAAGAAGTAACTAATAAATCACCATTTGAATTAATATTCATTTGTTCAATTGGTCCTTTATGTGCTTGAATAGTTGTTTTATATGTTAAATATAATAAATCATATACTTTTATTATTCCTTCACTTTCATTTGAAGAATAAATTAAAAAATTATTTTTATCTGATGAAGAACTTAAACAAATTTTATTATTAAAGTTAATATTATTATTATAAATAATACTATTACTTATATTATTAATTCCAATATCTAATGAATGTAAAGATTTCATATCATTAGTTGAAAAAATATGAATTGTTGTATTTTCTAATAAAATTATTCTTTGTTTATTTAATTTTGCTAAAGTAATTGGATTTGAAAAAGGCCAAAAAGAACAAATTACAGTATTATCTTTAATTTGATAAATAGTTCCTTTTCTAGGTGAAAAATCACCAATTTCATTTTGACCAACTAATAATACTAAATTTGTTGAATTTAACATTTCTACTATTTTAATTGGACCACATTTTGATTCATAAAATAATTGCGGTGGGGATATTATAAATAATTTAAATCCTGTTTTTGTTCCCATTGCTATAAATGTTTGTGTTTGATTTATTGATATATATAATATTTCTTCTTGGAAATCTGTTATTTCTTTTATGTCAACAAAATCATCAGAAGTTAATGATTCTGATATTGAAATTTTTTCCATTTATTTTAATTTATTTTTTTTTTTTTAATTTTTTTTTTTTTAATATTTTTTTTGTTTAATTTACATATTTTATTTTCAAGTGTTAATATTTTTTAAATTATTTCGAAAAAAATGAAATCTTCTATAAGTTACTTAAAAACACCTGATTTTAAGTCTTTAAGTTTAGATAAACCAAATTTGAAAAGAAAATCAAAAAAAATAAAACAAAATAATAATAAAATTACTAATGTTATTCTTCAAGATAAAAAAATTACACCTCAACAGCAAAAATTAAACAATTTAATATTAACTCAAAAAAAAAAAATACAAATAAAAAGAGAAAAAAGTGTAGATTTAATTCATCAAAAATCAACAGAAAGAAATTCAGATATTTATAGAGAAACTTCAAAAATAACATCAAAAAAATTAATAACAAATTCACCATTCAAGAAATCATTAAGGAAAAGTAAAAATGTATTAAATAAAAGTAATGAAAGTACTTCATCAAGAAGTTATGAATCTGAAGACAAAATAACTCCAATATATTTTTATAGACATAATTTTGTAAATCATCCACAAAAAAAAAGTGAATTAAATTTCTTTGAAAAAATTCCTACTGTAATTCAAGAAGAAAAAAGTATTAAAACTCTAAATAATATAAAAAGTAATAAAGATAAAGAAATTAAAAGAGAATCTTTATTAAAACCATTTAGGAAAAGTAAAAATATTTATCAAAGAAAATCAATAAGTAATGATAATAATAAAATAGAAAATCATAATGAAATAAATAAAAAACAAAAAATAAGAAAAAAATTAGACTTATCAACAGATGTAAATTTAAATAAAACATCAGATGAATTATTAATAGATTATGATGACAAAGAAGGAAATTATATAATAGAAAAAGGTGAAAAATTACTAAATAGATATGAAATAATTCAAACATTAGGAAAAGGTTCTTTTGGAATTGCAGTAAAATGTTATGATCATAAAAATTTAGAATTTGTATGTATAAAAATAATAAAAAATCAAAATAATTCAAATAAACAAGCAAAAATAGAAATAAAATTATTAGAATATATAAAAAAACATGATCCAAAACAATTAGGAAATTTTGTCCAATTAAAAAAAACTTTTATTCACAAAGAACATATTTGTTTAGTATTTGAATTATTAGCAAATAATTTATATGAAGAAATAAAAAATATAAATTATGAAGGATTTAATTTAACAACAATAAAAAAATTCACAACTCAAATTTTATTTTCTTTACTTTGTCTAAAACACTTTCACATAATTCATTGTGATTTAAAACCAGAAAATATATTATTAATAGAAAAAAATTTAACAGGTTTAAAATTAATAGATTTTGGTTCAAGTTGTTTTACATCAGAAAAAATATTTTGTTATATTCAAAGTCGTTATTATAGAGCTCCAGAAATTTTATTAGGTTTAGAATATGATATTGAAATTGATATGTGGAGTTTAGGTTGTATTGTTTATGAATTATATATTGGATATCCAATTTTTCCAGGTGAAAATGAATATGATACTTTATATTATATTATGGAATTTTTCGGACTTCCTCCTAAAAATATGATTATTAATTCACCTAAAAAATATTTATTTTTTGATAAAAATTTAAATCCTCTTGAAAAAATGAATTCTTTTGGTAAAATTAGGAAACCTAATACCAAATCTATTAGTAAAAGATTAAAAAAAGCTGATAAGGATTTTATTAAATTTGTTAAAGAATGCTTAAAATGGGATAGAAAGGAAAGATTGTCACCTTTAAAGGCTTTGAGGCATGAGTGGATTGTTAAAGATTTAGGGAAGGAAATGTTGGATGTTCATAATAATAAAATCGAAGAGATTTTAAATAATAATGAATAATGGGTTTTTTATTATTCTTTTTAGTCATTTTTTTATATTTTTTCTTTTATTTTATATATTTAATATTTTTCATTCAAATATATTAATTTTTAATGAATCTTTCGATATTTAGTATAGATTATTTCATATATATGATTATATGTTATAAAAAATGGTATTAAAATATTTTTAAAATATATTATTTATAAAATTATGTAATACTAAAAAATAATAAAAAAAGTTAAAAATTTTAAAAATAAATTTTTTTTAAACTCACTAATAATAAAATTTAAACAAAAAAATAATAAAAAACTTAAAAATAAGTAAATTAAAAAAAACAATGGAAAATTTTAAAATAACATCAAAAATAGGTAAAGGGGCATACAGTACAGTTTATACAGTCATCAACATCAAAGACAACAACCTATACGCCTTAAAAAAAGTAAATTTACGTAATTTATCAAAAAAAGAAATCCAAAACGCATTAAACGAAGTTCGTATTCTCGCATTAGTACAAAGTAAAAACATAATATCATATAAAGAATCATTTATTGACGAAACAGACTCAACACTTTGTATAATAATGGAATATGCAGATGAAGGTGATTTACAAAAGAAAATAACATTATATAAAAAATTAAAAAAATCATTTTTAGAAAATGATATATGGAGAATTTTTATTCAAATAACAAAAGGATTAAAAGACTTACATGATTATAATATTTTACATCGAGATTTAAAAAGTGCAAATATTTTTTTATTTAAAGATGGTACTGTTAAAATTGGTGATTTAAATGTATCAAAAATTACTTCAAGAGGATTAGGTTGTACTCAAACTGGAACTCCATTTTATGCAAGTCCTGAAGTTTGGAAAGATAATCCTTATAATTGTAAAAGTGATATTTGGAGTTTAGGTTGTGTTTTATATGAAATTTGTATGTTAAGTACTCCTTTTGTTTGTGATAATATGAAAGGTTTATTTAATAAAATTATGAAAGGTAAGTTTAAAAAAATTAATGAGAAATATTCTATTCAATTAAATTCTGTTGTTGAAAAATTAATTGTTGTTAAAAGTGATTGTAGACCTTCTGCTAAGGAAATTTTAGAATTTAAGGATGTTAAAGATAAAATTTGTGAGTTTGATATTTTGAATGATATTTTTTTTGGGAAAAATAATTTTAAAACTATTCATAATAAAGAGAATAATATTATAAGTAAAGATAATAGTTTTGTTAATTGTGAGAATAATAATAATATTATTAATAATGATGAGAATAATGAAGAAAAATTAAAAATTGTTCTTGATAATATTAGAATACCTAAAAAATTTAATGTTTTAAATAAAAAATTATCTGAAGTTAATTATGGAAATGATGAAAATTGTGTTGAAAATGTTGATTATTTTTTTTCTAAAAATTTTAATGAAATTAGGAGAAATAATTCAAATAAAGATAATAATTCTTTGTCTAAAAATATTTTACCTTTTTTGAAAGTGAGAAATAATTTAAATAATGGAAATAAAGAAAATTATTTAAAAGATGATAATGAAAGTAATAATGAAAGATATAAAAATGAACTTGAAACTTTAGATATTTCAATTATTCCAAAATTAAATAATGAGAGTAATTATTTAAAAAATTTAAAACAGGTTTTTTTAGGAAAGAATAATGACAAAATTGTAAATTTAAAAAATAATTTTGATATTATTTTAGAAGAGTAAGTTTTATTTTTTTTATTAATTATAGAAAAAAAAATCTTAATAATTTAAATAAAAATAACTTTGATGCAAAAAATTTAAATAAAATGAAAGATTTAAGAATAATTTATCAAAAATATGTACCTAAAATAATAAATGAAAAAAAAATGAAATATAGTTTAAGTGAAGAATCAATTTTTGGAAATTTGAATTATTCTTTTAATAGAAAACTTTTTAAAGTTAATATAAATAATTTTTCTTCACTTAAAAATGTGAATCATAAACAGAAAATTAAATTAATTCCTATTATGTGTAATAAAAAAAATTAAAATTAATTTTTTGAGCTAATATATATAGATATGTAATAAAAAAAATTTTTTATTTATATTAGTATTTAGAATTATTGTTTGTATTAATAATAATTAAATATATATATATTAAAATTTATATATTTTATTAAGTTAAAAATAAATTTAAATATTTAAAAATAAAGGGAAAAATAATAATAAAAATTTTATTAATGAATTTTTCTGTTAATGTTGATTCTAATATCATTAACATTGATGTTTAATATAAATTTTATATATATGCAATAATGTATTTTATTTTTCATTTTTCCATATATTATGATATTTAAATTTAATTTGAATTCATTTATATGTTAAAAAAAATAAATTAAATATTTCATTTTAACAAAATTAAAAATATAAAATAATAAATTTTATTCAATAATAAAAAATAATAAAGAATCATTTTTTCTTAGTAAAAATCCCTCTTTTACTAAGAGCCTCATTCATAGTATTACCACTATTTTTCCTAAATTTATTTTTCAACTGAGCATCTTTATATCTTCTTTCACACCCAGTTAAATGTTTATTATAAGCTTCTTCATTATATTTCCTATTACAAAACTTACAAGGAATATAACTTTCAGTAATAACACTTGGTTTATAATTAGCATATTTATTAGCCATACTATTAAAATTATTATTATTATTAAAAGTACTATTATTATTACTATTATTATTTGTATCAGCTCTACAAATTTGTCTAAATTCTTCTGATTGTAATTTCCATTTTGGAATTGAATTTTTATTTTTTGATAAACCCATTTTTTCCTTTTTTTTCTCTTCAATTTGACCTTGTTTCATTAAAACTGCTTGTTCTGAATTGTTTATTCTTTGTTGTTGAGTATTAAATGCTTTTCTCTTGTTTTGAAATACTTTTTGACATATTTTCTCATGTTTTTTTAATGCTGTGTATACAAATTGTCTTCCGCAATGACTACATGTTCCTTTTTCTTCACCCATTTCTGGATTGTTTTTACTGTTTTCCATTCCACCTCCGATTGGTCTGTTGTCATTTTCTTCATTTGTTATTTTATTTGAATTGTAATTTGGATTTATATTTGTTTTTTGTTGATATGGATTTTTATTATTGTTATAGTTGTTATTTTGATAATTATTATAATTATTATTTTGATAGTTATTATTTTGATAATTATTATAATTATTATTTTGATAGTTATTATTTTGATAATTATTATAATTATTATTTTGATAGTTGTTATTTTGATAATTATTATAATTATTATTTTGGGAAAGATTATAATTATTATTTTGATAGTTGTTATTTTGATAATTATTATTTTGATAATTGTTATAATTATTATTTTGATAATTATTATAATTATTGTAATTATTGTTTAAATTAGTATTTTTGGATTGATAATTATTATATATATTATTACTTTGATTATAATTGTTATATGAATTATTTTCATAATTTGAATTTCCACTATTTCCATAAGCATAATTATTTATTTTATTATTATTATTCAAATTATTATTATTTGTTCTATTTATCCCATTAAATTTTCTTGTTTGATTAGTACTTGGTTTTGGTAAGTTATTATTTAAATTATTAGGTTTTGTATTATTTTGATATTGAGAATTAAATTCATTATTAATTTTATTACTTTGAATTCCATTTTCATAAGTAGGATTAAATTTTTTATTTTGTTTAGTATTTACATTATTTTGTATTTTGTTTGAATTATTTGCATTTTTACTTTTTAAAATTTTTAAAGCATTTTGAGCCATTAATAATTCTTCTTGATTATATTCTTTTTGTATATTTGCTTTTAATTTATTGCTCAATATTGGATTCATTTTTCCTGAATATATATATCCTATTGAATTATTTCTTTTTGAGAAATAATATTTATTAAATTTTGTATTTTATTTACCTTGATTACTGTTTTGATTTGGTTGATTCATATTTTTATTGTTTTATTAATTAAAAATAAATATATATATTATTTAATTTTTTAAAAATCTTATTTTATTCATAAAACATTAATATTTAAATGTACCAAAAAAAATATTTTTAAAAAAATATTAAATTGTGAAACTCTTAGAAAATGGGCAAAGAAAAAGATCATTATTTTTCAAATCAATTATTGAAAATGTTGTAAATAATGTCTCATTTTTATTAGGATAAATTTTAATATCATAACATAATTTATTATTAGGTTCAATTTTATCAATATAAAAAGTTAAACTACCTTCAGTAAAAACATTTTGATTTAAATCATAATTAAAGATATAATCTTCATAATTTTCAACATCATCAATATTTTGATATAAATAAATCATAATTTTTAAATTTTTAACTATTTTATTTTTATTATTTTTAATAATATATTCACAATTAACATATTGATTTTCTAATTGATCATTTAAAATTTGATATTTAATTTCAAAACTAAAAGGACTAAATAAAGAATATATTAAATCAGAATAAATTTGTTTTAATTCAATTTTACCTGAAATATGTTCTAAATCAGTAAAAACCCATCTTAATATAACATTATCATAATTAACTTTTGAATTTACTACACATGAAATTTCTTTAAATTTATATCCATCACATTCTTCTTTTCTGATAATTTTATCTTGTTCAATATCATAAAATTCAATTTTAATAGGACTTTCATTTATATTTTGAATAGTTAAAGTAAAACAATTTGCTTCATTACAAAATTCTTTTGAAGAATTTTTTTTAATTCTATCATCAATTTTTGATAATATTAAACAATCATTTGTTGATAAAACTGGAATGATATTTTTATTTATAAAATCAATTAAATGAAGAGTTTGTAATTTTTTTGAGTAAAATAAATATGGTTTCATTAAATAATCATCTTCATTTTCACTTATGAATTCTTTTTCATTTGAAATATAAAATATTTTAAAATCAATTTTAACATAAATTTCCCTATGCCAATATTTATAATTAAAAATATAATTTTCACCTGGTTTAATAATAACATCTTGTTTAATTTCATCTAAAGATATTTTATAATTATTTTTCTTATATGTATAAATATAACAATGAATTTTATCAATTTGATATTTTCCTTTATTTTTTAATAAAAAAGAAAAAGTATAATATTGATAATCATATAATAATAAATTACTATTAATAATATCAAAACTATTATCTAAAACCTTATAAGATAATTCTGCAATTTCAGGATAAATCATAATATTATTTAAATTAACTTTTTCTTTCTCATCTCCAATATAACTTTCATCAATATAATTTTCATATTGATAAAATAAACCATTTCCATTATTATCAACATATTGTATAGCAACACTATTAATAATTTCATATTGTATTCCTATAATATTTGTCATTCCTGAAATATTAGGTTTTATTTTTGCTATTATTGGAAAAATTGAATTTGGTTCTAATTTAATATTAAATGGATATGAAAATGGTTGGATTCCTTTAAATAATACTCTAATTTTAGTTATTTCAATTGGAATTTTTAATGGATTAAATAATTCCATTTTTATTCTTTGAAATGAATTTGATGTCCAAAAATAATTTGTTTGAGATTTTCCTTCCCAAGGATTGTATAAAAATATTTTATTACTGTCGTCATTTTTTTTTTTCTTTTTATTTACTATTATATCAAATTTTATTTTTGAAGTTAATGGGATTAATTTAATTAATAAAGGAATTTTATATAAATTTACATATATTTTTCCTTGAAAATTTAAAGATTCTTCTATATGAGATTCAAAAAATTCTTTTTGAATTTTTTGTTTTATTAAATCATATAATGATTGAATATAACCTAAAGAATACATTATTTTTTTTTCATTATTGTTATTATTTTTATAATATGCTATTATTTTATCATTTAAAATTTCTTGTATATTTTTCCAAAAAAAAAGAAAAATATAATGTGAAATTTGTTTTAAGCAATTTTTTATATTTATTGTATGTGATTTATCAAATTTTCTTTTTGTTGTTAATTCAAATTCATTCTTTTCTTTATTTAATAAAAAAGTACAAATTGGTTTTCTACTATTTAAAATTAAATATTTATGTATTTTGATAAAATCATTATAACTTTCAATTAAATTATTTGATATATTATATACATAAAAAAATTTTGTCATTTCTTCAATCATTGAAGGAATCATTGAACTTAAGTTATCATCATAATAACAAGTAAAAAAAGCGAATAAATAAAATTGATTTGCTTTTCTAAATAATTTTATATTTTTAAATATTTCAGAAATTTTTAGAAAATTTACAAATATTTCAATATAGTTATTACGATTTTCAGTAACAACTTTTACTAAATTTAAAACATTCTCTTGTATAAATTGAAGATTTCCCCATTTAAAATATGAACAATAAAATAACAATCTAAGATAAGCCTCAATTAATAATTTCTTTGTTTTTAATTTTTTATATTTATTAATAGCACTTTGAAATAAATCTAATATTTCTTTATTAATTTTTAATATATCACCATTTAATTTTTTTTTATAATCCATATAAAATAAACATAAAGCTTTTATTTCTAAAAAATTTGCATATTCAACATTATTAAATTCTTTAATTGCTTTATCAATTCTAGCAAGAGCTTCTTCTAATTTTTGTGCATGAATTAATTCTCCAACTCTTTTAGTAACAATTTGTATATTTTTTTTATAATCAATTAATGCATTAAATGTAGTATTTTCGTTAATATAATTAACATAACCATTTATAACTATATCAGTAATAATTACTCTCATTTCTAATAAAATTGAATTTTTTCCTTTATTTATATAATAAACATTTTTATCATTTGCACTTTCTTTTTCATTTTGTAATTTATTATCAAATAAAAAAATAAATCTACTTCTTTTTATCATTGTTGGATCATTTAATGCATCAATGTCATGATGATATAAATCAATTAATTTTTGTCTTAAAGAAATATCATCTTGTGTTACATATAATCTAATACACATATTTTTGTTTATTACTAATTCACTAAATGAGTCTTTTTCTATTTTATTTCCTTCATAGTATTTTATATAATAAAATGTTTTTGTTTCTTCCATTAAAGGAGATGATATTAAATTTATTTGTGTTGATAATAATCTTTTGAAATTTTCATAAAAAGTAAAATCATTTTCTTTATTTATAAATATTATTTGACAATTTATTTTTGCTAAATCAAATAATAAATTATTATTTTTTATTTGAGGAACATATTTATTTTTATTTGATGAATCAATTAAAGAAGACATATTTGAATAAAATAATAATTTTAAAAATTAAGAAATTAATTTTTTTTTAAATATTAAAAAAAACTACTTGTAAATTTATTTTAAATCCTTAATTGATAATTTATTATAAACTGCTCTTTCAAGTCCATTTTCAATATTATTAATTTCAATCTCAGTGATTTTAAATTTTTTTTTAATTTCATCTTCATTTTTAAATTTATTATAATTTTCAGGTGAAATAATATTTCCTTCAAGATTATTAATTTCTTTATCAATATCTTCTTTAGAAAAATCAATAAAAATAATATAAAAATTTTTATCTTTTTTTGTTATTTGATGTAATTTTAAAGAATTTTCTAATTTATTTTCACTAGTTAAATAATGAATAATAGCATTTTTTAACATTTTTGTTCTAGTTTTTCCTGAATTAATTTTATAAATTGCATTATTTATTCCTAATTTAATATGAAAAGAATCAATTATTAAATCAGGATTTAATATTACTACATTTTTATTTTTATCTAATTCTTTTACTTTCTCATAATTAGCATTAGCTATTAAAGTTAAATAAAAATTTTGTTTTGAATCAGGAACATTAAACATCATTTTTAAAAAATTAAAAAAAAAATTTTTTTTTAAATTTTAATATATTGATATATTATATCATTATTAATTAAGAAAAATTATTATTTTATTAAATATATATAAAATAAAAAGCTAATGTCTGATGAATATGAAGTAGAGAAAATAGTTGATAAAAGAGTAAGAAATGGAAAAGTAGAATATAAAATAAAATGGGTTGGATATTCTATGGAAGAATGTACTTGGGAACCTTTAAAAAATTTAGAAAATATCAAAAAAATGATTGATGATTATAATGAAAAAATAAATCAAAAAGAATCTCAGAAAAAAAATTCAATTGAGAAATTCTTAGGAAAAAAAACAGATAATCCTTTACCAGAAGAAGAAAAAAATAATACTATTAAAAATAATGAAAAAGAAAATGTAAATGAAGAAAAAAATTTACCTAATTTAAATGATTTAAAATCTAATTTTGAATATAATAATAATAATTTAAAAGAAAATAATAATAATAATAAACATGATGTTTTAAATAATAAAAAAAATGATTCATTTTTTGTTGATGAAAGATATAAAGAAGTATTTACAATTAAAAGAGAAGGAAATGAATTATGTGCAATTGTTATTTTTGATAATAATGGTATAATAGAAAAAAAACATATTTTAACAAAAGAACTCCAAAAAATAAATCCTTTTATTTTAATTCAATTTTATGAATCTAAGATAAAATTTACATAAATATTAATAGAAAAAATGAAAAAAAATAAAAAAAAAATATTTTTTTTTTATTTTTATTTGTTGTTTTTTATTATTAAATATTTTTTTCTATTTAAAATAAAATAATAACAATTCATTTTTTAAACTAATAAAAAAAATTAAAAAAAATACAAAATACAAAATAAAAAAATGGATGATAATGTTCAAAATTTTAACTTTTTAAAAGACACAGTAAGTAAATTTAAAGGAGAAATAAACAAATTATTAACAAATAACAATTATTCAAATACTGGAGTAATACAATTAAAACAAACAGTAGATGAAATAGAAAAAAATATGTCATCTCAAGAAAAATATTTAGTTAGTAATTATTTAAGTAACAGAAATAAAAACTTACAAAATTATACTTTTCAAAATAAATTTTCTCCCCTCCCATTTATAAAACAACAAAATTACATTCCAGAAGACAATGTTTATATTTCAGTAAAATATGCAAAACAAAGTCAAATTGATAGAATGAGAAATCCAAGAAAAAAAGAATTTAATCAAGAAAGAATGAATTATATAAATAATATGAAAAGAAGAAAAGTAAAAGGTCAATTTGAAATAGAAGGAAATAAAAGAATGACTTCATATGCAAAAAAAAAAAATACTGAAAAATTATTAAATAAATATGGTATTAATTCAGATTTTTATGATAATATTAAAGTAACTTGTAAAAGACCAAATTTTATGAATCCTGAAAAAAGATTACAATATTCAGTTTTAAATAAGAAATTTACTTCAAATGCAATTACATATGATAAAAATAAACAACCAATAATTAGAAAAGATGAATTAAATAAAGGATTATTAAATATGATTTATAAGGGATTAATTCCTAAAGGTGCTGATTTAACTCCAGCTTTTGAAAATGAAGGAAATAATCCTTTACAAATTAATATGAAAACTCATATTGATTTTAATAATGAAAATATTGAAGAAAGAAATGAAATTAATGATGAAATTAATAAATATAATAATATTGAAGATAATGATAATTTCTTTATTACTAAACCAAATACTAATATTAAAAGACCTAATACTGATTATGAAATGGAAAAAAGAGTTAATTTAATGAAAACTGATTATTCTAAAAATAATAAAGTTGAAGATAATAAAAATGTTACTCAAGAAAAAAGAAAAGTTATTATGTTTAGTAATTTCCAAGTTATTCAAAATGATGAATTTAATAAATTTCATAGTGAAAATATTTCAAATTGGGGTTCAATTTCATATTTATTTGAATTATTTTCAAAATTATTTAAAAAATTAAATTTAGCTTTAGTTCAAGTTTATCAAGATAAATTATTAGAATTAGCAAAAGATGAAATGAGAATAATAGAATATAAAGATTTATTATTATGTGTTCCTGAAAGTGAATTAAAAGCAAAAGGAATAGATCCATATGATCCTATTAAATTCTATTCTACAAATAAAGAAAAATTAATTGTAATTATTCAAATGGCATATAGAACATTTAGAGCAAGGAAAAAATTACATGAAATGAGAAGTTATTTTGATAAAATAAAATTAATTCAACATATGTATATTTCAACTAAATTAACTGTAAAAGCAAGAAAAAGAGCAAAAAATTTATTTGAAAAAAGATATAAAGAATGGAAATTAATGATGTCAAATTTTAAAAAAAAATGGGATTTAATAAAATCAATGCCAAGAGTAATAATTCATTTTAATTCAATGTCATTAACAACTGATAATGGTCATATGATGAATGATACATTTGATCAATTTAATCAAAGACAAAATAATCAAATAAATAGAATAATAGATTTATATGATACAAATGTAGAAATTATTTATATTTCACCATATGAAATAAATAAAGATATAATATCATATTATACTTCAATAATGAATACTTTAGGAGTAGAAAATGTAAAAGAAAGATTTCATGTTTTAATTCCAGATATTTTAAATCATATACCTAAAAATCATAATTATTCAGTTAGTGAATTATTATTATTATCAACTGAAACTTTAAATCATATTAAGAGAATAATTGGAGAAAAAGAAGCTTATATTATTCCTGGTAATGGTGGTAAAATAGAAGTTGAATTATCAATGATATTAAATTGTCCTATTTTTATGGGTGATTTATTCCAAGTTGAAACTATTTTTACTAAATCTGGAGCAAAATTAATTTTTGAAGCTAATGAAATTCATGTTCCTATTTCAGCATGGGATATTAAAGAAGAAATTGAATTTTATTCATCTTTATCTCATTTAATTTCATCATATCCAAATTATAATATTTGGGTATTTAAAATGGATAATGAAGTACAAGGAAGAGGAATTGCATATATTCAATTAGATAAAATTCAACCATATTTAGATTTAAAAAAAAAAAAAGAAATAAATAATAAAAAATTAA
>Ga0256407_10002950_pt1 | contig 31218 bp, 24 predicted proteins | sample RumenRJG_04DNA_FD_193489 | JGI IMG/M metagenome (GOLD analysis project Ga0256407, IMG submission 193489) | Bovine rumen microbial communities from Lethbridge, Alberta, Canada - RJG_04 | ecosystem: Host-associated > Mammals > Digestive system > Stomach > Rumen | place: Canada: Alberta...
TGTGAGAAATTAACAAAGATAGAAGGAATTAATAATTTTGTTACAAGTAAAGTTACTGATATGAGTTATATGTTTTCTTGTTGTGAAAAAATAGAAGAAATAAACATCCCTAAGTGGGATACAAAAAGTGTTACTGATATGAGTTATATGTTTTTTATGTGTGAAAAATTAACGAAGCTACCGAATATATCAAACTGGAATACAAAGAATGTTACTGATATGAGTTGGATGTTTAATGGATGTAAAGAATTAACAGAGATAGAAGGGCTAGAAAACTGGAAAACAGATAATGTTAAGAATAAGTATGGTATGTTTGATGGATGCACGAATTTAAAAAAAGAAAACATACCAAATAAATTGAAGTAAGATCTCTGAGCATGTTTTATATAATCTATGATGAGTGTATTTCAGCAGATTTTCTATAGCCTAATGGGATATGTTAGTATATATAACCTATGAGCAAATTGCGAGAATATAAATCTGCGGTATTTTGGTTGATATTCGTATCATTATGGATTATTGGTTTCGATCTGAGCTGCAATAAGGAAGATTGTTTCCACAAGATTGAAACACCACAACATTTTTATAAGGTTACGAGTGATGTTAAAAAGTCGATGACCAGGCAAAAGAAATGGACATTTTTTAAGATTACAATTAGCCCCAATGATAAAAAGACGAGAATAACACTTGACTCGATTAAAATAGAAGATATTCTAAACAAGGAATACATTCATAATACAGCCGCAGAAAATAACAATGAAATAAACGAAGATGAAAACAATATCGACACTGGGCAAAATAATATTAATGAAAATGAAAATGTCTTGTTTAAAAAATTTAACAACTATAATTTGAATGCTCTTATTGTAGGGTACTCAGATGCAAACTTCACAGTGGGGGAGATTGGTGGAAACGCTAACAATAACAATATTATAAATGAAGAGAATAATAAAGAAGAAGGCAATAATAAAACATATTATTATGTTCTGATCAAGGACATAACACCCAAGAAAAATGAACAAAATCAATATGTCCCACTGTTTAGAGCTTTAAATGGAACGGCAATAATTAACAACTTCAGTTATTCAATAGAGATAATTGATGCACTCACCACAGAAGTTACTGATATGAGTCACATGTTTGATGGATGTACGGAATTAAAATCATTAACAAATATATATAAATGGCGTACAAATAACGTTACAAATATGAGCTGGATGTTTAATGGATGCAGCTCTCTAGAATCATTACCAGATATATCTACCTGGACTACAAAGAAAGTTACTGATATGTCTTATATGTTTGCCTGGTGTGAATCCTTAAAATCATTACCAGATATATCTTACTGGAGTACAAGTAAGGTTACAAATATGAGTAGGATGTTTGAAGGATGTAAAGCATTAACAGAATTACCATATATATCCAAATGGCGTACAAATAACGTTACAAATATGAGCTATATGTTTTATGAATGCACGAATTTAGTAAAAATAGAAGGAATTTATAAATGGAATACGAAAAAAGTTACAAATATGAGTAATATGTTTTATAAATGTCAATCATTAACAAACTTACCTGATATATCTGGATGGGATACAAAGAATGTTACTGATATGAATTATATGTTTAATGAATGTAAGAAATTAACAAAAATAGAAGGTTTAGAAAAATGGGATACAAGTAATGTTACAAATATGAGTGGAATATTTAATGAATGTAGCTTATTAGAATCATTACCTTCTATTTCTAACTGGAAAACAGATAAAGTTACAAATATGAGTTGTATGTTTGGTGAATGCAGCTCTCTAGAATCATTACCTAATATATCTAAATGGCATACAAGTAACGTTACTGATATGAGTTGGATGTTTTATAAATGTAGTTCATTAACAGAATTACCTGATATATCCAAATGGAATACAAGTAACGTTAAGGATATGTGTTATATGTTTTATAATTGTGAGAATTTAGAGAAATTACCAGATATGTCTAAGTGGGATACAAGTAATGTTGAAAATATGAGTAGGATGTTTAGTGGATGCGAGAAATTAACAGAAATAAAAGGGTTAGGAGGATGGAATACAGAGAAAGTTACTGATATGAGTTGTATGTTTTATTGGTGTATAAATTTAACAAGCTTACCTGATATGTCTGGATGGAAAACAGAGAATGTTACTAATATGAGCTATATGTTTTGTGGGTGTACAAAATTAGCATCCTCGAATAAAATTACGTTTAATGTAGCAAGTGATTGTAAGACAGATGATATCTTTAAAAACTGCAGTGATGATTTTGGAAAGAATATAACAATAAATAAAATAGGTACATAACAGAACATCCTCGTAGTGTATTATATTAGGGTTTTAGATATACTATTTGGCTTTGCACTACTCTTGAAAGAACTAGTATAATTATATTTTTGCATGGAAACATCAATATAAAATATAAACTATAAATAAACTATATGAATACAACGGTTTTGAGTAATAGGAAGTCTCTAGCATATTTTCTACTAACAGCAGTTCTTATGCTATGCAGCAATAAAGTATATGGAGTGCCATATATAAACGGTTATGCGTTCCCTATTGATAATCTCTTTAGTTCATACAATGGGAATCAGGGAGGTAAAGAAACGCAAGTAAAAATAATAGAACCAAAGGAAAAAAGAAAAAAAATAAAGATAAATACTAAGCAAAAGAAATGGACGCTTTTTAAGATTACAATTACTTGCAAAGATAAAAATAGTAAAATACCTCTTAAAATAGAAGATATTCTAAACAAGAAATACATTCATAATGCAGCCGCAGAAAATAACAATGAAATAAACGAAGATGAAAACAATATTGAGTTGGAGCGAAATAATATTAATATTAAAGACCAAGATTTGAATGCTTTTATTGTAGAAGACTCAGATGTAAACTTCATAGTGAGGGAGATGGGTGGAAACGCTAACAATAACAATATCATAAATGAGAAGAATAACAATGAAGAAGGCAATAAAACATATTATTATGTTCTGATCAACGACATAACACCCAAGAAAAATGAACAAGATAAATATGCGCCATTGTTTAGCGCTTTAGAGAAAACGGCAATAGATAAAAACTTCAGTTATTCAATAGAGATAATTTCTGCAAACACAACAGAAGTTACTGATATGTGTTGTATGTTTGGTGGATGCGAGAAATTAACAGAAATAAAAGGACTAGATAAATGGGATACAAGTGGTGTTAAGAATATGAATTATATGTTTTATGGTTGTGGTTCATTAAAAAAAATAAAATTTGGAGATAACTGGAATACAAGTAATGTTACTGACATGAGAGGTATGTTTTATAAATGTTATTCGTTAACATCATTACCTGATATATATAAATGGAGCACAAAGAATGTTACAGATATGGGTGATATGTTTTATGATTGTAGTTCCTTAAAATCATTACCTGATATATCTAACTGGAATACAAGTAAGGTTACAAATATGAGTTGGATGTTTCATTATTGTAAGAAGTTAGAGAATTTACCTGGTATATCTAAGTGGAATACAATTGATGTTACTGATATGGAAGGTATGTTTAATGAATGCAGTTCCTTAGAATCTTTACCAGATATATCAAAATGGGATACAAGTAAGGTTACAAATATGGGAAGTATGTTTAATGGATGCAATTCCTTAAAATCCTTACCAGATATATCAAAATGGGATACAAGTAAGGTTACAAATATGGCATGTATGTTTAGTGTATGTAGTTCCTTAAAATCCTTACCAGATATATCAAAATGGGATACAAGTAAGGTTAAATATATGGGAAGTATGTTTAGTGGATGTATATCTATAGAAGAAATTATTTTTAATAACTGGCAGAACTTTATAATGTGTACTTCTATACTTAAAGAAAGTAAAGAAATAACAATAAAAACGAGTAAATGGAATGATTTAAAACTAATACTAGCGCAAGACGACTATGGAAAAGACTCTTCAATAACATTAGATGTATCAGATTTTGATTTAAGTAAAATTGGAACAAGTATGAAGGGCATGTTTTTTAGATGTAAGGCATTAACAAAAATAGTAGGGCTAGATAAATGGAATACAAGTAAGGTTTTGGATATGAGTGATATGTTTTATAGATGTGAAAAATTAACAGAAATAGTAGGGCTAGAAAAATGGAATACAAAGAATGTTAAAAATATGAATTTTATGTTTGCTTCTTGTAGCTCATTATTATCATTACCAGATATATCCAACTGGAATACAAATAATGTTACAAATATGAAATGTATGTTTGATGGATGTTATAATTTAAAATCATTACCTGATATATCCAAATGGAATACAAAGAATGTTAGAAATATGAGAAATATGTTTTGTAATTGTTCTTCATTAACAAATTTGCATGATATATCTAAATGGAATACAAGTAATGTTATTGATATGAATCGTATGTTTTATAATTGTTTTTCATTAATGTTCTTACCTGCTAAATTTAAGTAATATCTCTGAGCATGTTTTATATAATCTGTGATGGGTGTATTTCAGCACTAAACATCCATACTATCTCATAATAGAAGTGTATAAAGAGAGGAATAAGAGCTTTCCTGTTAGCACGTATTCTTTTTTTTAATCCTAGATTACTATCTGTGAGCATTAAAATACGCTTTCGTAACAGTTGAAATAGTACATTTACATTCTTTCGCGTATAACTAGCACAAAATATAAAATTTAAATTATAAATAAACTATATGAATACAACGGTTTTGAGTAATAAGAAGTCTCTAGCATATTTTCTACTAACAGCAGTTTTTATGCTATGCAGCAATAAAGTATATGGAGTGCCATATATAAACGGTTATGCGTTCCCTATTGATAATCTCTTTAGTTCATACAATGGGAATCATGGAGGTAAAGAAACGCAAATAAAAATATTAGAGCCAAAGGAAAAAAGAGAGAAAATAAAGATAAATACTAAGCAAAAGAAATGGACGCTTTTTAAGATTACAATTACTCCCGATGATAAAAATAGTAAAATACCTCTTAAAATAGGAGATATTCTAAGCAAGAAATACATTCATGACGCAAACAAAGAAAATAACAATGAAATAAACGAAGATGAAAACAATATTGTCACTGGGCAAAATAATATTAATATTAAAGACCAAGATTTGAATGCTTTTATTGTAGGATACTCAGATGTAAACTTCATAGTGGGGGAGATGGGTGGAAACGCTAACAATAACAATATCATAAATGAGAAGAATAACAATGAAGAAGGCAATAAAACATATTATTATGTTCTGATCAACGACATAACACCCAAGAAAAATGAACAAGATAAATATGCGCCATTGTTTAGCGCTTTAAACAAAACGGCAATAGATAAAAACTTCACTTATTCAATAGAGATAATTTCTGCAAACACCACAGAAGTTACTAATATGAGGAGCATGTTTGATGGATGCGAGAAATTAACAGAAATAAAAGGACTAGATAAATGGGATACAAGTGGTGTTACTTGTATGTATAGTATGTTTTATTGTTGTAAGTCCTTAAAATCATTACCAGATATATCTAAATGGAATACAAGTAATGTTATAAATATGAGTGGTATGTTTGAGGGATGTAGTAATTTAAGAAACTTACCTGATATATCTAGATGGAATACAGGTAATGTTACTAATATGAGTTGGATGTTTTGTGGATGTAATAAATTAAAATCTTTACCAGATATATCTAAATGGGATACAATTGATGTTACTGATATGGAAGGTATGTTTAATGAATGCAGTTCCTTAGAACCTTTAACAGATATATCAAAATGGGATACAAGTAAGGTTACAAATATGGGAAGTATGTTTAATGGATGTAGTTCCTTAAAATCCTTACCAGATATATCAAAATGGGATACAAGTAAGGTTACAAATATGGAATGTATGTTTGCTTGGTGTAAATCATTAAAATCCTTACCAGATATATCAAAATGGAATACGGGTAATGTTAAGAATATGAGTGCCATGTTTTGGGAATGTGAATCCTTAAAATCATTACCAGATATATCTAACTGGGATACAGGTAAGGTTACTGATATGAGTGATATGTTTAATGAATGTAGATCTCTAGAAGAAATTATTTTTAATAACTGGCAGAACTTTACAGTGTGTACTGCTATACTTAAACAGTGTAAAACTATAACAATAAAACCGCGTAAATGGAATAAAGATATTAAGAAAATACTATCGCAATATTATGATGATTCTTCAATAATATTAGATGTATCAGTTTTAGATTTAAGTGATTTTAAAGAAAGTATGAAGGGCATGTTTTGTGGATGCAAGGCATTAACAAAAATAGTAGGACTAGATAACGATAACTGGAATACAAGTAATGTTACTGATATGAGTGATATGTTTTGTGGATGTGAGAAATTAACAGAAATAAAAGGTTTAGACAACTTGAATACAAGTAAGGTTACAAATATGAAAGGTATGTTTAAAGGATGTGAAAATTTAAAATCATTACCACCTGATATATCTAAATGGAATACAAGTAATGTTACAAATATGAGTGGTATGTTTGATGGATGTAAGAATTTAGAATCCTTACCAGATATATCAAAATGGGATACAAGTTGTGTTGAGAATATGAGTTTTATATTTAGTGAATGTAAATCTTTAGAATCGTTACCTGATATATCTGAATGGAATACAGAGAATGTTACAGATATGAGTTATATGTTTAATGAATGTAAGAAATTAAAAGAAATAAAAGAAATTAATAATTTTGTTACAGGTAATGTTACTGATATGTGTTATATGTTTTTTGGATGTAATGCATTAACAAAAATAGTATTGGGAGAAAACTGGAATACAGAGAATGTTACAGATATGAGTGATATATTCAATGGATGTGATAAATTAACAGAAATAAAAGGTTTAGATAACTTGAATACAAGTAAGGTTACAAATATGAGCAATATGTTTATGGGATGTGAGAAGTTAATAGAAATAAAAGGTTTAGGAAACTGGGATACAAAAAATGTTACTAATATGAGTTGTATGTTCACTGGATGTAGTTCTTTAAAATCATTAACAGATATATCCAAATGGAATACTAGTAAGGTTAAAAATATGAATACTATGTTTTGTGGTTGTAATTCATTACAAAACATAGACCTTTCTAACTGGAATACAGGTAATGTTAAGGATATGAGAGGTATGTTTTCTTGTTGTGAAAAAATAGAAGAAATAAACATCCCTAAGTGGGATACAAAAAGTGTTACTGATATGAGTTATATGTTTTTTATGTGTAAAAAATTAACGAAGCTACCAGATATATCTAAATGGAATACAAAGAATGTTACTGATATGAGTTATATGTTTAATGGATGTAAAGAATTAACAGAGATAGAAGGTTTAGATAAGTGGAATACTGGTAATGTTAAGAATAGGTATGGCATGTTTGATGGATGCACGAATTTAAAAAACATACCTGATAAATTTAAGAAAGATCTCTGAGCATGTTTTATATAATCTGTGATGAGTATATTTCACCACTAAACATCCCCGCTATCTCATAATAGAAGTGTATAAAGAGAGGGAATAACACGATAGTGCTCAATTCTGTTTTCTCTTGATAGCAGTTTTTATGTTATGCAGTAATGATAATTGCAAAATGTTTTTTCTTTCCCTTCTGAATTAAAATGCAATTATCTATAAGATCTATAGAACTTACAGGGCTTGTTATATTATATTTCCTTTTGTTAATAGTTATGCAATCGTCATTTATATTTCTCTTCAGCTCATTCCTAGAAGTGAAAAACGCTGGGACGCATACCTGAGCTAACATTTCGAAAATAGAATTAAACGACATAATTTGTTCGTGGTTGATTGTTCCATAAGCAATATTATGCAAGAAAGAGCGTATATCATCTATCCCACATAAATCCTCATATGAGCTATTACCAAAAATAATCTCTGAAGATTTTTGTATTTTTTCACATTCCGCAGCACCATGAACCCATGTTGTAAGCTCCTTTGCAAGTTGTTTTTGTAATAATCTTTTTTCTGGTGATGTCTTATGTGCCTTTATCATCTCTTCTATATCATCTATACTATTCTCAGAAAATATTCTTATAAGATTTAAAGCTTCATTATCGGATTGATTGAACCAGAACTGATAGAAAGAATATGGAGATGTGAGGCTCGCATCAAGCCACACGGTCCCTGATTCTGTCTTGCCAAATTTTGTACCATCATCTTTTGTAAGCAAAATGGTAGATAGGGCGTGTACATCCTTCCCTGCCTTCCTGCGTACGAAATCGACACCTGTAGTCATGTTGCCCCATTGATCTCTACCTCCTAACTGAGCATTAACACCATATTGTGTACTAAGATAATAAAAGTCATATGCTTGTAATACTTGATATGAAAACTCAGTAAAGGATAAGCTATTATTTATACGCCTGGAGATAGAATCTTTAGCTAGCATATAGCTGACATTAATATCCTTTCCTGCCTCACGTAGGAATTCAATAACGTTCATTTTAGAAAACCATTCTCTATTGTCAACAAAACGAACAGCATTCACCGCTGGTGACTGTAACAGCTTTTCTATCTGTCTTCGTATTTTAGATTTATTATCTTCCAACACATCATCATCTAAGAAGATCCTTTCTGAAGATTTGAATGAAGGGTCGCCAATCATGCCCGTGGCACCACCTACGAGCACATATACATGACAGCCGTGTTTCTGAAGTCTCTTCAATGTCATGAGAGGGAGAAGATGTCCCACATGCAAAGAAGGACCTGTAGGGTCAGTGCCTAAATATATTCTAACATCACCAGACAGAAATAAAGACTCTATATTGTTGGTATAATCCTTCAATATTCCACGCAAAGATAATTCCTTCAAAATAGTATCACTACCCATGCTAAATTAAATCATCATCTATGTCGTCGTCGTTATTACTAGTAACTGATGACACAACAGCCTTATTATCACAACAGGAGTCGTCACATTCTTCATCTATATTACGAATAGGACACACGTCAACACACCTCAAGCATCTTCTACATTTTGATGGATTTATAAAAAAATGATCATTTGATAGAGGAGGATGAATCTTCTCTTCATTGTCAGTCCATGTTGTTCCAGCTTTTTCAATAGCTCTAAAAGGACATGTATTATAACACATCCCGCAGTTAACACACCTATCACATATCTTAACCATATCTTCTTATTACTCTTTTTATCACTATTTTATACGTATTTATGCATTAAAGAGGAATATAAAATTTTAATATAAAAGAACAAAAGTAAATATGGAAATGAAGAGTTATGCTTGAATATTCTCTCAGTGTGACGATGATATCACCACCACAAATTAGTCACATAATATTCTATATAATATTCTCCTTCATAAGAACTGCGTGTTCGTATTTCTAAGCTGTAATTAAAATCATTACCTGTCCAACGTAATTCTATTTTATTTTTAGAACTACCATAATAAGCCGACGTAGTATTTATCTCCTGTCCTGAGCCATTGAAAGCATTAACAGCGATAGCATGGATTATAGAATGCATTCCAAAGCCATATTTATTTATTTTAGCTACTATTTCAAAAGCATGACAGTCCGTCAGGGAATCTATTATAACATGCCATTTACCATCTCCCAGAACCTTCCCCCTCTTGTAAGTACCACGTCTTCCTGCTGACTGCATCTCTCCAACAACATCGAGACTGCATTCGGGATTCATAGTTCCACCTATGCCTACACCTGCATCAGAAATAGTCATACGACTTTTCCCTTGATCATCAACAAGGTTAAGGTCAAAACTGTTTTCGGATGAAGAGTTAGCTTCTACCGCCCAAACAACAGATTTTCTATTAACATTATCACAAAATGACAACATCTTCTTCGAAACATTATTAGGGGCAATTGAAAGCCCATTTTTGTCATCAAAGAACCCATCTTCTGTTTTGTGTATAGAAGAATCAATAAGGTTCTTGAAGTCATCTTCTGTAGGTATTTTACCATTACTGAATGCTTCCTTCAGTTCTTCTCTGTTTTTTACTACCATAAAAAAAAATAGTTTTTATAGACATATTTTGCAAGATCACTTCCTAAAATACAAGAAGTAATTATCATCTGTCTTCACGAATGATATTGCTTCCTTTTGTTCTTGTGCGCATTCCTCATTTTTGAATGTGCCTATTATAAAATTCTCACTTATTGAGCTGTTACCTATGCCTATTAAATTATCCTCATTATCTTTAGCATTATCGTCGATGATTATTTTATGTTGTGCTGCGGAATAGAATATACAGTTTTCTGTTGTTGGGACAACTGTATTATCATAGCCACGTATAATTGACAATGTGTTTTTATGCTTCTTTATTACCATCAAACTCCAAAGACACGCAACCTCTGGCTGTGCCTTTATAAAATTATATAAGTCTGCTACACGTATGTTCACGTTGAACTTAATTTCACATTTATTATCAAATAACCATGGAGATACAAACTTGCGCAACATAAAATTTAATTTGTTCTTATATTTCTCTGCGAGGTCTTTATCCTTCACTTTGATCTTTGCGATTATCTTTATCTCCTCATAATAAGGATTTATTACATTCACGTTTACAAATGGCGAGGAATGCTCCATAACCTCCTTTTTTATATTTTCAAGAAGTATAGCACTTGCTAATGGGAATTTAGCATCAACATTAGACATTGAATTACTGTCAGGTATAACCACGAGAGTTACAGATCCAGAAGATGTAGATGTAGACACAAAGCTAGAGCATGGTATACATTTAACATCCCTTATCTCTTTAAATTTGTCGAAGACTATGCTCACATAGTCAGAGGGGCACACAGCACGTCCCTTATGCTTTAACCTCTCGCTTATGCGCTCATAAAACTCTTCATCGGTTTCCCTATCTCTTCCCTCAAACGATTCTATAGGCTGTTTTAATACTATATCTCTATCTTCTATATCTATAAACTTTGAAGCGCTATATGCACGAAGCTTATTTTCATTATTAGTGCTCGTGCGTGCTGCAATAATACTTTGAGGATATATGTTGATTATCACTGGCAGCCTTCCTCCCTTCATCGTCAAACGTATCCATATCAACTTTTCATCATCACCAGCAAATAATGTAGAAGTTTTAGGTTCAACTCGTGGGAAACGGAAAGATATGTTCCCCGATTGAGACATGTTTTTAGTGCCATCTTCAACTATGTTTGAATCATTAAAATGAACCCACTTGTCATCTTCAAGATAGTCCCAAGATAAAGACACCACTTTTTCCGGACTATTAGACTGGTTGAAAGAATCAATAAGGAAATATAGTTTGAAAAATTGCCCTTCACTAATTTTCTCTAAACCAATATTAATGCTTGTATATTCACGATATAGATACTCAATGTCTTCTTCCTTTTTATTTGTAGATAAAAATACACCAGTATCCCTTTGTTCTATGAACCCAAAAGGGGATGTTGTAACTATCTTTATATCGTTATTATCATGTAGTTGTTTTACGTCCACAACATGAGTCGAAGAGTAATCTACAGATATAGCAGTTATTTCAGGAGTATATGGAGGGTTTATGCTGTTTTCAAAAAGATCTTCCTTCTTTTTCTTTTTAAGTGCATTTTTAATAAAAACATCCTGATATAGTGAATGACCAAAAGCTATGGATGGAGATATTAATTGAAATTTTAAAAAACCATTTGTAGTTTCCGTAGATAAGAAATCTTGATCTCCAAATGAGAACTTAGTAGTACCATCAATCTTAAATTCTTTTAAATCTATATCAAAAGACTGTCGAGTTTTAACTTCCTCATCAGATCTTTCATAATTAATAACATAGTCAAATAGATTAAATACCTGTTTATTATCTCCTTCTGGCACCCAGTTACGTTTCTTCAAATAAGATAGCGAGACCTTAAAATCACTAGTTTTGACATCACGGTCGTAGTTATAATAATACCTCATGAAACCAGCAGGAGGGATACCACCCCATTCCACATTAACCGTCAGCTTGTCTAGCTTCTTATTGAATACCTCCTCGCTGCCAATATAAAAGTTAGATCCTACACTAGGTGCAACTCCAAACGGCTGAAATGTTTTCCTACTGTCAATGACACCATAGTCATTTTGCAATATCAACTTACTAAAGCCAGTAACATTCACAGAAATCAATATTTTTGACTGTGATAATATACCCTCAATCAACAACCATGCCCAAAGAAAGCTTTCATCCTCAAGACGTAATTGTAAAAAAGGATTGTCTATGATCCCATAGGAAAAAATTTTAGATGACTGTACAGAGAATGGCTGCATAGCACTACCTATATCTATATCACATATTATACTATGTTTATCTTCATCATAGAACATTGCAAAAGCCTCGTCCGGTATTCTTACGTATTCTTCTTCCGAAGTATAATAAAATGCCACACATAATTTCAGAATTCGCAGAAATAAATTTACAGTCTCTACATATGTATCACCCGCCAAGTCAAGAGATGACAGTTTCCTGTCAAACATATAAATTTCTCTAGAGGATAATACAAACTCAAGATGTATTTTCCTTTCCCCAGCATTCAATATAAATAATGGTGAAGATATTATATAACTAAAAGGGTATAGTGATGATGTAGTTTTCAGGTTCGTTAATGTCCCGTTACGACTGGAGAAGAGATATAGGTGACTATTGTTAACGTACACATCATTCATGTCATAGTCTCCTACTTCCACTTTACATTTTGGTATCTTGTTACGTACTCCAATATTATATGTAGATATTCTATAAACCTTAACAGCTTTTATTCTTACGCACGGAAGCGCACATTCCTTTTCAATCGAAAATATTATAGGGTTACCGTGACTATCCTCTCCACAGTCGACCTTCGTTCCAGCAGGTAGAATCTTTGTTTCACTAGAATGGTTATTTAACCAACAGAACAATAAGACCCTATCTTTCACAACCTTCTTTTTCCTAAATCTTAATACGGCAGTGTAATAGAAGTCAAGATGACGCATTAACAGAGTTTTAAACGAGAAATTGTTTGTAAGGATCTTGTAGAAAACCAACAGTAACGTTATATGAGGATTGTGAGAAGAGGTATACAGCTTTTTGTCTATATTGTCACTCGCAGCTTTCCTTATGATTGAAAAACCTATAATTATTGTCTCAACAATATCTCTAAAAACGTCGTATGTGTAGTCCTTTAACATCGTATCACTATATGCTGTTAAATCAACACCCACATTTTTATTTTGGTCGATATTACTACCCTTAAAAAAGGAATCACAAGCCTCCACGAACTCTTTATACCCCTCAACTGAAGGGTCGTAGGTATTTGTAAGCAGGTTATGTAGTACTGATAATCGTGCGGAGAATGTCTCCTCATTAAACTTCATTATAACATTCCTCACAACATCATCTTCAGAAAGATTATTATACCAATACTGACAAAGATAAATGTAGTCTACTACAATCTTTAGCAAAAGAACAAAATCTTCAGCACCAATATCCTTGTCATTTAAGGTCTTTATCTTGAAGATGATCTCTGTGAATTTATCCTTTATAAGCTTAACATCTGTGTTAGCAATCAGAGAATATATCACTAAATCATCCTTCTCTAAAAAATGAATAAACTCATTTCCTTCTTTTTCTGAATTGAAGACTAACACGTCGCTATACAAACAACAAAAACATAAATAATCACTTATATCACGAAAACATGACAATTCTATATCTGTTGCAAAAAGCCTTCTACTATCTTTATTTTTATTTAATGAAGGAACAAAACCCATCATTAAAATTTTACTATTTTTTGTTCGGAAATAATATTTTTTTTAAAATTTATAATTCGTGAAAATATTCCAATGGTAAATATCCGGTTGCAAAATCTTGTACGTTTATATGGAAAGTATAATATTTTTCACTACTTCCTATTTCTTTTACTCTTTCGTAAAGAAAGACCTTTATGCCACCATTTCCATGCATAAAAGAAGCTTCTTCATCTTGTCTAAGTTCACAGATTTCATATTTAACACATATCTTAAGAATATAGTTCAAAAACTTACCTGTACATTTAATAGTAATAAATTTGTTGCTCCTTCCTTTGTTAGATAGGCCATCAAATGGGCCATAGAGACCATCTCCACCATGGTGTGCAGGTATAACAGCAGATTCTTGAAATGATACTTCTCCCAAATTAGGACATCCTATAAACAAACCACCTGCATATTCTCTATTATTAAAATCTATGTTTTTTAAATTTACTTTCTCAAGATTTGAGCATCCTGAGAACAACTCAGATATGTCAAAATTGTCAAAATTCTCTTTTTTAGGCCAATGACTATATACAACCTCTACTTCCTTAAGTTTTTCTACACCAGAAAATAATGATGTTCTTTTACCATGTGCACCTTCACCCCAAGTATTTATTTCGGTGATAAAAAGATAAACTATGTTTTTTGTGTCTTTACTTAGGGAAATGCCATAATAACGTTTCTTGTTATCTAAAAGGGAATTTTTATTTATTATCTCGGTGAGTTCTATCTGTTGTTGTGGTAGCGGCCCTGTTAAAGTTATTTTAAACAATGCCCATGTATACTCCTTTATATTCACAGGAAATGCGTCACACTTATTATCGTTATCAGCCTCTCTGCAATGCAAATTAGCTTTCACATCATATTTTTCACACATCTCATTAAATTTATCGTTACAATTCCACATCGACGATAAAAAAACAATGTTTAAAGTTAATATTAAGATTATATTCTTCATAAAAATTTTTATCACGCATCATTTTTCTTGCTCTTCGCCATCGAAGATTAGAGTGAACTCTCGATAACAGTCACTATTTTTTAAGTTTTTTTTATGTTTTACATTCCAATCATAATCAATAGTGAAGCATTTTTCTTCGTTTTTATCATCTTGCCAGGAAACTTTTTTTACATCCCACATATAAATTTTAGAAAAAAAATGCTCTGTGCAAGACAATTTAACAGTTCTTTTGCTGTCGTCACATTTAACACCAGCTAATAAATTAACTAAATTAAATAAACTATTTTTATTTCCATTAAATTTTTGAAGTTTTATCGCTTTTAATTTATTACATTGATTAAATAAACGGTCTACAATTAACCCATTTAATTTTAAATTTTCTAAATTTACTTTTTCTAAATTTTTACATTCACTAAAAAGATATCTTATATCTCCGGAATTTCTTCTATTTGAAGAGCATATAACGTTTATTTCTTTAATGGTATCACTTTTCATAAACAACGATTCCGCTTTTTTACCGAGACAAGTGCGTATGTCGCTAACAAACAAATAAACTTTGTTGTTAGGAATATCGCCTTCCCTAAAAAGACTAAAATAAAAAGAATTATCTAAATTTAAAATCAAAAACTGCTCGTTTACTATGCCTTCTAAAAGATTCCCCTTTTTATCCATGTCTATTTTCGTAGCGATATCATCGATTAAAGTTATTTCAAATAAAGCCCACAATCCCTTTTTTATATCCTTGACAACATCATCAGTTGGGATAATCTTTGTCGTTGTAATACAATTTTTGTCGTACTTTGGTTCGGACAATTTTTGACGAAGTTGTGGATACTTCACACACATCTCATTAAATTTATCGTTACAATTCCACATCGATGATAAAAAAACGATGTTTAAAGTTAATATTAAGATTATATTTTTCATATTACTTTTACTACGCATATACGCAAACTAGTTCTTTTATAAAATCATTTTTATCAAAAGGTATTAAGTCGTCGATCTTTTCCCCTGTTCCAAGATACTTTACAGGGATTTTATATTGATCATATAAACCTATTATAAACCCGCTTTTAGCGATTCCGTCAGCCTTTGTTATTATCAGTCCATCGATATCTACGACAGCTTTAAACTTCTCTAACTGATTAAATGCATTCTGTCCTGTTGACCCATCCAGAACCAGGAATACTTTTAGTTGTTGTTTTTCAACAAATTTAAGAGCATTTCTATACATCTTCGCCAGTTCCTCCATAAGGTTCTCATTATTGTGTAACCTCCCCGCAGTGTCAATTATTGCAACATCATAAGATTCTTTTTTAGCACGCTCTAAAGTTTTATAGACAACAGCAGCAGGTGTGCTCTTAACTTCTCCAAACTCTACGTCAATTCCTAGCTTCTTACACCATTGCTCTATTTGCTCATCTGCAGCAGCACGGAAGGTATCTGCAGCGCCAACTATAATTTTCTTCCCTTTGTCTTTATATTTTTTTGCTAGCTTAGCTATTGTTGTTGTCTTCCCAACACCGTTTATACCAACCAGCATTACAACATTTAATCCTGTATTACTTGTTTTGTCGATATCATTAACATCTTCTACAGATTTGATTATATCCTCTAACACTCCGCGTACAATATCCATGTTAGCATCAGGGTTATTGGTGACTATTTTTTTTTTAAGAATATCCATTATCTTTTCTGTAGTCTTAACCCCAAAATCAGCACTTAAAAGAAGTTCTTCAATTTGACTAAAATATGAATTCAGGTCAGCGTCCTCGCTTTTAAATATTCTTTTAAGCCCTGCTAAAATACTATTCTTAAAAAAAGAAAACATAGCATAAAAACGAAAGAACGCAAAGGCTGATGACGTGGCAGACAGGAGATTTCTCTATAAGAAATACTCAACTCCTCTTTTATCAATATTTCTCAAGCCTGCAGGAGAAACGACAACACGTACAAAAGCCTTAACAGAAGGAATATATACCTTTTTTGTTTTCAGATTACTATTGAACTTACGTCTCGTTTTCCTATGTGAATGAGAAACGTAATTCCCGAACAAAACATCTTTCCCAGTTACAAAACACATCTTAGCACACATAAATAAATAATTGCAATAAATATATATTACAAAATAATGCTTTATGTTTACTAAAATAATGTATTTATTTTATATACAACCTCGGGGTGTGGCTCAGTCCGGTTAGAGTACCTGCTTTGGGAGCAGGGGGTCGCGAGTTCGAATCCCGCCACCCCGACTTAGTATTTGAGCACTATGTATATTGACATTTTAACTAAAATAGAGAAAAATATAGTCTCATATCTTGAGCAACGTCGCATCGTAACACAAAATATAAAACTTCAAAAAACAATAGATGATTTTGAAGGGGATGTTACTTTGGTTCTTTTCCACTTACAAAAGAAAATTGATGGAGGGAAACAGGAGAAAATAAACTTAATACAACTTGGTGAAGATATTGGCGAATATTTAAAACAACAAGAATGCATCCAATCCTTCAATATTATAGGTGGTACTTTCTTAAACATGAAGCTGTATGATAGTGATATAGTAAAAGCTCTTGAGTACATTTACAATGCTGAGCATTTTTTCATGTTCGACAAAAAGAACAAGAACATAGCTGTGGAATACTGTTCTCCAAATACGAACAAGCCTCTTCACTTAGGGCACCTACGTAATATCTTCATTGGCAGTTCCATAGTTAATATTTTAAAGGAAGTGGGATATGATGTACGCACACTCATACTAGTCAATGACCGTGGGATTCATATATGCAAGTCCATGCTGGCATATTTAAAGTCGGGAGAAGGTAAAACTCCTGACAGTACCAAGATTAAAGGAGATCATTTTGTTGGAGATTTTTATGTCCTCTTTGAAAAGATGCTACAAGACCAGAAGAAAGAGCTAGGGGTTGAAGACAATGCAGACACTCCCATAATGAACGAAGCAAAAGAAATGCTAAAGAAATGGGAAGATGGAGACGGTGAAGTAATGTCGCTATGGAAGAAGATGAACATGTGGGTACTTGAAGGTTTCGAGGAGACATACAAAAAGCTGGGGGTGTCTTTCGACGAGACAGACTTTGAATCACAGACATATCTTCTTGGAAAAGAGATAGTAAACGAAGGGCTAGAGAAAAACATATTCTACAAAAAAGAAGATGGCTCTATATGGGTTAACCTAGAGCCTTATGGTTTAGATAATAAGCTTCTACTACGTGGAAATGGAACGTCGGTATACATAACTCAAGATCTTGGAACCATAGATATGCGTTATAATAAAAAGCCCTTTGAGAAGATAATATATGTTGTTGGAGATGAGCAGGGATACCATTTTAAAGTTTTAAAATCTATACTCATGCTTCTTGACAAGCCTTATGCTGAGGGATTATATCATCTATCGTATGGTATGATAGACTTACCATCTGGGAAGATGAAGTCACGCGAAGGAACAGTTGTTGATGCTGATGACATAATAGCCGAGATGATAGATAAAGCTCTAAATAAAATTGAAAACACGGGTAAATACGAGGACAATAACGAACAGGAGAAAATAGATATTGCTGAAGCCATAGGACTTGGGGCATTACGTTTCTTCCTTCTAAAAGTTGATCCTAAAAGGAGGTTGACATTCGATCCTAATAAGTCTATAGACTTTAACGGTGACACAGGACCTTTTGTATTATATTCTAATGTGCGAATATTATCTATATTAAAAAAGCTTAAAGAAGAGGTTAGGAGCGAAGGAATAAGTGCAGTAACATCTTTAGAAGATATAGAGAAAGATCTTATTTTGTTGATATATGAATATAGAAACAAGCTAGAATTATCAGCAAATACTCTAAACCCATCCGTTCTTGCATCATATGCTTTAACTTTGTCTAAGGCTTTTAACAGGCTATACGACACCCTTCCAATTTTAAAGGAACAAGATGATGACAAAAAACAATTAAGAATCATGATAATAAAGCTTACTTCAAAGATTCTCACTAAGATCTTTTTAATTTTTGGAATAAGAAGTATAAATAAAATGTAAAATTGTAAGAAAAAGGAATATAAATAATTTTATGGCGAAGAAGAAAAGCAAAAAAAAACAAGATAGGATTTTTGTAACACTAGAATGCACAGAACAAAAGGGAAGTGGAGCCAGTGGCATGTCGCGATATACAACAAAAAAAAATCGTAAGAACACGACAAATAAGCTGGAGCTTAGTAAATACAACCCTTTTTTAAGAAAACATACTATTCACAAGGAAATAAAATAATAAATATTAAATATGGCACAAAAAGAAGAAAAAGCAGAGGTAATAAAAAAAGCTTTGGTTATAGAGCCGATAAAACATAAAAAGTCTTATCAATACAAGAGGACTATGATGGTCTATGATGAGGCTGTAAAGCTTCTGAAGAACTCTCGTAAATAATAATCCTCTTTCTTGCGCATTTCAGATTTTTCATATTCGGACTTGTCATTAAGTCCAACAAGATGCAACGCTCCATGGATTATCACACGCAGCGTTTCCTTATATAATGATGTTTTAAATATTTTGGCGTTGTCTCTTAGTCTGTCTATGCTTATATACGCTTCTCCTTTTATTTCCCCTCCTTCAGAATAATCAAGGGTTATAATGTCAGTGAGGGTGTCGTGGTTCAAAATCTGCACGTTCATGTTATATAAGAACTCATCATTGCAGAATATATAGTTTAGAAAAGACAGGTTACAACCAAAATCCGAGAAGATCCTTCTCAACGTCTCACGTACGTGTTTCTTATTCCTTAAACTGTATTTCACATCCTTGTTAAAAAACAAAATCACAGCTCCTTCATTCATATATGATATTTTATAAAAACGCTGGAATGTTTTGTGAAAAAACAGATATTATTAACTTATGATTTTCAAGGATTATTATGCAATTTTAGAATGTAGTAAAAGTTCATCTAATGAAGAAATTAAGAAGAAGTATTATACTCTCGCACTTAAATATCATCCTGATAAGAATCCAAGAGATAAAATTGCAGAAGAAAAGTTTAAAGATATAAATGAGGCGTGGAATGTCCTAGGAAACGAAAATAAACGCCAGCAATACGATGAGACTTATGAGAGTAAAAAGAAAATAGTAGCTGTTAGTAAACGTAAAAGTCATGGTGTTGCCACGGAGGCAACCCAAACTCAAAGTAATAATAAAGATAATAAAATTCTAGCAAGCGTGTGTGTGTTTCTAATCATAAGTTGCTTAGCCATTATCCTAACAAATAACAACCTTACTTTCTACAAACATTTTTACAATGCAAGTTTAGATTTCCAGCGTGAATCCTTTAAAAATCTACTTAAAACATTCATGTATATTTATACAGTAATAATATCATTCACTCCAACATATGTATTAATATATAACACCATACGACAAGTTATAACACTCACACGCATAGGGGAAAAGGAAAATTATATCGAAAATATTATTGCGGCTATAGTTATCGCCGGTGCCTTCTTCTTATCTTTCTATAAGAGAATAAGACTGCTCATTACAATATTACTTTTCATCGTTGGGAATGTATACATAATAAAAACCAAAATATGGAAAAAATTCTATGGTCTAGTTATAGTTATTCTCATGTACCTGCTCTTTATTCCAGAAACATTTTTGGACACTAGCTCGAAACGCAAATTCGAAATATGTGACGGGAGGATATGGTGTCCAGGAGAAAGTTTAGACAACTATTATGAAAAAAGACGAATAAAAAACACATATAAAAAAGAACAACAATATATAGATATATAGTATATATTAGATATTATTGCCTAATGGTGTAATGGCAGCACGAGTGTTTTTGGTGCAGTAAGTTTAGGTTCGAGTCCTGATTAGGCAACGTATATTTTTAAAAAAAAATGATTTTGCTAACTTTTTGAATAATATGTATTATACATATGAATATATAGCGAGGTAGAGCAGTGGCAGCTCGCTGGGCTCATAACCCAGAGGTCGTTGGTTCGAATCCTTCCCTCACTACATTATATAAATAGCTTATGACAAGGTCCGTTAATTCAGTGGCTTCCAGAAAGCGCAGAAAAAGAATATTAAAAAAAACTAAAGGTTATTACTGCAGCAGAAAGAATGTATATACTGTAGCGAAGAATGCTTATGAAAAGGCAGGCTGCTATTCTTACATTGGGCGCAAGCAAAAGAAAAGGCAATTTCGTAACCTGTGGATACAGCGTATAAATGCTGCAGTACGTGAGCATGGTATTAACTATTCTACATTCATACATACATTAAAAAAAAACGAATGTAACCTTAATCGTAAGATGCTTGCTTTTTTAGCATCTAACGATGAACAGGCTATAGGGAATCTCGTCAAGCTAAAATAATTAAACCACGTTAAAATTTTTTATTCCATAAAAAAACATTAACAATGAAATTGTCGAGAATAAAATTCTGGATATTGATAAAATTCTGGATATTGTATATTCCCCTTTACATTTTCTTACCTTGCGCAATAGATGTCAAATGTATTGAGAGTGATGCAAGGCTTAATATATGGTCTTTTGATTTATCGGAGGACGACTCTGTACAGTTAAATAAAGATTTTAAATACAACGGCACTGATGTGAGCCGTCATTTTAAATGTAATGGAAGTGATTTTAGACTTTTTTTGAAGGAAATTGTAAGGGAAGCTAAAGAATTAAAAAAGAAGAATAATACAGACATAAAAAAGGAGGTGAACATAGATGAACGTGGTAGAACTTTCAATAAAAGAGTTCTTGTTGTTAATAGGAATCAAATTGAAATTGTCCTTGAAGAACTTGAAGACATTTTAGGGTGCCAAGAGTGTCCTACAATTCTATTTCGTTTGGGTGATAAAAAGGGCGACATAATAGACTACAATAGCTTGCTCATTTTCTGTTCGAATTTTCTTCTCAAAAATGGTAAAACGAAAGTAGACAAGAAACAAATAAACGAACAGGAATTGGAATTTGATAAGTCCCGTCTTAGTGAAATTTTTGATAACGATAAAAAAAACTTTGGTATTATTACAAAATATTACTTAAACAACAATTCCGGAGAAATTGTAAAAACCCTGTTTGATCTCAAGAAAGAAATTATTAAAGATATAGAAACCCTGCTTAAGCTCAAGGAAGGAAGTATTAATTATATAGAAACCCAGCTTGGGAACGAGGTGGAATCTATTACAGATGAAAAAATTATTGAAGATAAAATAAAAGAAGCGAATGATAAAATAAAAGAAGCGACGGAGAATATTATCTCTCTGAACGGATTAAAACAGAGCGTTTTAAACTTCGCAGCCATTTGCGAAAAATATCAAAAAGCTGAAAATGCTATTCTATCATTAGACTCTAAAAATATTGACAAACTGGAAAAATATCAAAAAGCTGAAAATGCTATTCTATCATTAGACTCTAAAAATATTGACAAACTGCATGATGTACTGGAAAACTATATTCGCTGGAGGAAAATCTTACTTCAAGCACAAATAATAAGAACCTTTATTTATTTCCTTGGCAAAGAAGATATTGTTAAAGAAAAAGAAATTGAAGAAACTATAAAGAACCGTATCGGACAAAAAAAAATACCAGATGGTTTTAAAGACAAATATCCTGGATTTTTTTTTAGTGATAAATTTGGTGCTGCTGATTATAGTGAGTTAAAAAAAAAAATGAAAAATAATCCAACGGTCCAAGCCACCATTTCAAAATATGATTTGTCCTTGGATTCTTTCTTAGATCTTTTTTGTCTTTATTCTAATTTTAAGTTGGTTATTTCTCCTTTTCTGCCGAAAGATGGAATTTTTGGTAGTCTTAACAATATTTTAAATGAACTAAACAAAGGTACTCTTTTTACAGAAAAAAAATCTGTTCTTTTTAAAATAGTGAAGGAAGCAGCATCTAATAAGACAGGTTTTAATGGAAATGTATTTTACGAACTAGATAAACAAATAAAGGATCATTTTAATTCTATCATCTTTGATTACCTAACGGACCTTCTTGGAAGGGTTAAAAAAATTTTGGAGGATGCTGGTGGGAAAGGAACAACATATGATTTTCACAATGCAAATAATGTAATTGAAATTATAAGAGTAATTTCCAGCTATATAAATCCTGTCCTAAAAAAAAAAGAAGGGCGTCCAGAGTTGATCTACAACGCTATACTATCATTAATAAAGGAAATGAAAACTTTGAGTGTGTCGCCGAATATAAATGGTATATTAATGGAGTGTAGCCTGGTGCTTAACACTCTTATGGAGTATTTTGTTTATTTGAAGGATTTTAATGCCTATGTCAGTGAAAGTAATATGGAAAAACAGTTGACCCTTAAAAAAGACACTATATCTAATAAACTCGATAACCTCGGCATCATTAATGAGGAAGAGTATGAAAACTTACTTTCACTGGATGGACCTACGCCAAAGATTATAGAAGCAGTTGCGCAGAGATTGTATGAGTATAGAGAAGACGAACAGAAAAACAACCCATTCTTTAAGATTGTAGTCATGGGAAACATGCGTGCTGGTAAAACATTACTCATACGCAATCTTTTTGACGAAGAAGAAAGATTTAAGTTTAAAGTTGCAAATGGCGATTCGTCCACAACAAATAAAGTGATGTCTTATATAAGAAAGTATAAGAACACCAAAAAATATATTCAAATTACAGACACACCGGGGTTTGAAGGTATTGCAGAAAATGATCGGGGATACCAAGCAATATATCAGGAATTTGATGATCTCTTCAAGGGTGATGATACTGTAGTTCTTGATATAGTATTATTTAGGGAAGGCTGCATTGACTGGCTATCAGAAAATCATAAAAAAATTATAACACAAGTTTTAAAAGACACGAAAAATAAAATAATATTTCTTATCCCATTTACAAGTCTCAAAAAAAATGCTAAGAAAATAAAAAAGAAATTTTTAGCGTCTTTGTTCTATAACTTGTACATGAGGGGCAAAGATTTTCCCGTTAAAGAAGAAGAACTAAAAGAAAATTATAAAAACTTCATGGAAAGAGTTATAGCTATCCCTATAAACCAACTATATAGTGAAGAAAATAATGAATCAAGATTTGGATTGACTGAAATGGGTTTTACTGTAATAAAATGCCTTAGCGAAAAGAAACAAAAAGATAATAATAATTTTTGGTATTCATTTTTGGCTAGTCTCCCTGAAGATAAACCTTGTGAAGAGGAAGAAGCTATAGAGGAAAGAAAACCTGAGGAAAAAACAGAACTTATACAATCGGAAGCTTTACCTGAGATTGATGAAAAATATTCTTGGTATCATGACGATAAAAAATCTTATGAACTGCTTAATTATATATATTTGTTGTATTTAGGCTTCAGCTCCATCATAAATCAATTTTGCACAAAGAGCTATGATCCACTATTATATGAGATATACAAGACAGAGATTTATAGGCTAGCAGAGTTTATAACTTCACCATATTTCTTTAATTATCTTTGTTTGGATAATGAAAAATTGAATTACAATATTTTCTTCCTTAAGGAAGAAATAGACCTACTAAATAGAAAGGAGGAGCTGGAAGAAATTCTTAAAAAAAAGAAATTGTTAGCACAATTCTGCATTGTGGCAGATGACCCCTTTTTTATTAGTGAAAAAGACTATGAAACCATAAGAAATGCGTGTGTAAAGTTTAACTCAAATTATAATGACTTTCAACCACTTTCAAGTGCAGAAAATGCGATGGAAACAAATTATAACCTAATTAAGAGTAAACTCGACAATTATTTTGGGGGAAAAGAAGAAAGCATCGGTGAGATTTATTTAAATTTTGTAGTATGTTATGACACAACCCAACGAAGATATATAATAGACAGAACTAATTTGTGTTTCCTAGGAATTAATCTTGAGAGAGATAAAAACCAATACGAGATAATGCCTAAGTCTTTAGAAGATCATATAAAAAATTTAAACAAAGGAATAAAAGGAAACACAACTTATAGGTCTTTCCAAGATTATATAACATATGATAATATTTTATCTAGAAGGTATCACCATTCAGGCAGAAAACAATTGATAAGAAAGAGAGAACTCAAATGTATAGAGGTAGTTTTCGAAGCTATACAAGAAGAACAAAGAAAAGAAGAAATAAAGCTTAAAGATAAAAAAGAAGAACCTAAAATTGAAGAGAAAAAAGAAGATAAGAAAGAAGAGAAAAAAGAAGAAAAAATAGGGTCATTAAAACATCTCATTCTCGAAACGTTGATCGGATTTAATAATTTCAAACTGAAAGAGCCAAAAGAAGAACAAAGAAAAGAAGGAATAAAGCTTAAAGATAAAAAAGAAGAACCTAAAATTGAAGAGGGGAAAGAACAAGTAATTAATGAAAAAAAAGAGAATAGAACAATAGACCAAATAGAAAAATACGAAATAGAAGAAAAGAAGAAAGAAGACGCATGTGTAACTTTTTAATTTTTTTCATTACTGAAAACAACAAGGAGTCTTTTTCAGAAAACTGCTGATGGTTGGAGCAACAAAGCAATTGGTAATAACAATAAGTGAGATTAATAATGATTGTCATAGCAAAAATCTATTATCATTGATAAAAGGGATAAAAGAAGAATTATTTTTTTTATATTATTAAATAATGCCTAGTCAAAAAGACCTTCGAACACGTATTGAATCAGTTAATGCTGTTAAACAGATGACGAAAACAATGAAGATGATTTCAGTAGCTAAGTACAATACTGTATCAAAGAAGCAGAAGGAGGCTGTAGTTTATGCTTCCATGCTTGATGATATAAAAAGTAAATTTATATCTAACCAGGAAGAACATGTACGTCAGCAAGACATAGATACTACTAACAAAGATCTACTTATTGTTATAAGTTCCGACAAGGGTTTCTGCGGGAATTTTAATAATAACATATTAAAAAAAACACTTGCATTTTTAAATGAAGCTAATATCAACAATGTTGATATATTTCCAATAGGAAAGAAAATAAATGATTTCCTAACAAAAAGAGGTGTAAAAACACACACTGACTATGTGGATATACTTAAGAAGGTAGACATTAATACTATAAGTGAAGCAGTGGTGAATCTAACATTGAAGGGTGAATACAATAAGATCTTTATAATCTATAATCATTTTATTAGTTTTTCGAAAAGTGTTCCCTCTATTATTTCTCTTGATGCTAAGCCTATATCACTGCCAGTTAATAATGATATCGAGAAACAATTTATTTTCGAGCCAGGGTACAACGCCTTTTTTTATAGATTATATATGATGGACGTTCAAAGCCAAATTGTAAAAGCCTTATTTGAATCATGTGTTGCAGAACATAGCGCACGTATGTTCAACATGAGCAAGGCCACAGACAATGCTGAAGTGCTTTTGAAAAGGCTACGTATATTATATAATCAAATGCGACAAGCATCAATAACAAATGAGATAATTGAGATTTCTGCAGGATATAAAAACACATAATGCAATGGCAACGTATAAAAAAACAAATGTATTTAAACGTCAACAGGAACGTAAAAATAAAGAGCTAATGAGAAAAGCTCTATACAAAATAAATGAGAATATAGATTCTGAGCAAGTACGTGTTGTGGAAATAAATGGCGAAAAGGTTAATGAAGTATACAAACTAGATGAAGCTCTAAAACTAGCAGAAGAAAAGGGTCTTGATCTCGTTGCAATGCCTTCTAAGTCAGACATGCCAGTATGTAAGATCGTTAGTGTCTCTAAGTTCTTCTACGACCAAGAGAAAAAAGATAAGCAAAAGAACAATAATAATAGTAGAAAAGAAAAAGCAGTATCCTTTTCTTCTGAGATTAACGATAAAGATTTCGATGTAAAAAAAAAACATGTAGAGGGTTTTTTAAAAGAGGGCTTACAAGTAAAATGCTCACTTTTCTTCTGTGGTAGGGCTGTGACGTTCAAAGACTTTGGTTTTAATAAGATGAATCAATTTATTGACGATTTAAAGGAGTTTGGCGAACCTAGTGCTGAACCCGTATTTGATGGCAAAAAGACTATAGCAGTTACATTAATACCTAGAGGTAAAAAAAATAATGCAGTCAAAACATGATTTTATATTCCTCATTTAAGTAAATTAAATTTCACATTAAAATACAACCCACAAGTATTATGTGTTCTAACAATAGAGTTAACATTTCGAGATGTAGAATCGACGCTAGAGAAACTATCTCGGGGTTTATTAAGCACATACGCGACAAGAAGAATGTGTGCTTTATTATAGTCTTCGACTCTACTGGAGAGATGCAAGTCACTGTTGATAAAATAAAATATCCTTCCATCATAGATGTGTGTCGTGAGCTAACTATAGGTTCAGTCATAGAAGCCTCGGGGATGGTTGTCAAGTCAGAGTTCGTGAAGTTAAATGGCTGTGAGATGATTGCCGAGGAGATATCTCTTCTTTCTAAGAGCCTTCCTTCGCCTATACTCGCCCCTAAAGGTACAAAGACTAACATAGACTTACGTTTAGATTATCGTTGGCTAGATCTACGTTCCGAAAAGAATATACTCATGTTCAGGGTTCAAACGGAATTCATAAACAGCTTCAGGAGATTTCTACTTGATAAAGATTTTATAGAGATACATACTCCTAAGATAATATCCACGGAATCAGAGTCGGGAGCAGGTGTCTTTGAGGTAGATTACTTTGGGCGTAAAGCTTACCTTGCGCAAAGCCCACAGTTCTATAAACAAATGGCCATGGCTGCAGGGTTTGAACGCATATTCGAAACAGGGCCTGTATTCAGAGCTGAAAAATCAAACTCTCGTAAGCATTCTACAGAGTTTTCGGGATTCGATCTTGAAATGTCATATATAAAATCGTTTACAGAAATAATGGTATTACAACAGCAAATGATCATATATGCTCTCAAGAATATAAAAGAGAAATATGGAGATGCTATAGAAAACATCTTTGGGATACATGTTGTTGTCCAAGACAAAGACTTCCCTATTATCACCTTGCATGATCTTTATTCGAAACTCAAAGACAAGTACGGATATATAGTTCCGGAAGGTGAAGAGGACGACCTCACAACTGAAGCAGAGAAGCTTTGTGAAAATTTTTCTAGAGAAGAATATGATTCTGAATTTATATTCGTAACTGGTTTTGGAGCTAGGAAACGCGCTTTCTATCATATGCGCGATGAAAATGGAGTCCCTTGTGGGTATGACCTTATATGGAAGGGTGTGGAGATAACAACAGGAGCACAACGTGAACATAGATATGAAATATTAAAACGTCAAGCAGAAGAAAAAGGCTTAGGCAACGATGTTAAGGATTATCTTGAGTTCTTCAAATATGGATGTCCTCCTCATGGAGGCTTCGGGCTGGGAATAGATAGACTGACGTTAATATTGTTTAACTCCACGATTAAAGAAGCGATGTTCTTATTCCGGGGGCCTGATAGATTAACACCATAGATTTTTTTAAAAAATCTATGGGAAGACTTTAAAATATTCTTTTGAAATAATTTATATTCTGTGAACACGATAGAGGTTGACACTTTGAACTTCTATATCATAGTACGCGAAATCCTATTGTAGTGCGTTCCATTTTATTTTAAATGATGATTAATGATATACGAGTTGATATCCCGTCTTTTTACACCACAAAGGAACATTCCCCAAATATCTTTTTCTTCTTCTACGTTATAATAAAATTTTCCTCCTTGTAGATTTTCTCTTTTGCCTAATTTATAATCATTATCAACAACACCATAATACTCAATAAACCCGATAGCTTTATAGAAAAGAATTTTGTCTCTAAATGACCATGTAATATTAGCAATATCAATTTCGCCGAAGAATATCAAACCGTTATCGTTGGCAAACTTTTCTGCTTCTTCAACACTTATCCTTTGTTCTCCTTGTGAATTTGTTTTTAACAATATCAAAAAAAATCTTTCAGCTCCGGCATCTATACAGAAATTTTCTTTAAAACTATCTAATGAATTCAATAAATTATCCAACGAATTACTGTCTGTTATATCAACAAAGAAGAAAAAATAAGAAGTCGCTCCTGTATGGATCCTACTACATGTTTCAACTTCATGCCCACAAAGGTAGAATATAAAAGTATCATTATACAAATCATCTTTTATTGTCTTATTATACGTCTCTATTTCTTTTTCTTTCGACCATGAACCTTCGCCAACTTTTTTTAGAACTTCGCTACACTTATATATATCACCTATGATATATAAGTATTCCCTTTTTTTATTTAATTTCCCAATGCCATCATTACTAGTATTGCTGCCACATATACAACATAAATTTTTAAGCCAGTCCAGACATCCACCACAGGAACAACATAGAAAAAAAGATAAGAAAAAATATAAAATAATGCGAATTAATTTCCTGTTTGTGCTACACATATACTTGTAATATACTTTTTTTTTAAGCCCCTAAAAACTTTGCATCGCGAAAAACCTAAGCTCATCCTTCTCACTTAATTATTTTTAACGTTTATAAAGGGAGCTCTTTCTTTATCTATTTTACAAATGTATCCTGGAACTTCTTACGTAAATCATCCTTGCCCATGTCTTTATTTTCAATAAAGAAGTTTAATACGTCTTCCTGATTATCAACCTCAATTATTCGTGAATGATATTTTTTGTCCACTTTTTTGGTAAGAGTATCCTTAGCCCCTTTATAACATAGGAAATAAACATCATCATTAGGTGCCATTTTAAAAAGAAAATCATTAGCATCTTTATTGACAAAAACCGCTATCAGATTATTACATCCACGAAATGGACGAAGAAAAAAAGCGGGAGTAGACCAATAACCTATATTCTCTTGCATATTCTCAAAATTAACATATCTTAAATTTTCGCAGTTTTTAAAGACACCTGATATTTTAGAATTTTCTTTCGTATAACTATGAATAATAGAGTTCAAGGAGCATATCTTTAAATTCTCACATCCACAAAAACTGTCGATAAGCCCACCCGACAATGTTTTAGGGATCTTAAGTGTTTCTTCATCAAATAAGACAATCTCCAAATCTTTACATCGTTCCATAAGACAAAGCAACTTAAAATCTTCAGTATCTTCAATATAGATAGTAACCCACTTGGAATCGTCCTTTGCAAAGGGTATTTTATTTCCTTTAACATCTTTAATTTCTTTTTCTTCAGACAACATATCTTTCGTAAGCTTCCCACGATAAAATTTAATATCCTTAATCTTCTTGTTCAAGATCTTAGCCTCAGCACAATCATCAACAACCTTAACTTGAATCAGTAAAGGATCCGCAAGAAAATTGTTATAACATCCAAAAAAAAACAATATTAATGAACAAACTTTTATACGCATAATACATTTATGTATTAATATTTTTATTAATTTTCGTTATAAATTTTTGAAAAAACTCAAGATCTTGATTCAATAACTATAATTGGCGCCATGTACGCAAATTAAAAAAAAATAGTTGATATAAAAGGACTCACACCTAAATTTCCATGTTATGGCGTTCTAATATTGAACTATATATCAATCCATAACTAACTAATGACGATAAACATTTCATCTATCGTAAATCCCGCGACAAAAGGATTATTAATTGGTTATATTTACATTTATAGTGAAAAAATTAAAAAATAGTAAATTTTTATTTTTCTTTTCATCGCTCTCATAATAGGATTCCAGCTCAGAGTTTATATAATAAAAGAAAAAGTGGCATAATAACTCCTATAATCGATATATTTTCTTTATGGGGAATGTGCTTTCTATTATTTGGTATAAAAACTCGCATTTAATAACAGCTTTTAATCTTGACACAAAAACAATACTTTTTACAGAAAGCGTATATAGTTTAGCTGACACTCTTGTGTACAACATTAACTGTACAATAAAAAAATATAATGTTGATATACATTCCTTCAACTATATTGCAATTTCATATAACCTGAGGTCTTTTACAGACACACGCCTTTATTATTGCATTGCACTTCCCTTAGCCCAGGTTCTAAAGATAAAAATCTTGGATATAACTAAAGATGCAGAAGAAGAATTATCATACAACACAAACAACAATGAAGAATCTGATATGCAGCTTCTTTACTATTTGAATAAGCTACACAAAATAATAGAAGATAAAATAAAGAGAAATGATTTTGTAGATATTATGAATCCTAAGCCAATATATATTGGTACAACAAAATATAAAAAAATAAACGAATAAATATTATATTAGGAATGGTAGGCCAAGACGCTGATTATAAAACAATATACTTACCAAAGAACTAAGACCCCAGAGGTTTTAGGGAGGAGGGGTTTATTTTTTTTGGAGTTAGAAAAATATTTTTTTAAAAAAACATAAAGTAGCAAAAAACATTAGTATAATTTTACTAGAAAATATGAAAAATATTCTTCGAAAAA
>Ga0256407_10002951_pt1 | contig 31207 bp, 34 predicted proteins | sample RumenRJG_04DNA_FD_193489 | JGI IMG/M metagenome (GOLD analysis project Ga0256407, IMG submission 193489) | Bovine rumen microbial communities from Lethbridge, Alberta, Canada - RJG_04 | ecosystem: Host-associated > Mammals > Digestive system > Stomach > Rumen | place: Canada: Alberta...
AGAAAAGGAGAAAGATACAACCCAGATTACGACTATTATGCAGCTCTTAACGCTGCTTGAAGGTCAAAGTGTTAAATATATAGTTAAAACAAGAAATATATTAGGAATTTAACATAGAATGCAGAAATCACAGAAATTACATGCGGAATGGTTATACCCACACAGAGGCGCAGAGTATACGCAGAAATAAGTCTTGCGCCAATAACTTTGAGAATCAGCTTTCTGTGCTTTCTGTGTTTTCTGTGTGAGCTAAAACAAATAATCTCTGTGTGAGATAGTATAACTCTCAACAATAGTGATAACCTCCCCAGCGTTCTACATCCTCCTCCTGCTCCTGGCAGCCTACCTGCTCCGCCGCAAGCAGCGTGCGAGGAACACCCTCCTGGTAACAGCAGTCGCTTTCGCCCTGTTCTTCACCTGCCGGCCCATCTACAACCTCGTGTCGCAGATGTGGTCCTCAGGATTCCCCACAGAGATCAAACCAGGAACAACCTACCACTACGGTATCGTCCTCGGAGGCTTCGGCGAATGGGATGAGGAACGTAACCGACCCGACTTCAGCAAACACGTTGACCGCCTCCTCGAAGGCATTCAACTCTATCATAAAGGCGCCATCAAGACCATCATATTAGCCTCCGACGGCAGTAACCGCATCCCCGATGACCCCGACGACCAGTCAGGCAACCCCATCGGCATGCGCAAATACATCGAGCGTTTAGGCGTGGCCCCCACCGATCTGATTCTGGATAACAAAGCCACCACCACCCGCGAGAACGCCCAGTTCCTTCTGGAGCAGTTAGGCGACTCCCTGAAGAGCGTCCGCCCCTTACTCATCACCTCCGCCGAGCACATGCGCCGCGCCGTGATGACCTTCGAACAAGCAGGAATCCCCGTCGATGCCTATGCCACCGACTGCATTATCAAGGAGAAGAAGCCCAAGTCCCTGTTCTCCCTCACCGTCATGAACAACTGGCCCTCCCTCCTCCACGAACTCCTCGGCTGCCTCTACTACCGCCTAACGATTTAAGTAAAGATATTATGCCACAACAATACGATTATCTGATAGTAGGCTCTGGCCTTTTCGGTGCCACCTTTGCTTAAAGAGGTGCTTGGTGATTGACAAGCGCCCCCAACTTGGTGGCAATGTCTATTGTGAGAGTATGGAGGGTATTAACGTACATAAGTACGGCGCCCATATTTTTCACACCTCCAACAAGTAAGTGTGGGATTTCGTGAACTCCATCGTAGGATATGACTTGATATTGGTTAAGGTACATCATAATATATTTTACAAATAGAAAAAGAAATATGAGAGCAGATAGAATAGACTTGTACAAAGAAATTGAGGCTAAGCGTAATTCTAAGCTACTTGTTTATGCCACCAGTCATAGGCAGGGAATGGAAACGTCTATAGCACCTGATGTCCTTCCTTGGTTTACAGAACACTTAGATATTATTGAAGATTCGGAAAAGATTTCTTTATATCTGATTACCAATGGCGGTGATACGTTGACAGCCTGGAGTCTTGTTAACCTCATAAGGAGTTTCTGCGAGAAGTTCGAAGTTATTATTCCTTTCAACTGTTTCAGTTCAGGTACTCTTATTTCTTTAGGAGCAGATAGTTTGCTCATGACAAAACAGGCGACTCTTGGGCCTATTGACCCTAGTACAAACGGTCCTTTCAATCCCGTTGTTAATGGAACAAACCAACGCATTCCTGTTAGTGTCGAATTTGTGAAAGCCTACATAGAGATGGCCAAGAATGAATTCGGAATTACAAAACAGGAAAAAATGACAGAGATTCTTCTTAAACTTTCCGACAAAATACACCCGCTAGCATTGGGACAGGTGTATAGATCAAGACAGCAAATACAAATGCTTGCTAAAAAGCTAATGTCTTGGCAGAATTTGAGTGAGACGAAAGAAGAAAAAATAATTAATTTCTTATGCAGCGAATCAGGAAGTCATGATTATGCTATCAGAAGAAAAGAAGCTCGTGATAGCCTTGGCCTGAATATAGAGAAACCAGACCAAGAGACCTACAGAATAATCAAATCAATCTTCGACAGTATTAGTAAAGAGTTAGAGTTTTCCAATCCGTATAACCCTGAAATTTTACTTGGCAGTAACCCTACAGCAAACTATAGCTGCAGACGATGCATTATAGAGTCTGTTCAAGGGGGGTCTGATGTTTTGATTTCAGAAGGAGAGTTAACAAAACAGATTGTACCAACGCCCGCCGGGAATAAGCTTATGATTCAAGATAATCGAGTTTTCGAGGGGTGGAGGCACGAAGCATAATAAGAGTTTGTTATGAAAAGCGATATTTTATATGATAGTCATAGCACGGCCAGCAACCGATATTATGATTCAAAGTTTTCTATAAACAGGAGATCAGTAGAAGTTACAAGACCAATTGTTGAAGTTCATAATAAGGCTAATTATTGCCGAACAGAAGCAGAGGTTAGTGAAACAATTGTACATAGAGGGTATGAACTCCTTAAAAGGTAGATAGACACTAAGCATTTCAAGATAAAATAGAGAAATCATAAAAGCAAAACAACCCTCACCAAGCATGACATTCTCTTGAACCTGACGCAGAGCGAGGAAGAGGCGAAGAAGTTGTTTGAATTGGAGAGTTGGAGATAAAGAAGGGAAAGAGTGTTTAAACCACCTAAAGAAAATAAGAATAATATCCGCAATACGATTATGGAGATAAATAATAATTTACAAGTTCAAAACTTGACTATAGAGCAGCTTTATAAGCTTTACAAATCAGAGAAATTGTTGGTAAACAGACGTTATCAAAGGAAGCTGGTATGGACGGTGGAGGAGAAAGAGGCCTTTATTGATTCTATCTCCATTGACTATCCTGTACCACTTCTACTTGTGGCAGAAGTGCAGTATAAAGGCAATCAGGTATATGAGATTATTGATGGCATGCAGCGTCTCAATGCCATCATGGACTTCCTTGAAAATGAGTTTTCTCTGCATGGTAAGTACTTTGATATGGACTCTGTATCTTTTGTCAAACTTTTAAAGGACAAAGGAGAACTGAAGCAAGAAAAGCCAATATTGAACAGCGAACAGTCATCAAAGATAGCTGGCTATTCGCTTCCCTTCTCCGTGACAACCAATACAGAGCCAAAGGTTATTGACGACATATTCAAGCGAATCAATTCAAGCGGGAAGCACCTTTCACCCCATGAGATACGGCAGGCTGGCGCCACCAACCATTTTGGCCATATTGTTAGAGCATTATCGGAAAGTATTCGTCGAGACGTGTCTCATTCCGACATACTGACACTCAACAGTATGAAGAAGATTTCTATTAACAGCCATAAGTTGCGTTATGGCATAGATATGGGAGGAATCTTTTGGAGAAAGCATAATATCATAACCTCGGAAAACATCCGTGATTCAAAAGATGAGGAGCTTGTTGCTCATCTAGTGGGCGGAATATTAGTAAGTCCACGGCCATCAGCAACGTCTTACAATCTTGATAACTTTTATGCTACGAATTCCCAGATAGAGAAGAAAATATCAATGGAGGGTGAGACAGCGATTATTGGGAGATTCCAAGCTGTATTAGAGGAGTTCCGTAAGATTTTTGAAAGTCTTCCCGAGTCATCTTTTTATAAGACCTTGTTTAAGCAAGAAACCAAATATGTTCATCGGACTTTCCAAGCATTCTTTTTTGCACTTTATGACGTGCTTGTCAAAGAGCAACTGAAGATTACCGATTATGAAGGGCTTTGCAGGAGCTTAGAAGGTGCAGGTGATAGGTATTTTACCCAGAATGCCGAGAAATATCGTTACTCTCAAGAAAGGGAGAAAGGAATAGATGTTGCGAAGGGAATGATTCGCAAGTTTACCATCAAGCGCAAATCTGTAGATCCGGGGCTGAGCAATGGAATCACCTATGTGAGAAATCTCATAAGCCGGTCATCAACAGAGAATACAAATTATGATTTCAAGATCGGGCTTCATAGGATGTATGGCACTGGTGAGTTTGACGAGACATGTTTGATGAAGATAATCCGAACCTTGACGGCAATGGCCAATCAGGGGAAAGATAGTGTCGGATACGTTATAATAGGGGTAGCTGACGATTCTGATGATGCAAACAAGTTTGAGTCTTTCTTCAAGAAAAAACCTTTACCCTATAAAGACTATTATATAGCTGGCGTTCAGGAAGAGGCATTGCGATACTATAAATCCCCAGAAGCATATCGTAACTTTATAGAGAATAAGATAGAGTCAAATAGCTGGATTGAAAAACGCTATACGGAGCAGATTTTGCGAAACATAGATTTTGTAAAGTATTCCGATAGAACACTTATCATACTCCGCATTCAAAATGAAGGTGAGGCCATCAAGTTTGATGGTAAGTACTATGAGCGACAAGGCACTCATACAAAGGAAGTAACAAGCGAAGCTCAGCTTTGGAAGAGATTTTTTTAAAAGGCTCTGAAGCTCCTTCCATAAACAGTTGGAAGACATGATTATGGACGAGGATATAAATAGGGTGTTAGATAAGCTATTAGCGGTATGAACACAGACTATTTTAACTATAGACCACAAAAGTTCTATCTGCTATCGGCAAAGGCAAGAAAGCTGCTTTCTTTTGCTTCTGATGATAAGTCGCTGGAAAATGCGGTGGAGGAGGCTTTCGCGAAGTTGCCTAAAGTTGAAGGGGGAAATGTGTATGCGATCTTCCGATATGAACCAATGATGCTGAAAGTGATGATGGAATTATCTGACCGATTCAAGGATAAGTATAGCTGTATTCAGTCGCTTCCTTCATTTATGAGGCAGTTGGAAGAAGGTGATGTGTTTATTCGCCACCAAGCATGGGCCACTTTACCTGATCTCAAACGATCAATGATAAAGCTTAAAGCAATTATTGAGGGACGAGATATGAATCGAGATGACACTACCTTTATGCTCAACTGGACAAGACTCTATCTGAAGTACGACACGTTTTCATATGGTTTTCTCACCGATAGGATATATGTGGGTGAGGAAGACCGTGATAAGCGCGAGTGCAGATTTTGTCACAATAAAGGTGATGAGCGGTTCCGTCACGAATCGCATGCCATGATGGAGGCTCTAGGAAACAAACTGCTTTTTTGCAATGAGGAGTGTGATGAATGTAATCAAATCCTTGAGGGCTCGGTAGAGAAGCAACTTTTCAAGTTCTTGGAGATTCAGAGAACACTGTCCAATGTGCCAGGGAAGAAAAGAAAGCACCATTATTTGGAAGGCGAAAATTTCCATATTCGTCCAGACCTAACGACAAACAAACCTGTCGTATATGTTAAACAGGAAACTATTATTAATGACATATATAAAGGACGGGCGACGGGTCAGATACTGCTTTTCAACAAAGGAGATATTAGTTATTATGGCATTTACAAGGCGTTGGTGAAGATTGCTATTGATATGATGCCAACAGAGCATTATGCCCATTTTAAGGATGCTGGGAGTTGGGTATGTGGTGCCAAAAAGGGTGGAAATTTGTCGACATTTCTCTATGGAGAACATGACGACTTTTTCGAACAGCCTGAGATTGATCTGTTCTTCCGAAAGAGTGAGTCTCCTCACTTCTCGCCTTATTGCATTGCGGTTATATATATATATTGTTCGATTTTTATCTTCACTGTTCCGTTTTGCGACCTTGATGACGATAGTTCCAATAGTACTACTTCGCTGAAGGCGTGTTATGATTTCTTCAAGAAATACCAGTATTTGTATATAGCGGAGTGGGTTGAGTATGATGCCAATGACAAGACGCCACGTAAACCATTCTACAAATCCTACATTCTCCCCCAAGGAGCCCCATATAAGATAGTGTTTAAACCCTCGACTGACGAGGTGTTTAAGAGAGAAAGATAATTAATAGACATACTATCCTATGGATAGAGCAGAATTCGCAAAAAGGCTTCAAGATATAGTAGTTCCTGCAGGGACATCGCCAGAGGAACTATATAAGATTATGTTTCCAGTTTCGGAAGCTGTTTTCGAATTGATGCCGAGTAGCCTCTTTCGTTATCGCTCATGTAATGAAATGCAAATTGAAGCTTTCAAAAATGATACTATTTATGCGGTAACAGCTGACAATTTTAATGATCCTTACGACACATTAGTACGGTACGATCAGGAGGGGATCAAGGCATATGTAAACTCAGTTATGAATTGCGAAACTCTTGAAGCAATGAAAGCGGAGTTTGCTAAAGGGAATGATATTCCTGATGAAGTGAAGCAAATTATTCCTGGAGATATGATCGTTTTTCTCAAGAATGCATTATTGTCGATAGATGATGTAAGTGTTTTGAAGGAAAACATTGAGGTAAGCCGACGCCAGATGATAAATAACATTGAAACCTTTTTCCCAATTCTGTCAGAAATGGCTAAGAGGTATTCAGCGATGGCCTGTTTTAGTGAGAGCATAGAGTCTGTACTCATGTGGAGCCATTATGCAAACTCACATCAGGGTTTTGCATTGGAGTATGATTTCAGGCCTACTTTAGCTAAACCTATCATGAATGTTGGGCTTTATCCAGTGATATATGATAAAGAACGATTGGATGTATCTCTGTATATGGGATGGTCGTTCCTTCAGCTATATGGTATTAAAGCTAGTAATCCTGATATAACTGCGTATCTGAAGATAGCTCTGCATAAATCTTCTATCTGGGATTATGAACAGGAATGGCGTTTGATTGATGCTACTCTGCGTAATATCACTGAAACCAAGCCTTCGGAGATACATTATAAGCCCGTTGCTATTTATTATGGCCAACAGATATCAGGTAAGCACAAAGCCCGATTACACGGTATCGCTCAAGAGAAAGGAATAAAAGAATATGAGATGTATATAGATTATACATCGCCAGAGTATAAGATGAAATATAAGGAGATGGATAGGGGTGTCTCGAACTAGAAAAGCAACATAAATGTGTAAGGAATAGCCATGCCAGAACATGAGAACGAAATGCATTTACACAACATACAGTTAGAACAGCCACCAATTCCAGTTACACAATTTCCGCCCTTTCTGCCATTTCTGCGGGACCATTAAATAATAATTCTGTAAGATTTGGACTAAATTTGTAAGATTTCTCGCCGCAGGCGACCCAACCATTTCTGTATTTTCCGTGCTTTCTGTGTGACGATAAAACTATAATCGTCCCGTATATCGGGACACCTATATAGATTCAATCATATCAATGAATAATAGTCCACTAGTCAGTATTCTTGTTCCTGTCTATAATGTCGAGCAGTACATCGAGCGTTGTGCTCGCAGTTTATTCGAACAGACATACGAGAACTTGGAGTATATATTCGTTGATGATGGAAGTACCGATGAAAGTAAGACTGTATTGCAGAGAGTAATCAGTGAGTATCCCCATCGGGAGCATCATGTACAAGTCTTCTCAATCCCCGAGAATAAAGGACTGCCCACTGTTCGTAATTTCCTCGTTGACCACTGCCAGACCGACTGGCTCATGCATGTTGATTCCGATGACTGGATTGAGCATGATCTTGTGGAAGAACTTGTCAAGAAACAGTTGGAGACAGGAGCCGATATGGTGATATCCGGGGTTTATTGCCACATGAAAGGAGGCAACTATTCAAGACGATTCTTGGACTCTGATCAGAAAGAAGACTTTTTAAAACTTGTTTTTTCTAGTTGGGATTGGAACAATGTATGGGGCAATCTGATTCGTCGCTCTATCTATACCGACAACAACATCCAGGTGTCAACAGGATTCTATAGTGGAGAAGATCTTCGAACGATTTTTCATTTGACGTATCATGCCAAAAGTATAGCCTGGGCACGAAAAGACGGATATCATTATGAATGCAGCCGAACTTCAAGAATCTCTGATCTGAATACGAAGAAACTGCGTAAAGTATATACAGGATACGTTAACTCCCTGGCAGAAGCTCGTTCCTTTGTAGCAGAGAAAATGCCTGAGTATCTTGAATTACTCGACACGGGAAAGTGTATGGCTATCCATAACCAGTTCTTATACAATTCTTTCACTTTTGGCGATAAGGAATTACATGGTATGGCAAAAGCTGGTATCCGTGACATCCTAAGACGATACCCTTCCTTACATGGCAGTCTCTTAGATCGGATGAAACGAGAACTGAAATACCATTATTGGATTGCCCGTCCGCTGATAAAATGGTATGGTAAATGTATGACAGTTATTAAAGGCGTCTGAAAACCGTGTGTTACCACATTCGTAAATGAATAACAGTCCCTCAGTCAGCATCCTCGTTCCTGTATATGGCGTGGAAAGTTATATCGAGCGATGTGCCCGTTCCCTCTTTGATCAGACATACGATAACCTGGAGTATATATTCGTAGATGACTGTACACAGGACCGAAGCATACAAGTGTTGCTACAAGTGATGGATGACTATCCACATCGAAAGCCACATGTAAAAATCGTACACCACCAATCAAATAGAGGCATATCAGCAACACGAAACACAGCAGTCGAACACGCTGAGACAGACTTTCTGATATATGTGGATCCTGACGACTGGATAGAATGTAATACGGTGGAATTATTAGTCAAAAGGCAGTTGGAAACAGGTGCCGACATCGTAACACCAAAGCCATATGTTTATCTTGATGGTAAAGTGTTAACCGATTGGGATGAAGGCGATCAGTATAATAGGGAGACAACATTATCAAAAATATTGGGAAGAAGTATCTGTCATCATCTATGGTGCCGCCTCATTCGTACCTCTTTGTATAAAGAAAACAATGTGCGTTGTATCGAAGGAGTGAATGTGGGCGAAGATCTGCAAACAGTAGTACCATTGTTGTATTATTCGAATAAAGTGGCAGGAGTTGATACCTTTCTGTATCATTATCGAAGTGATAACGCAGTTTCGTACATGAGAAGAATCGCGCAGGAAGATTCATTGCGTGACCAGATGGTTTCTTCTGTTGCCTCATTGGTGTCATTCTTTAAGACCCGTAATCAAGATTATTTCATTTCAGCCAATCATTTGCTGATGCAACACAAGTACGATACCATGGTGGCAGCCTCAAATGAAGGCAATAAACACCGTTTTGATTACTACGCAAAGCAACTGAAGGAACAACCACAGTATTGGTCGGCCATCAGATGGAACAACTTTTTGATAAGAACCATTCAGAGTAATTATTTTTTATATCGAACTATTGCCCCTTCTGCCCATAAACTATTGTCAATATACCGATTAATGAAGAAATTGGCATCGTTCAAGTTCTTAAAATATAAAAGATGAACAAAAACCATTCCGTCAAGATATCAGTCATCGTCCCTTGCTACAAGGTGGAACGTTATCTCGAGAATTGTGTTGATAGCATCTTATCATCATCCTTCAAGGATTATGAGATTATCCTTGTTGATGACGGTAGTCCAGATACGACAGGGAAATTGGCGGATGAACTTGCCCAACAGAATGATTGTATCAAGGTGATACATCAGCAGAATGGTGGTGTTGTCAAGGCACGCGAGGCGGGTGTAAAAGCCGCACAAGGTGAATGGATTACCTTTGTGGATCCCGATGATACGATCACACCGAATGCTTTGGAAGATTTGTATGTAGCCTCGGTAGGGAAGGATACCGATATCGTTATAGGCTTTCCTGTAGGAATGAAGTTTTCTGAGTTTCCAAAGGACTATGGAATAGAGCAGTACCGTGCAGACACTATTTCAGGAACACGTTTAAAAGCTTCACTATGGGGTCGGTTGATACAGAATACTATCATCTCTCCATTCTTGTTTGACATCCCTCGAGATGTGCGTTTGGGAGATGATATGCTGTTTAATATCCGTTGTGCTTTTACTACAGACAAAGATCCGGTAATAGTACATTCTTATGTTTACAATCACATTCCGAATAAAGATGGTATCACGCATACAAACAAGCGTGATCCGGAATACGAGCAGTATTTCCATGAAAAGCGGATGTTGTCCATTCCCCAGGATCAGCAGAATAAGTATATCCATTCCATAATCAGAGATCGATTGCATTCCGTTCAGTGGTGGTCGTATCATAATCCCCTCGATACAAGTTGGATGGATAGCGAGTTCATAGATATGTTACGATATGACATTCAGAATCACCATTATCATCTAAGTACAAGGTATCGCTTTCTCCTGAATCAAAGGAACAAACTTCTGAGATTGGCCGGTATCATCTATTATAGAATATACGATAGACTAGTATAAAAGTTAATAGTTAACCCGAAACAGGACTGTCCCCTGCCATCTACTATAATCGTTCCGTTATCGGGACGCCTATATAGATTCAATCATATCAATGAATAATAGTTCACTAGTCAGCATTCTTGTTCCTGTTTATAACGTGGAGCACTACATCGAGCGATGTGCACGTAGTTTATTTGAACAGACGATACAGGGGTGACTTTTGTTGGCTCTTAATTGTATATGGATAATTCTAATTATAAAAGAACTTTAAAGGCTACTTCCTTATTCGGGGGGGTACAAGTCTATTCTGTCTTGTTGTCTTTAATAAGTACAAAGTTTATTGCTGTTTTGCTTGGCCCGGAAGGTATGGGTGTATCAGGATTGTTATCATCAACAATCGGAATAATAACTACAGTTACAGCATTAGGTTTGAGTACTAGTGCGGTTCGTGATGTTTCTGCAGCGTACTCTACTGGAGATACAGCTTTATTTAATCGTAAGGTTTGTGTTTTCCGACGTTTGGTTTGGGTTACAGGCTTGTTGGGTATGTTGACATGCTTGTTGTTCTCCCCATTATGGAGTAACATAACATTTGGTAACAACTCATTTGTTCTCTCTTTTGCTATATTATCAATAACGTTATTGCTTGGGCAAATATCAAGTGGACAGTCTGTGGTTATGAGAGGTGCAGGCCGTTTTAAGGATATGGCAAAATCAATGGTTTGGGGGAAATCTATTGGTTTATTGGTCTCGATACCATTGTATTATATGCTTGGGATAGACGGTATCGTTCCAGTGATGGTTCTCATGTCTATCATTGGGCTTTCTTTATCGTATTATTATTCTAAAAGAGTTAAAACAGAAAAAGTCGTTTTAAGTTTTCACGAGGTGTTTTCAGAGGGGAAACAGATGATAAAGATGGGTTTTTTTATTGCATTGCAATCATTCATATCTATGCTGACTATCTATTTAATCCGTATTTATATAGCTCATGTTGGTGGAATGGGGGAAGTTGGCTTATATAATTCGGGTTTTAATATGGTTGACATGTCTGTTGGTATGGTATTTGCAGCTATGGGTGCTGAGTATTACCCCCGCCTTTCATCTGTAGCTAATGATGATATTAAATTTTCAGAAGCGGTAAATCAACAGATGACAGTATCATTATTATTAATATCGCCTATAGTAGCATTGTTCTTAGTAATGGGACCCTTAGCAATACTATTGGTTTTATCTTCAAAGTTTTTGCCAATTACAATGATGATTCAAATATTAGTGTTGTCAATGTTCTTAAAAGCGCCAGGATGGTGCTTAGGTTTTACTTTCTTGGCTAAAGCGGACACAAAAGCCTTTTGGATGAATGAGTTATTTGCAAGCATAGTTCAGCTATCAAGTTTTATTCTAATGTATAAATTCTTTGGTTTAAATGGTATAGCTGTAGCTTATTTTTTCTTATATGTTTATTATGTTATTGTAACTGGCATTATTAGTAGTCGTAGATATAATTATAGATTTGATACTAGCATCTTGAAAACATATCTTTTGCAGTTCATGATATGTGTCGGCATCTTTGCGAGTATAAGATACCTATTCGGTTGGTGGGGGTATATTTTGGCATCTTTGTTATGTATATTTTCTATTTATAAATCCTATAAGGAATTGAATAAGATCATTCCGGTGAAGGAATACATATTCAAAAGGATTAAGCATTGAAGTATTGACAAAATGAATAAACCTGAAATAATACAGCTCCCGAAGTTCCTTGATGAACGAGGGAATTTGTCTGTGATTGAGGAAATGAAGGATGTTCCCTTCAAAGTAGAACGAACATATTGGATCTACGATGTTCCAGGTGGCGAGGCTCGTGGTGGTCATGCTTATCGTGAGAATCAGGAGTTCATCGTAGCCCTATCGGGTAGTTTCGATGTTATGCTTGACGATGGAAAGGAGAAGCAGACTTTTCACTTAAACCGTTCTTATTATGGATTGTACGTTCCTAATGGTATATGGCGAGAGATGGATAACTTTTCAACCAATTCATTGGCTTTGGTCTTGTCTTCCACCAAATATGATGTGAATGATTACATTCGTGATTATGATGAATTCATAAAACTGAAAAGTGATGAAGAATAATAGTGTATATGACTGTACAATCATCGAATTGGATAAGCACCATAGTGATAGAAAGGGAAACCTGTCTGTCGTTCAGAATGGGGATACGGTCCCATTTGATGTGAAAAGAGTGTACTATTTATATGATGTTCCTGGAGGTGAAAGTCGTGGCGCTCATGCTCATAAAGAGTTGTCGCAGTTGATTGTTGCTGCCAGCGGAAGTTTTACGGTAACACTTGATGATGGAAAGGTGAAACGCTCTTTTTTGCTGAATCGACCTTACCAAGGATTGTTAGTGGTACCAGGTATTTGGCGTGATCTTGATGACTTTTCATCAGGAAGTGTTTGTATGGTGTTGGCTTCTCATCCTTACGATAAAGAAGACTACATTCGTGATTATGATGAGTTTTTAGAGTATAAGAATAAATGATACATCGATTGGCGGATTGTATGAATCCGAATATACCAGAGAATACGAATATCTGGCAGTTTTGCGTAGTATTTCCCCATAGCAAGATAGGGGAACACTGTAATATATGTGCCAATGTTCTCATTGAGAATGATGTGGTAATTGGCGATAATTGTACTGTCAAATCTGGCGTTCAATTGTGGGATGGGGTCACGTTGGAAGACCATGTATGCGTCGGTCCAAATGTTACCTTTACCAACGACTTGGTGCCAAGATCAAAGAAAGTAGGCTTTGTTCCATCAAGAATCCTCATTAAGAAAGGTGCTTCTATCGGTGCCAACAGTACAGTAGTGGCTGGAGTAGAAATAGGAGAGTATGCTTTTATTGGTGCAGGAAGCGTTGTGACGAAAAACATACCGCCCTATACTACTTGGTATGGAAACCCAGCAACACAAAGAGGATACATCACTAAAGATGGAATACTATTAGATATGAACAAACAGGATAAAGAAGGGAATCAATACGAGTTATGATTAAGTTTTTAGATTTGCAGAAAATCACAGAGAAGTACTCCGATGAAATTCACGAGGCGGTGAAACGCGTTGTGGATTCTGGGTGGTATCTTCAAGGGGAAGAGAACAAACGTTTTGAACAGAACTTTGCTGAGTATATAGGAACTAAGTATTGTATAGGCTGTGCCAATGGTCTTGATGCACTCATTTGGATATTCAGGGCATATATAGAGTTAGGCGTAATGAAGCCTGGTGATGAGGTGATTGTTCCAGCCAACACATATATAGCTACAATTCTCGCCATTACCGAGAACGGATTAAAACCTATTCTGGTTGAACCTAGAATAGACACACTTGAAATAGATGATGACAGAATTGAAGAGGTTATAACCGAACGTACCAAAGCTATCTGCATTGTCCACCTCTATGGACGTTGTGCTTATACTGAAAAGATAGGTGAGTTATGTAAGAAGTACAACTTGAAATTAGTTGAAGACAATGCCCAAGCACATGGGTGTTATGCACCAATTGAAAATGGAAAGTTGAAAATTGAAAATTTGAGACGAACAGGTTCAATTGGTGATGCTGCTGGCCATAGCTTCTATCCAGGTAAGAACCTTGGTGCCTTTGGAGATGGTGGAGCTGTAACTACTGATGATGAAGAGTTGGCCAATACTATTCGCGCTTTGGCAAATTATGGCTCTACTCGTAAGTATGTATTTAAATATACCGGTAGGAACAGTCGGTTGGATGAGATACAGGCAGCGATATTAGATGTGAAGTTGAAACATTTGGATGAAGCTAATGCCCATCGACAGATGATAGCCAACTACTATTACGACCATATTAAGAATCCGTTAATTAAGTTGCCGAAGCGACTGCCTGATGCAAATAATGTATATCACCTCTTCCCAATCCTTTGTGAGAAACGTGATGAACTGCAGAAGTATTTGTTAGAGAATGGAGTTCAAACGTTAATTCATTATCCTATACCTCCTCATCAACAGGAGTGTTACAATGAGTGGAATCATATTTCGTTACCTATTACAGAACGGATTCATCAGCAGGAACTGAGTTTGCCGATAAGTCCTGTTATGAATAGCAATGAATTTGAAATCGTAGTTAATTGTATTAACATTTTCTTTAAATAAGGATTATTTCAAATCAATGAATAGTATCAAAGAACCTTTAGTTTCAGTCGTTGTATTTACCTATAATTCGTCTCAAACGGTTAAGGAGACACTCAATAGCATAAAGAATCAATCTTATAAGAACATAGAGCTTATAATTACAGATGATGCTTCAAAGGATGATACGATTTGGGTTTGTAAAGAATGGTTAAAAGATAATAGTGACAGGTTCTTATTTACTCAATTAATTACGACGGAGAAGAATACAGGTATCTCAGCGAATGCAAATCGAGGGTGTTTCGCAAGTAATGGAGAGTGGATTAAAATAATAGCCGGAGATGACAAGCTTTTGCCTAATTGTGTAGCATCATTTGTTGATTTCGTAAGCTATAATCTTGGAGCCGATGTGATTTTTTCTAAGATAGTTGGATTTGGTGATCTTGATTCTAAAGCTGCAAAGATATGTTGGTGGATGGATTGTGGTCAAGTGTTTAAGCTTCTATCAAAAAGAGAGTTTATGACAGTTTTGTGTTTTCGTAATTTTCTACCTGCAGCGTCCGCATTTTTTAAAAGAAGCGTCTTTGTGGCATTAGGAGGTTATGACGAATCTATACCATTTATAGAAGACTGGCCATTTTGGATAAAGGTTCTAAGGAATGGCTATTCAATGGGCTTTAATAATGTGGTTACGGTTGAATATCGATTTAGCAATCAATCAATATCTCAGAAAGGAAAAGCAAATACGATTTCTTTATTCAAAGAGAGCAGTGAAAAGGCTACCAGTTATGCGCACTCATGTCTTTCAGAACTAGGGGCTGGTGCTCATTTTTATAAAATTACAACATATAATAGTTTTACTTATAATTCTTTTTTGTGGAAGATTACTCATTGTCTTAATTTGTTCAATCCTTTTTTCTATTATAAGAACAAGGTCTTTAGAAAGTTGGAAGGAATCATAAAGTAGTCCATGATTTCTGTAGCTATGAACAATAAGAATAATTATTTATCTATAGTAAAAGCTATTGGTATCATTCTAATGGTTGTCGGTCATAGCGGATGCCCATATATGCTAAATAGGTTTATTTTTTTTTTTTCATATGCCATTATTCTTTTTTTGTAGTGGTTATTTCTTTGATGCATCAAGGTATGGTTGCAAGGCAATGATTATAAAAAGAATAAAGAGAATCTATTTCCCTTACATAAAATGGGCTTTACCCTTTTTGTTTTTACATGGTCTCTTCTTTGATATAGGTTTTTACAACAGTTCATACGGGTATAATGGCCATGGCTTTGTTCAGTATTCCAATCTTGATTATATTAAAAGGTTTGTATTGATTGTCTTTACAATGGATAAACATGAACCATTACTGGGCGGTTTTTGGTTTATGAAAACTCTATTTCTTTCTTCGGTTATAGTAATATTATTAACATACATTTTCCGTAAGATTAGAGTTTCTTCTTATATCCTTGTTACCTTATTTCTCGTCTTGTTATTGCTTAGCAAGTTTTATCAAACTAGTATTCCATACCTTGGAGATATTTCTATAATAATAATGGGATGTTTGTTTTATTATACAGGATCATTATATAAACGCTTTGAGTATAGAGTTCTCTATAACTGTCCAATTTTAATAACCATAGGAAGTGTTCTAATTTGTTTTTCATTTTTTTACCATGATATGTCAATGTTTTGCATGTTCCAAGATTGCATAATATATCTTATTGTTGCGTACATAGGCATTATATTAGTTTTTGGCGTTTCATTTTGGCTAGATAAGATAAGAATAAAGTGTGTTTTTTATAATATTGGTAAACAAACATTACAGATCTTGGCGTTGCATTTCTTGGCCTTTAATTAGTAAGTTTGTTTGTTATACAGCATCATTCTTTACCAATTGAAAGATTATCGGAATTACCTGTAGTTACAGAATATAATGAAGTCTCATGGTATCTTTATTCTTTAGTCGGCATAATAGTACCGTTATTATTGTCTAGATGTTATAGATTTGTATCTTCCACAATTAGATCGATAACTTTTGTGAAGAAATGAGAAAATCGGATTTCTTTAGTGTTACCATACCTGCGTTTAAAAAGGCATTCTTGAAAGAGTGTATAGACAGTGTCATAGCTCAAACTTTCACAGATTTTGAGTTAATCATAGTCAATGACCATTCTCCAGATGATCTTGATGAGATAGTAAATGGGTTTCAAGATGCAAGGATTCGTTATTATAAGAATGATGTTGGGTTCGGTGCTGAACATGTTGTAGGCAACTGGAATAAATGTTTGGAATATGCTAAAGGAGATTTTATCATTTGCATGGGTGATGATGATAGGTTGAAGCCGAACTTCCTTGCTGATTTGAAAGAGTTGATTAATAAGTATCCTGATTTGGATGTCTACTATTCCAGAACGGAGATTATCAATGAGAAGTCAGAAGTTGTACGGATGCTGGAAGAACGTCCAGAGCGTGAATCAGTGTATGAGATGATTCAGAAAAGGAAAGGCGGGCGTAGCATGTTTATTGGTGATTATTGTTATCGCACCAGTGCGTTGCGCAAGAAAGGCGGTTTTTATGATTTGCCTTTCGCATGGGGTAGTGATGCTATTACAGCATATATGATGGCTGGTCAGAAAGGAATTGCTAATACAAGAGAACCTGGTTTTCAGTACCGTGTCAATTGCCAGACAATCAGTAGCAGCTCTTCTAATGTTGAAGGTAAGATGGAGGCAATAATGAAAGAATGTAACTGGTTCCGGAAGTTCTATGAGACAATTCCTGTGGATGATAATGATAGAACCCTTTACCAATCGCTCAAGAGTGATAATGACGGATACTTTCTACGTATGGCCTCTGGTGATCTTATTAAAGACATTGCCAATCATCCGTTAACTTCATCCTATAAATGGTTATGTAAGGGCAGTAGATATGGGTTGTCTTTATCTTTCGTATTGAAATGTATCGTTCATGGAGTGTTTAAAGTTTAATGGCTCAAAATGAGAATAGGAATCATTACTTTTCATGCGTCACATAACTACGGTTCCATGCTTCAAGCATGGGCTTTGCAAACCTATTTAGAGAAACAAGGTCATGAGGTGGAGATCGTCAACTACCGTTCAAAACTACAACGCTCCATCTACCATAAGCCTATTAGTATAAGTCGTGGTGACGTGGCTCTTGCATCGGTAAAAAGAATGTTATTATACCCTCAATCTATTCAACCATTATATAAAAAATGGCATTTGTTCGAGGATTTTCTTGCTAAAGAACTGAAAGTCACAGAGGAATATCATGCCATAGATGATTTGTCGGTATTGGATAGTCGCTATGATTTACTGATATGTGGTAGCGATCAATTGTGGAATACGAACGCACTTGATAGTGGAGAGGTCTATTTTGGGAACTGGTTTAAAGGAAAGAAGATATCGTATGCAGCTTCATTAGGTCAGGAGCCAGAAAAATGCAATTGTGAATTTATACACCAGCAGATTCATGGTTTTGAAGCCGTTTCTTTGCGCGAACTGCGTTCTATGGATTTCTTGGTTCAGAATAAGATCATAGAGAATGGTTACGTTGTATGTGACCCCACCTTGCTATTGGATGCCCAAGACTATGATTCGATAATATCTGATGAACCCTTGATAAATGGCGATTATGTGTTCTTCTACACCCCAGTAGGATTGCCTTTTGACTATTTCGATATAGGCAGCAGTATTGGACGTGAATTAAGGTGTAAGGTAATCACTGAAAAGGCATACTATCCAAAGGACATTAAAAAGTATGGAAACATAGAATCATATATTCCCACAGGGCCGAAAGAATTCCTGAATTTGATTCGTCATGCCAAATGTATATGTGGAGGCTCTTTCCACCTGCAGGTGTTCTCCATCCTGTTTCAGAAAGATTTCTATTGCATCAATGGGGATAAAGACAGTCGTACCAATCATCTCTTGAATCAATTTGGTTTAGAAGATAGGATTATTAGTTTGAGTGAACCCAAACAGAGAGCCCCATTGAAGGTCGATTATAAGAATGGAACTGATCAAGCATTAAAGGATTATCGCAATGCATCCATTCAGTTCTTAAAGCAGTATGACCATGATTAATCCCAAGATAAGCATTATTGTTCCTATTTACAAGGCAGAATCCACGTTGTTGCGTTGCTTGGATTCCTTGAAAGCACAGACCTTTACGAATTTCGAAGTGCTCTTGGTTGATGATGGCTCCCCTGATAGGTGCGGGGAAATGATTGATGGGTATGCTGCTAAGGATAGTCGCTTTATAGCTTATCATAAACCCAATGGGGGCGTATCTTCAGCCCGACAGTTTGGAATTGACCATGCTATCGGTGAGTACACCATTCATGCGGATCCTGATGATTGGGTGGAGCCTTCAATGTTGGAAGAACTGTATAAGAAAGCAAATGAAGACGATGCCGATATGGTAATATGTGATTTTTTTGAGAACACATATAAAGGTCAGAAATACATCAAACAGCAACCTTCCGCGTTGGATCATAACACTGTTCTTCAAGACTTATTCCATCATCTTCATGGTAGTTGCTGCAATAAACTTGTAAAACGTGATTGTTATAACAAGTATAACGTTTGTTTTCCTGCGGGCATCAGTTTCTGTGAGGATAAGTATGTTATCGCTGCCATCTTGAAAAATGAAGTAAAGGTAACATATATTCCTCGTGCTTTTTATCATTATATACGTGACGACAAGGGTTCTCTTTCAATGAGATATACCGATAGAACCTATGAGGAAAATCTTCATCTGAGAGATCTCTTCGATTCTTTGCTTGGCGAGACTCCGATATATGAAGAGGTTCATGTTAATCAATCGTATTTGATACTGGTGAAGGCATTTTACGGTGGTCGGTATTATTATTCTTCTTCAAAGTTCAAAGAAGTATATGGCAGCTATAGACCATACATTGAACAAAAGAAAAACAGAGGGAAAGTTGAGAAATTCTTATTACGTTTCTCTATAAATGGCTTTTATCAACCTGCAATTCGTTTTTTTTCTTTGTTAACGAAGTTTAAATCGTATTTTTAATATAGTTCAAATGAAATTATTATTTGTTTTATTTTATGTTATAGTTATAGGTCTTGTTGAGATCAAGTTTAGGGGTAAATACCAGAAAGCCCTTTTAATTATGACATGTATCGTACTGACCTTTCTCATTGGTTATCGTGACCGTTGGCCAGACGAAGGCGTTTATATAGAAGCATTTAGACGGGTCCCCAATTTGTGGGGCTTCTCATTCAACTTACAACCATTTGGTTATGTGGAGAAAGGGTATTACTTATTAGCATCCATCGTGAAGACTATATATGCCGATTCCCGTTTCTATTTGTTGGTAATGGGTGCCCTATCCATGTTCTTGCTCTACAAGTCGCTTCAAAAGTATTGTATTATCCCATTAATTGGTTTGTGTGATTATATAGCTCGATTCTTGTTAAATCGAGACTTTACCCAGATGAGATCATCATTAGCTATATTGCTGGTTGTTCTAGCACTGAAATATGTGCAAGAAAAGAAGATCTGGCATTATTTTGCAGTCATATTTGTAGCATATCAAATACACCATCTTGCATTGATAGCAGTTCCATTCTATTTTTTATGTATGGTAAAGTTCAAGAAATGGCATATTGTGGCGGGTATAATTTTAGCCATGGTGTTGTCGCAGACCATTGCAGGTTTTATATCTGGAACTGTTGATCAATACAGTACGGACTTGAACTATGCAACATATACGCAAGGTACTTATGTTTCGAAAGCTTTAGGATTACTCAATCCGATGATTTATTTTCAGATATTCATCTTGCTAATGTTTACATTTTCCGACAAGGAGTTAAAGCGTAAAAGTGCTTATTATGAAATACTTAGGACAGGTTATTTCTATTCTACATTGATTTTGATATTCTTTTGTAATTATACCGCATTATCAGGGCGCACATCGACGGTTTTCGCTTCATTAGAAATGTTTATTCTTCCCATGATCACCATGACTTGGCAGCGGAAAAACCGAATTATCTATTATTTAGGCATTGGATTCGTCTTCTTCTATTTCTTTGCGGTGAAATATGATGATGCAATGCGAATGATTCATAGTGGAATGACACAAATAGGTGGTGTTCAGTAGTAAATGAAGATCCTGATTGTATGTACTCGTTTGAGTTTCGGCGGAGCTGAACGGGTGGCTGTGATGTGGGCTAATGGCTTTGTCGAGAAGGGACACGAAGTGATGGTCGTGTCCAATCTTTTTGATCCGATCACCTATCAGATAAATCAAAGAGTGTTGGTGCGTAATCTGGTCTCTGATAATCAGCGAAAATGGAAGAAATGGGGTAGTGCGTTAGGAAATGTCAGAAAGGCAGTGAAAGAATTCCAACCTGATGTGGTTATTGGCGTAATGTCCACATGCTCCATAATAGCTCGTATGGCAACTATTGGAAAGGGAATACCAGTAATAGCCACAGAGCATAATTCATTTGACCGTCCATCGTCAGCGCCTCTCGGCAAATGGGAGAAGATTACTAAATTCTTTTTGAATAGGGCTTATTCACATGTTACTGTTTTGACAGAAGCTGATCGACAGTATATAGGAACTCGGTTAAATAATGTGAAGGTGATGCCCAACCCATTGGCCTTGCAACCCGTTGAGATGATTCCTGAGAAAAAGAAGGTGTTATTGGCAGCAGGAAGGTTGGATGTGTGGCACACAAAAGGATTTGACCTACTCATTTGCGCATGGGGGAAGGTCAATAGACAATTGACAATTGACAATGAACAATGGACAATTTCGTATAATAATTGGAGGTTGCAGATTGCGGGGACTGGAAGTGGGGAGAGTTTACAGTATCTGAAGCAGTTGTGTAAGGAGAGTGGGGTGGAGAACTCTGTGGATTTCCTCGGTTTCAGAACTGACATAGAAGAATTATATAAACAGTCTGAAATCTTTGTGCTGAGTAGCCGGTATGAAGGTTTTGGATTGGTGCTGATAGAGGCGATGAGTCAAGGCTGTGCTTGCGTGGCGTGTGATTACAAGGGACGCCAACGTGAAATAATCACTGATGATAGTATGGGATTATGTTGTGAGCCAGATAATGTCGAGGCCTTGGCAAGTAACATCAAGAAAATGATTGAGGATGAGGAGTATCGAAAGAGTGTTCAGTTGAAAGCGATAGAACGCTCCAAGTACTACTCAATAGATAATATCATGGATCGATGGGAGACCTTGCTCACACAGATAGTAAACTAATAAACCTTACACAGATCTGAACCATCTCACAGAAGGCAATTAATAAGTAAATAGTGAAATGAAGATTATATTTACATTAGCATCATTGGGCTCGGGTGGTGCTGAGCGCGTGGTATCTCTGTTGGCCAATAAAATGGCGGAGCAAGGACATCAGGTGGAGATTATTTGTTTGAAATTCAATGATGTTTATTATAAACTCCATCCTGAGGTGAAGGTTACCTTGGCTATGCAGCAAACCAAGAACCGCATCACTGAGGTGTTCTGGTTACGGAAGTATGTTAAGCAGGTTAAGCCTGAAGTGGTAATAGCCTTCACAGAGGGGGTGTATTGTTTTACCATCGCAGCCTTGTTGGGAACAAAGATTCCTGTGATTGCCTCGGAGCGTTTAGATCCTTCGGCTATGACATGGAAGCGCAATCTGCTGAAACGTTTCTTACTTCCTTATGCAGATTGGTTGGTGGTTCAGACAAAGACCATCAAGGAGTATTTCCCCAAGAATATTCAAAAGAAGACGAGCATCATCTTCAACCCAGTGAATAAGAAGGTGAGCCTCACCCCTAGCCCCTCTCCAAAGGGCGAGGGGAACTATGCAGAAAAAGGTAAGCTCAACAGAATAATCTCAGTGGCACGCTTGTACCCACAGAAGAATCAGGAGATGATGATACGGGCGTTTGCAAAGATTGCTGATAAGTATCCGGATTGGAAGTTGGTGATCTATGGGGAAGGACCGAGGAGGCAAAGCCTCCAATTGATAATTGATAATTTACAATTGACAGATAGAGTTCAATTGCCAGGAAAGACGGAGAAAGTGATTGATGAGTTAAGGAAATCCAAGATCTTCTGTCTATCGAGTGACTATGAGGGCATGAGCAATTCGATGATAGAGGCGATATGTGTGGGATTGCCCGTAGTTTCAACAAAGGTGTCGGGTACGGATGAACTCATTCAGGATAGTGTAAATGGGCTGCTCGTGGATATTGGTGATGAGCAAGGAATGACCGATGCGCTGGAGAAACTGATTCAAGATGAGGAACTGATGAAGCAGATGGGTGAGGCCAGTCGCAAGAAAGCATCGTTGTTTTCAATTGATACAATAGTTGAACAATGGAATAGTATAATCAATCAAGTATTATAGGGATTGGAGTCTATGGAAGTAATAGTAATAGGTTATAATCACCATAACACGCTTGGCTTAATAAGGAGTCTTGGAGAGGTGGGTTATCATGTGCATCTTTTACTAATGGAATCTGGCATTAATTTCGTAAATAAGTCATCATATCTTCATTCTTGGCAGTTATTGCATAGTATGAATGAGGTTATTCCTGCTGTTCAAGAAATTGCAGGAAAATGTAAAGAAAAGCCAATTCTATTCTGTAGTGGAGATGGAGAAGCGACTTTTGTTAATGATCATTTCATAGAATTGAATCAATACTGTTTTACAGAAGGTGCATATAAAAATGGTGATGTGAATATATATCATGATAAGTTTGAATCTAATACTTTAGCCCAAGTTCACGGTTTCATAATACCGAAGACATGGGTGGTCAATAAGAATTCTGCTATTCCAGATGATTTGAAGTATCCTATATTGGTAAAGGCAGGCGATAGCATCAGGGGAGGAAAGAGCGTGTTGAGAAAATACACGAATAGGGAATCTTTGTCTGAAGCTTTGTATAAAATATCTGAAGAGCTTTATCCATTGCAAATACAGGAGTATTTAGAGAAGGAATATGAGATTATAATTCTTGGTTGTTCTGTTGACCATGGAATTCAGGTATTTTGTCCTGTCGCTGAGAAAAAATTAAGATACTATCCTCAGGAATTTCAAACAACAGCATATACAGAATCAATTCTTATTGAAGGTAATTCAGATCTTGAAAAGATCGTTGACAAAATCACATCGATGATGAGATCTATCGGTTATTCTGGTCTTTTCAGTGTAGAGTTGATTTATGCTAATAATCAGTATTATTTCCTCGAAACCAATTTTAGGAATGATGGTACTGGTTATTTGGCTACTATTTGTGGTTTCAATTTACCTGATATATTCTGCCAATCTGTCATCGGTAAGCATGTAAACTTCAATGGCTATCAATATCAACCATGTCATTATGTTAATGTAATTGAAGATGGTAAGAATGTTATTCGTGGAAGAGTCCCACTGATGCAGTGGTTAAAACAATTGAAAAAAGCAAGATGTTATAGTCATTATAGTAAAAAAGATAGGAAACCTCTTCTTTATTCTATGTTAGCTTTGTTTTTCAATAGATTTTAGGATTATGTATAAGAAATTGTTAAGGGTATTGGTAAAGATGCCTTATTTTTCACGTTATTCAAATTGGATATATAGACAATTAGGAATGAGAATAACAAAATCAGTTAAATTGTCTGATTTTACAGTTTATGGTGATCCTCGGAATATTACATGCGAAGATAATGCAGAAATTAATTGGGGGTGTTTTTTGTTAGCAAAGGATAAGATTTATATAGGTAGAAACACCACTCTTGCATATAATGTTAGTTTGATAACTAGTGCAAATCCGAATTTCCCCCATAATACTCTATCAAAATTGTATCCTCCATTTACAGCTCCAATAACAATAGGGAACAATGTTTGGGTTGGAGCAAACGCAACAATACTACCAGGAATTACTATTGGTGATGAAAGCGTTATAGCTTCAGGGGCTTTGGTAAACAAAGATGTCCCTTCTAGGACTTTAGTAGGTGGGGTTCCTGCACGAATAATCAAAAGTATTGCTATAGACAGTTGATGTATGAAAGAGATTTTCAAAAAGTGGTATAATGAAATCTTGATCCATCGTTGGGAACTTGGTTTTATAGAGAACCCAATCTATGATATTATTGAAGGGAAAGAGTTTCAGATCAAGTATGTGAAGTTTCCTTTTGAAAGAAGATGGTACGCAGATCCCTTTATCTTAGAGTATAATGATGAAGAGATAGTATTGTTAGTTGAAGACTTCTCGGATACAGATCAAAATGGAAAGATATCCAAGCTTGTCATCGACAGAAAGACAATGGTTTTGAAGGATGTGAAGATTATCCTTGAGCTTGATACACATCTTAGTTTCCCAATAATCATCAGAAAAGAAGACAAGATCTATATTTATCCCGAAAACTCTGCTGCCCATACGTTAGATTTGTATGAGTACGACAGAGAATCAGATGAATGTATAAAGATCCGTCATTTGTCAAGTGAATCGTTAGCAGATGCGGTTATCTCCGATGTGTTGGGGAAAAAGATGTTATTTGCGACCAAAGACAATGGAAATGTATTGGATATCTATCAGTATGACGAAGCAAATGGGAGTTTTGTATTCTCTTCGAATGTTGTATTTAATGAGAATATAGCAAGAAATGCAGGCGATTTCTTCGAATGTGATAGACAGTTATATAGAGCCAGCCAGGAATGCAATTTCACGTATGGGCATGCATTAAGTATTCAGCGAATTTCTAAAGATGGAGATGTTATTAAGATGGAAGAGGTAAGAAGAATCATGCCTCCAAAACATGCTATAGGTATCCATACGTTAAATGTGTATAAAGACTTGACGGTCGTTGACATTAAGGTGTTCCGCCATCCATGGATAGCATTACCTCTCTTTAAGATCAGGAACTTGTTCAAGAAAAAAGGTACAGATGTTAGTTAATTCAATTATATTCTGGGTATTCTTCATCGTGGTGCTGATACCCTATTTCAGCATCCTAAGGAAGAACTCGAAGTGGCAGAATCTGTGGATTCTCACTGCCTCTTACGTCTTTTACGGGTATGCAGACTGGAGAATGGTGTTTTTGCTGCTCGTATCAACTTTGGTGTTTTATTTATTGGGTATATGGTCAAAGGGATCCAGTCAAAGGTCGAAATTGGCGATGCTTATTGGCGTGATAGCAGGTGTTGGTATGCTCATATACTTCAAGTATATGAACTTCTTCATAGAGCAGTTTTCGGCTTTGTTCAATACAATGGGTCTGCATACGAATATGAGTACGTTCAATATCGTGATGCCCATAGGTATCAGTTTCTTTACGTTCAAACTGATGAGCTATGTGATTGAGATTCATCGAGAGAACATAGAACCAGAAAAGGATTTCATCGATTTTGCCACATATGTTGCCTTCTTCCCGACCATTATGTCAGGTCCTATCGACCGGCCAAACCGTTTTATACCGCAATTGAAGGAAACACGCTGGTTTAAAACGGATGACTTTGCAGAAGGTTGTAAAAGGGTGCTGTGGGGCTTATTCCTGAAACTGTGCATAGCAGATCAGTTAACTCCATATACTGATTCTGTCTTCAACAACTATTATCATCATAATGCCACATCCATTATTCTTGCCAGTTTCTTGTATTCATTCCAGTTGTATGCTGATTTCTGTGGCTACTCAGAGATGGCCATAGGAACAGCCAGAATGATGGGTATCAAGGTGACAGAGAACTTCCTCCGCCCGTTCTTTGCACAGAATATTGCTGAGTTCTGGCGAAGATGGCATATTTCGTTAACCACGTGGATAACCGACTATGTGTTCATGCCGCTGAATATTGCTTTTAGGAATATCGGGAAAACGGGAATCTATCTGGCCACATTGTTGAATCTTGTGGTAATAGGAATATGGCATGGGGCGAATTGGACCTATATCTTATTCGGTTTGTTCCATGGATTGATGCTGGTAGTGGTAACGGCATGTGACAAGAAAAGGAAAAAACTGGAGAAGAAACATGGATTGAAGAAGAAACCTCTTTATAAGTATTCCAGGATGCTGCTGACATTTGTTCTTTGTACCATTGGCTTCTTGTTGTTCAGGTCGTATTCGGTGGGGCAGTTCTTCTCTATTCTTGGAAGACTGAACAGCGGCTTTGGTATGTTCTTTGTTAGCTGGGCACTGACAGCGATCTTGCCAATTTGTATCCTGATATTCAAGGAATACAAGGATGAGAACAAGCTGAATATCCATTTCCTGCATTCGGAGAAACTGTGGGTGCAGGTGGTCTCTTTTGCTTTATTGGCTGTGTTCATTATATATACTGGAGCACTGAACGGTGGACAGTTCATATATTTCCAATTCTAACAGAGCATAGAAAATGAATACGAAGAGAATATTAGGGGTTATAGGAGCGATTATTGCCATTATTGCCTTATTTGATATTGCAGTTGGAGCTGTTTCAAAGAAACTGATTCTGAATGTTCCAGATGTGGGTGTGAACCAAACGAATGCGGTTCAGGCGATGTTCAAAAGAGATGCTGATGTCTTAATCCTCGGTCCTTCTTCTGCGAATCATCATTATAACTGTAAGATTATTGAGGACTCTCTGCATCTGACAGCGTATAATGCAGGAAGGGATGGACAGAACATTGTGTATGCAGCGATGGTGCTGACGGCAAACATCGAAAGACATGTGCCCAAGATGGTAGTCCTCGACATGTCTACCGTGATGTTGAATGGTTCATGGAACAGTCATCTAAGCGATATGAATTGTTTCTATGGCATCAGTCATCGTGTAGATTCCATCATACGTGATGTTTGTTCCTGGGAAGACAAACTGAAATTACATTTAAACCTGTATCGGTATAATAATACGTTACCGTGGATCGTTAATGGGTATGTTGCTAAGACGCAGGCAGACTTGAACGGCTATCGCCCCATGCCTGTACAGAATGGTAATATGAGCTACAAGGTGACTAATGGTCATTTTATTCCTGATTCATTGAATATGAGGTATATGAACCTGATCGTGGAGATGTGTAAGGAGAATGGGATAGAGCTGGTGTTATGCTCATCACCGAGTATGACGGTTGATAAGGGTAATTTCCCACGTTTCGTCCAGTCGTATAGTCGGTCTCACAACCTGCGCTTTTTTGATTGGAATGGCGATACCACGTATATCCATCATCCGGAGTATTTCTACGATATGAGTCACCTGAATACCAATGGTGCTGATTTGTTTACAAACGATTTTATAGATAGATTGAAGCAATGATATCATTCAAGGAATTAAAGAGAAACTTAAAGAAAGAGATAACCGGCTATCCAGTCATTAAGGTAGCTTTGGTGGGCGATACCGCTACCCAGTTTCTAGCAACTGCCATCAAGGGCATGGGTATAGAAAGAGGTTATCAGGTGGAGCTGTTCGAGGCAGAGTATAATCAGGTGGAACGCCAGTTTATGGATCCAACAAGTGATTTGTATGAGTTTGATGCTGATTATATCGTTGTATTCCAGTCAACGCATAAGTTAGGTGAGAAGCATAGCCTAAGTACAGTGGAATCACAGGTGTCTTTGGCTGATGAACGCATCGATTTCGTTACGTCGGTGGTGTCAAATCCTGCCTTCGCATCGAAGAAGATCATCTATTTCAATTATCCTGAGATAGAAGATACGGTGTTTGGCAGTTATGCCAACAAGGTGGATTCGTCGTTTACTTATCAGGTGCGTAAGCTGAACTATGAACTGATGAAACTGTCAGAGCAGTATGCAAATCTCTTCATCTGTGATATGGCTGCCTTACAGAATAAACTTGGTCGTGACGTGATGTTTGCACCCAATGTATATACCAGTACGGAAATGGTGCTTTCTATTGATGCAATCCCGTTTGTAGCATCAAGAATCATGGACATCATTGCTGCTATTAAAGGTCAGTTCAAGAAATGTCTTATACTCGACCTGGATAATACCGTGTGGGGTGGGGTGATTGGTGACGACGGCCTGGAAGGTATTCAGCTTGGACATGGACTGGGCATCGGCAAGGCATTCACCGAATTCCAGATGTGGGTGAAAAAGCTCCGCCAACGTGGCATCATCATTTGTGTGGCTTCGAAGAACAACGAAGAAACAGCCAAAGAACCGTTTGAGAAACACCCTGATATGATCTTGAAATTGGATGACATAGCGGTGTTCCAAGCTAACTGGGAAACGAAAGTGGATAATATCCGTACTATTCAAAGCGTACTGAATATCGGTTTTGACTCGATGGTGTTCTTGGATGATAATCCCTTTGAACGAAACATCGTTCGTGAAAACATTCCTGGTATTACCGTTCCAGAACTGCCGGAGGATCCCGCTGAGTATTTGGAGTATCTCTATTCGCTGAATCTGTTTGAAACGGCCTCCTACAGTAATGCAGACAAGGATCGTACCAAACAGTATCAGGTGGAGGCGAAACGTGTTTCGTTGCAAAAGACCTTCGCCAACGAGGCGGATTTCCTGAAGTCGCTGAACATGGTTTCTGTGGTGAGCGGATTCACGAAGTTCAATACACCTCGTGTGGCTCAGTTGTCACAACGAAGTAACCAGTTTAATCTGCGTACCGTTCGATATACAGAGGCTGATATTGAGACTTATGCCAATGATCCTGATGTGATTGACCTTAGCTTTACGCTGGAGGATAAGTTCGGGGATAACGGTCTTATTGCTGTTATCATCATGAAGAAACAGGATGAGGAGACGTTGTTCGTGGATACGTGGTTTATGAGCTGTCGTGTGCTGAAACGGGGTATAGAGAACTTCACCCTTAATACAATGGTTGAACGTGCAAAGGCTGCTGGATACAAACGAATCGTGGGTGAGTATCTTCCTACACCAAAGAACAAGATGGTGGAACAGCATTATCCTGGTCTTGGCTTTACTAAAATGGAGGGGGCTTCTACCGATCTCTATGAATTGGATGTTGAGACATATGAATCGCGTGAGTGCTATATAGAGACTAAAGAAGTATGACAATAACAGAACTTGCAGAGCAATCTGCCAAAATCCAGCATACCTATAAGGTAACGGCGGATGTTTACAGTAGCTTTCAACAGTGTAGTAATGACTTTAACCCTCTTCATGTTGATCAGGCATACGCGGAGAGTAAGGGCTTTAGTGGCTGTGTGATGTATGGGAATATCCTGAATGCTTTCATCTCCCATTTTGTGGGTATGCTTCTTCCATCCAAGGAGGTGATGATTCAATCGCAGGATATCAGTTTCCATAAGCCTGTTTACCTTAATGATGAGATTATGCTGGAAGCTACAGTGGATACTATCTCTGAGGCGGTAAACATTATTGTCTATAAGCTGAAGTTCCGTCGACTTGGGGAGGGTAAACCAGAGTTGGTGGCGAAAGGTCATGTGCAAATTGGATTGTTCAAATAAAACTCGAAGGATATGAATGTATTGATTACAGGTGGAACATCTGGACTGGGTAAGGCTACGGTTGAACTGCTGGCTAAAGATGGTCATGATATATGGTTCAGTTATCTGGCTACGGAGGAGTTTACCAAGGTGGCAAAAGAGATGATGGCTCAAAATGAGAAGGTAAAGGCTATACCTTTGAACTTCTGTGAACAGGAAAGTGTTGATGATTTCTGCGAGCAGATGAAGGGTTGGGATATCGATGTCTTGGTTAATTGTACATATGTGGGTAAACCTCAGACTACATATTTCCATAAAATTGATCCTGAGGAGTTTACCATTGCATTCCAGAATAATATTATCCCTACAGTGAAGATTACTCAGTCAGCCATAGAGGGGATGAAGAAAAGGAAGTTCGGAAAAATCATCAATATCATTACAGAGGCTGTAATTGGGTTACCGCCAATGGGTTATACACTGTATGCTGCGAACAAGGCTTATTTGATGGAACTGAGCAATGTGTGGAATAAAGAATACACACGATACAACATCACGAGCAACTGTATTCTTCCTGCTTATATGCAGACGAAGTTTGCTGAAGTGGATGAGCGTATTCTGGAGCAGATGGTTAAAGAACATCCTCTGAAGAAACTGCTTACTCCAGAGGAAGTTGCACTGGCAGTGAAATTCTTTGTGGATGCACCGCAACATGTGAATGGCGTGAAGATGCCTGTGAATGCAGGTACATTATTAATGGTATAAGAGTATAACAATTATAATAAACAATAAGATGGAAAGACAAGAGATTTTTGAGAAACTGAATGAGATTTTCTGTGATGTACTTGACCTGGATGAGGTGGAGCTGACAGACGAAACCAGTGCAGATGATATTGAAGAATGGGACTCCCTGAGTCATATCCAACTCATCGTGGCCATTGAAAAGGAATTCAAGTTGAAGTTCACATCAAAAGAAATCATGAGTTGGAAAAACGTAGGTGAAATGGTTGATTGTATTATAACAAAATAACCATAGTATGTTATGTAATGTATTGTTTATATACATATAACCATTAACCACAGGTAATAATACCTATATATAGCAACAGCAACTACATGTAAAATTGTAGTTGCTGTTGTTGGTTTTGTACCTATTTTTGTTGATTTTGCACCCATGTTGCCGTTGATTCGTAAGTGGTTGAAATCCAGGTGGTTGGGTTGTGACTTATACTGATATAGGTAGACACATTTAGTAACAATTAAAATGTGTATTATTTATGAGTAGAAGTCAAAAGTATGTAAGCATTCGATAAACTACAGGTAGTAATACCAATATATATAGCAACAGCTACAATCATAATCGATTGTAGCTGTTGTTGTATCTATAATGTAATATATGTAATACTATGTCATACAGTTTTGGT
>Ga0256407_10002953_pt1 | contig 31197 bp, 20 predicted proteins | sample RumenRJG_04DNA_FD_193489 | JGI IMG/M metagenome (GOLD analysis project Ga0256407, IMG submission 193489) | Bovine rumen microbial communities from Lethbridge, Alberta, Canada - RJG_04 | ecosystem: Host-associated > Mammals > Digestive system > Stomach > Rumen | place: Canada: Alberta...
CTTCACCGAAGTAGCCTTGTCGAACCACTGCTTCACCTTCTCGGGATTCTGCTTCATCAACGCCTCAAAGTCGGTGTAGATGGCCTGATTCGCCTTCGTGGAGTTGGCCGTGGTACGTCCCAGGCTCTCCTCCACCACAGAGAATCCCTCCAGCACCTCGGTCGAAACGTTGAGTGCCAGCATGGCCATGAGGACGACGTACATCAGGTTGATCATCTTCTGGCGCGGAGATACGGGTCTTTTCTTGATTGCCATTACTGTCTTCAGTTAGGTGTTAGGAGTTAGAAGTTAGGAGTTGGCAGGCGGGACGGCTCCTCCCGGCATGTTCACGGTCATGGCCTCGATCATGCGGGTGTAGATGCGGTTGAGCTCCTCTATCTGCGAAGCCATGCGCTTCATCTGGGCATTGATCTCGTCGGTGGTGCCGATCTGCGAGCTGGCGGTCTTAAGCTGCATCTCGTAGATCTTGCAGATACCGGTGAGCGTGCGGTTGAGGTTCTCCATCTCCTCTGAGTCGGTGGTCAGTCGACGGCTCTGCTCTGAAACCTTTTCCAAGACCTCGGTCAGTTCCTTCAACTGCTCCACATAGCTGTTGGTGGCCTCGGTCATTTCCTCAGATATGCTCTTCGAAGCAAGAGCCTCGGTATCGAGAACGGCAGCCACATTCGGGTCGACGACACCGCCAATCACGCCACCGCCAACGAAGCCTCCTCCGCCGACAGCACCCACGCTGCCGCCATTGACGACAACGCCCGACTCTTCGCCGACAGCGCCTGTAGCGATGCCGCTACCGCCGCCACCACCGATGATGATGGTGCCGCCACCCGTGCCACCGACGATGCCGCCCTGCTCGACATGGATGGGATTGCCCTCCTCGTCGGTCTGGACTTCAGACTCCTCTTCATTCTCGTGTTCACGCAAGTGCGTAGGCAGGTCCATGCCGTCGGCAGTCTTGTCGAACGGACGGTCAAAAGCCGAGATGAAGAACACGAACACTTCCGTACCCATACCCAGGAAGAGAAAGAAGTTAGCACCCGGCAGGTGGGTGAGCTTGAACAGCGTACCAAGGATCACAATACTGGCACCCCATGAGTACGCGTAGTTCAGAAACGTCTGTCCGGGGACACTGTCCATCCACTTCTGCAGACGATATACGATGTTGAATTTACTGTATCTGGTCATTGCGATTTACTATTTGACAGTTTACGATTTACGATTGATTGGCGCGAGGCAGAATCAGTGGGCAGTAGTGATATGATCGCTACGCCTGACTTCGCTGCTGCCCTTTATTTTTTTTTACCCTTTCCAGATTTCTGCTTTTCGCTTGAAGAGCTTGCCAGCGAGCGAACACAGCGGAAGCCGATGTAGCTGCGAGGCTGGTTTTGATACTCCCATGTGCGCCAAGCCGAGCGGATGTAGCTCTCAGGGTCTTTCCACGAGCCGCCACGCACGCTCTTCTTCTTCAGCCGGTAGGGATCTTCCTTGGCAGCCTTGTAGTCGAGCTGCGGGTTGAGGTCGCTCATGGCGTCGGCTCCAGCCTCCGTGTAGACGGTGCTGGTCCATTCGGCCACGTTACCGGCCATGTCGCACAAACCGTTGGAGTTGGTGCCGTAGATACCCACCTTGCTGGTGATGAGGTTGCCGTCCTTGGTGTAGTTGCCACGGTCGGGCTTGAAGTTGGCATAGAAACAGCCACGGTCGCTCTTCGTGTCGCCCTGATTCTCCCACGGGAACTCATTGCCCTCCTTGCCGCGGGCGGCATACTCCCATTCGGCCTCAGTGGGCAGGCGATAGCGCTGCACGTAGCGTGCCTGATCGCCCAGTCCCTTGAGCAGGAAGTCGGTACGCCATGCACAGAAGGCGTTGGCCTGCTCCCAACTGACACCCACCACGGGATAGTCGTTGTAGGCGGGATTGGAGAAATAGTAGCGCATGTAGCCCTCGTTCTCGGCATTCTTGAAGTCGTTCACCCAGCAGGTGGTGTCGGGATAGATGTTCACGATATACGTATTGAGGAAGTCCCACGGACCGGTGAGCGGACGTTCGATGGTCTCGCGCACAATTCTGCCTTCATCGTCGATGTAGGCGGTGTCCTTCGAGATCATCACCACCTCGTTGGGATCCACCACATGGTCGGTGTTAAGGTCACGTTCCTCGGGAATCAAGCGGTTGCGGCGCAGGGCTGCCGTGGTGTAGTCGTAGACTTCGTAACGATAGTTCATCTGCGAGGCATCGAGCATCTTCTCGCCTGTGACGGGATTGGTCACATACAGGCTCTCGAAGGCGCGCTGCTCGTCCTCGTTGGGTTTGCGAGGCAACGATTTCTTCCAGTTCAGGTGAGGCGTCACGGGGTCGCCGTTCTTATCCTCGGTAATCATGAACGACTCGTCGCCACCATACGAGGGGTCGGCAAGCCGTGTGCGCAGGATGGAGTCGCGCACCCACATCACGAACTGCTTATACTTGGAATTGGTCACTTCCGTCTCGTCCATCCAGAATCCGTCGACGGAGATGTCCTTCACGGGTGTCTGCTTACCCCATAGGCTGTCGGTCTCCTCAATACCCATGCGCAGATAACCGCGTTTCACCAATGTCATGCCGAAAGGTGTCGGCTCAGAGAATCCTCTCCCGCCGATGCCTGTCACTTCGCCACCGCTGCCGCCTCCCTTGGCGAGCTTGCTTCCGAAGCATCCCGTCAGGCAGATCATTGCCACGAGGCACAGGGCCAAATCTTTCCTTTTCATTTATCTATAGTTTTTACAATTTTCAAATCCCAACCATGCACGATTACAAGTGTCTCACACTCTTATGCATGTTGCGTCCCTTCTTAAAGAGGTTTATATCCTGCTGATAGCCCACAAAGAGCTCATGCGCTCCATTCTCCAGTCCGATGCCTTGCGTGTAGGCTTCATAGCTATACCCCACGTTGATGCCGTGGAAACTGCCACCGATGAGCACCGTCACTGAGTTTTTCGGACTGTACGTCACGCCTGCGTACATATTCCTGTTCTCATGGCGGTAGAGCAAGCGACCAGTCAAATCGGCGCGATAGCCCACTAGGTCGGAGCGCAGCAAGACGGACACGGGAATCGACAGGTTTCGGTTTCTCAGCCTGAAATGATAGCCTCCCGTCACGAAGTACGAGCGGTCTATCTTCATTTCGTTAGTCTGTCCCAGTTCTATGGTGGGAGCTGTCAGGTGCATCATCGACGCGCCCACATACCAGCGCTTATGCAGATAGTACAGGCCAAAGCCCAAATCCAGCGCACTGCCGTCGACATCGGAGGTGGGGAATGCCTGGTCGGTGTCTTCAAAATCGAGTTTCGAGCCATCGAGCTTTTCCGAGAGGAATCCCACCTGTATGCCAGCGCTCAACATGCCTCCGAAGAGCTGCTTCTTGATGGCATACTGCAAGGCGATGCGCTGATGGGTGAAGGCTCCGATATTGTCGCTCATGATGTTTGCCCCCACGCCGTGGTATGTCTTCAGTGCGTAGAAGGGCACGTCGCCCGAGACGAACATGGTGTTTGGGTTGTGCCGGAACCCCACCATGCTCATATTATAGGCGGCCACGGCATTGATCTTGGCCTCCTTACCCACCGCTGCGGGGTTGAACGACGGTTCCATGACGAAATAGTGGCTGAAAGCCACGTCATACTGACTCCATGCCCTGATAGAGGCCAAGAATGCCAGTACAAAGACCGTTACAATTCGTCTGTACACGTTTATATAACGCACTTTTTCGTTTTTTATTGTATTTCCATTCCGATTTTGTGCAAAAAAAACATAAAAAACAGTTTTTCCGACCTCACGACGTGATATGAGAGTTTAGGTCAAATCGTATATAATTGACAAAATGTTTGGCAAATATAAATAAAACACCTAACTTTGCACACAAATTCACCAAAGCCCGGCAACGGGTTACAACTTATCAGCAGAAGCTTACAGAAGTGAAGAATCACGATATATACCTTCATTGGACGCACCTCGCCCAAACACAAAATACGTACAGCCACCTTTTCAGAATGAGGCTGTGGCTACTGATAGCTATTTGTTCTATCGCCACCAACATCGTTCGGGCCCAAGACGCCAACCACTTTCTTGAACAATTCGACAAGCATCCGTCGGCCACCGTGGCCAACCAGTTCTTTCAGCTTCTCAACAGCGAAGAGCTGACCGATTCGCTCATATCCTTCAAGGAGACCACACCTCGCGACACCTTGCGCCAGCAGGTATGGTACTGGGCAGCCGAATACTACTACGACCTTCAGGAGTACAACCGCGCCGCCACCTATGGACTGAAGGCGCTGCCCCTCTGCCAAGCGGGCAACAACCGCACCGTGGAGGGCGATTGTCTGTCCATCCTCTCGCTCATCTATTTCCGTCAGGGATACTTCGAGAAAGCCGCGAAATATGCCAAGCTCTGCAACCAGCTCGACATGAAGGTGGGCAATCCCGACAACATCTCCTCGTCGCTCAACACCTTGGCGGGCATCTACATGAGTCTGCGCCAGCCAAAGGAGGCAGAGAAATACATTCTCAAGGCCATCAGCTACTGCCAGCAGGTGGACAACCCGAAGCGCATGGCGGTGCTTTTAGGAATGGCCTCAGAGACCTACCACCATCTGGGCAAGCATGAAACATCGCTCGACTATGCCACAAAAGCCTACAACCTGGAGCAACAGCTCCGACGTCCCGACAAGATAGCCATCCGGCAAACACAGCGGGCAGCGGCCCTCATCGCCCTCCAGCGCAACAAGGAAGCGATGGCAGCTCTCAACGAAGCCATCCCTGGATTGCGCAAGGCTGGCAACCTGCACTCCTTGGGCATCGCCTGTAACCAAATGGGAAGGCTCCAGCACCAGGAGGGAAACGACACCGAAGCCGTGCGCTACTACTACGAAGCACTCGACATCTTCACCCGTCAGCACGACCTCTTCAACGAGAGCCACTCGCGACAAGGGCTCTACGAAGCGCTGCGCGCCACGAACCCCGACCTGGCCATGCAGCACAATGACCGATACAACGAGTTGCGCGATTCGCTCTACGACCAAGAAACGGGCGAACTGCTCTCAAAATACGCTGCAGAATATGACAACGACACGCTCAGGAAGGAGAACGAAGGCCACAGGTCGATGCTTCGTCTATACCTTATTCTATTTATAGCTGCGCTGGTTCTCGTTGCCATTCTCTGGCTTTCTTATCGCCGACGCCAGCAAAAGCGTATCCGCGAACTGATGGACCAGCTGGCGAAGAGTGAGGAGAGCGAATCGGAGGTACGAGGGTACGAAGGTGCGGAGGTACGTGGGTACGAGAACCAAAGGTCGGCGCCTACGGGGAAAGCCAATAGTCATGAGGCGCAGGATGGCAATCTCGCGCCCTCGTCTCCCCGTACCCCCACACCCACGAAAGAGGTCCCCGACACCAACAATCCGATCTCAGCCGAGGATCGTGCCTTCCTCATCCGCGTCATCGAGGTGGTCAACACGAATCTCTCGACGTGCCAATTTGACATCGACTCCGTGGCCGAGGAGATGGGCATGAGCCGCAGCACCTTCCGCCGTCGCATGTTGGCCGCTTCGGGAAGCACACCCAAGGCCTACATCACCGCCATCCAGATGCGGCGCGCCTCTAACCTATTGAAGCGCCACCCCGACATGCTCATCACCGAAGTCAGTGCCCAATGCGGCTTCGAAGACACCAGCAGCTTCAACCGTGCCTTCAAGCGCGCCTTTGGTGTAAGCCCCTCGCAGTTCCGAGGCAACGCATAAGATGAGAAACGGAATATTTCCAAATCAGAAACAATTTGTTTCCAAGTCAGAAACGAAGTGTTTTTATGTCTAAATAAATGCGGGAAAGGGGCTTTTTCGCGCGTTCAGCATGCTAAAAAAAGCCCGAAAAACTGCATTTTGAACAGTTTTGCATGATATTTGAACAGAAATGCAAAGTCACTTTCTCCGATTTTTTTGTATCTTTGCACACAGAAATCATATTTTCACTTCGTTCATCATGAGCAAAACAACACAGACCACCCAAGCGAAGAGCCAGCACACCTACGATGATGTGCAGCCTCTGTCGACGGCTGACGACCAGCGGCAGAACGCTTCGTGGCAGCTCATCAGCGAGCAAGTGGACTTCCTCATGGAGCACGAGGAGCACCTCAACCGCATCATCGACCAGCGGATAAGATTCATCCTCGCGCGTGCGAACATTAAATAGAATAAAGAAAATGAAGAAAAGACTGACTACCCTCGTGATGCTGCTCGTGGCCATTGCTGCGGGAGTAAAGGCCGACACCTACAAGCTGTGGGTGGGCGAAACGCAAGTGACCGACGCCAACAAGGGCGACATCCTGGGCGACGGCACCATGAAATACGACCCCACCACCAACACGATGACACTCGACGGGGCTTCCATCACCAGTCACGGCAACGAGGACTACGCCATCTGCAACTATGGCGAACACGGCGGAGTGCCGGGCAACATCGATGTCAAGAAGCTCATCATCGAAGTGAAGGGCAACAGCCAACTGAGTACAGATGACCAATGTCTCTACTTCCGAGGGACCGACATCACTATTACAGGACCGGGCGAGCTGACGATGAAGTCGCAGTACCGCGAAGCCATCTGTGTCCTGATAGGCTCGCTCACCTTGGCAGAAGCCAACATCGCGGCCAGCGGATATGACAGCGCCATCAGCGGAAGAGGGTCTGAACTGACAATCGATCACTCTACGCTGAAAGCCTGGCCGAAGGTCACCAACAGAAAACCCACCATCTACGACTTCAACGCGGTGGAACTGAAAGCCTGCTACTTTTCCGACGTTGAGTATGACAACTGTAAGTGGTATGGCCGCAACTTCTACTACGACGACGGCACATGCGAGATGTACTACCGGGGGGATTACGACAATCTGGAGACCGGGGAAGCGCTCTACTGGGATGCGCCCTATTGCTCTTGGATAACCATCCTGCCCCAAGAGCCCATAGACGTGTATGTGGGGGGCGTACAGGTGACGCCAGATAATGCCGACGACCTGACGAAGGCCATCAACGACCAAGGCTACCCCGACTTCTCTGCATCGGGAACCATCCGCTACGATATGGACAACCATGTACTGACACTGGAAGACGCCACCATCGACTGCCCCTTGCAGAGCCGGGCCATTCTTTCCAACGGCGCGTGCATGTATCTGTTCGGCTCTTTCCTGATGGCAGGCGGTGTGCCAGGCATGCGCATAGAGGTCTATGGCGACTGCCTATTACAGAACATCAGCGGCTACAGTGCGGGCTTGGCTCTCTCGGCAGCCACCACGATAGACGTACACAGTGGAGCAAAGCTCACGGTCAAGGCATATAACTACGGCTTGCTCATTGGCGACCAGCTCGACATCGTGGAGGGCGACATCTCCATTGAGGGCGGCAACAACCCGGGACGTGGCATCGACGGCTATACCGGAAGTACGCTCAATCTCTTCAAGAAGAAAGGCACACTCAGCGTCAAAGGGGCCATCTCGGGCATTACCAACCTCAATCTGATGAATCATACTCAGATAGTCAGTCCCGAAGGGGCTTACTACGACGAAAATGGAGGGAACATCTACGACAGCAACGGCTATCTCGCTCACGATGTGGTCCTCTCCAACGCCATGACGGCTACGGACATCAACAAGCCGTCTGCATCCTTAGCCCATCACCCTGCTACTGTCTACGATTTGCAGGGCCGTCTGGTTTCCTCAAGGAGCAAAGAGCGTGGAGCAAAGAGTGAGAATGGCTTGTTGGAAGGCGGTGAGGGTAATCTCGCTCCCCGCTCCTCGCTCCCCACTCCACGAATTGAAAAAGGCATCTACATCATCAACGGAAAGAAATATCTTTATTATTAACTAAAAACAATACCATTATGAAAAAGTTTACTATTACATTGCTCGCACTCTTGGCGATAGTCATGCAGGCGAGTGCTGCCGAGTACGACCTGTATGTGTTTGGGCACAAAGTGACCGACAACAACAGGAGCGACATCTTGGGCGACGGTACGGTGACCTACAACAGCTCGACGAACATGCTGACGTTCAATAATGCCACCATCAATGCGGGTTCATACGAGTGCGTGTATAACAAAATCAACGGACTGACCATCAGGTTCATTGGAACGAACAAGCTGACGTCAGGCAGCGAACTCGCCATCAATTCCGACACTGAAGGTGAGCTGACACTGACGGGAACAGGATCGGTATATCTGAAAGGATACAGTGCCCTCCGACATGCTGGCACCCTGTTGAAAATAGAGGGAGGCCTGCAACTGACGGCAGAAGCAACGACAGGCTCAGGCATTTATACAGCAGAGATTGACTATGCCTGCGATCTTGAAATCTCTGGTGCGACAACCAAAATCCGCGCCTTCTCACCGCGTTACCCCTTCGCCAATTTCTATATTGATGACGATTATCAGGGCGTGACGCTTAAAGACGGACTGGGAGTCACAGAGCCCGAGGGTGCCCGTTTCCATGGATATTACATCTATGACAAGAACGGAAATTCAGTGCAGAACCAGTGGGTCACCATCTCGGAGATGCCCATTGAGGGCTATGCCGTTTACACCTCCACCAACAAGACGCTGACCTTCTACTACGACAACCTGAAGCAGACGCGCTCGGGCAAGGTCTACTCACTGGTAGGCCCGCAGTGGTACGACGACTTCAATGACCCGATGAAGACACAATGCCAGCACGTGGTGTTCGACTCCTCGTTTGCCGACTTCTACCCGACATCGCTGGCATACTGGTTCTACGGATTCAATGCCCTCAAGAACTATTCCGCTTACGAAAAAATTCCAGCCATCAAGGGTATGGAAAACCTGAACACCAGCGAGGTCACCACCATGCAGAGCATGTTTGATAGCTCGAATATCGGCCCCGGAGACGTGGACTTCTCGCTTTTCGACACCCGCAAGGTAACGAACATGATGTCCATGTTCTTTAACTGCACGAATATCTACTCACTGGACCTCTCGACGTTCGACACCCAAAACGTCACCCGTACAGGCTCAATGTTTAATAATTGCAAGAATCTGGCAACCATCTATGTGGACGACACGTGGACTATGGACAAAGTGTCCGGCTCGTTCATGATGTTCGATGGCTGCACCAACCTGAAGGGCGAGAGAGGCACCACTTACGACGAAAACCACACCGATGCCGAGTATGCCCGCGTGGACGGCGGAGCAAGCGCCCCCGGCTACTTCACCTACAACCACTTCTACCCGCTCTGGGTGAAGGGTGTCCGGGTGAGCGAACAGAACTACTATCGCATTTTCCAAAACCAGTATATGCGCGATCACGACGGAATAGCCCGCTACTTAGACGATTTTAAAACGTTGATCCTGTATAATGTGGGTGTTGTCGACTTCAGCGGTGACAAGCACTTCGCCATCGCCAACGGCTGGCCAGAAAGAGGCATCAAGGGTATCGACGGACTGACCATCATCGCCGCCGGCACGGTCAACCTGCGCAACACCGACCACGCCATGCTCCTCAACGACTGCGAGACAACCATCATCGGCGACTTACGACTTAAGACCGACAACGGCTACGGCATCGTCATGAAAGGCAACGCCAAGCTCAACCTCCTCGAAGCCAGCCTCAGTATTGAAACGCCGAGAGACAGGAACGGTATCCACAGTGTGAGCGGGCAAGATTACACCCAAGGCAAGGCCGTGGTGAACGTCGACCACTCGAAGCTCTACCTGACAGGAGGCGGCATCTACGGTCTGTACCAACTGAACCTTGACGGAAGCTACTTCTCCGACGTCGAAGATAATGGATCGACGAAGCAAGGTAGCATGTTCGACTACAGCGTGGATACAGGATCGCTCACTTACGGCGGCTCTCCGTACTATGGTGACGTGGCCATAACATTCGACAAGGAAGCCGCCAAGGAGTTCCGCATCAAGAACGGAGATAAGAAAACGGATGAGCTGCTTTTGGCCGTGGTCACAATGTCATCACTCGATTACATGTACAACCCCGTATTGACATGCAAGAAAGAGGGTGGCATAGAATACTATTACCGCACATCGGACAACAAGCTGCTCTTCACCTGCGAAGGCATTACCTTCCACCTCGCTCCCGAACCAGAGGATATCAGTGCCTCGACATACGCTATCAAGCCGGGCCTGATCCTGCCGTTATTTGATAACTTCAGAAGTGACAACAAGTACCTGGAATACTGGGCTCTGGTGAACCGCTACAACAAGTGGACACTCCACTTCATGCCTGATGCGGTAACCGCCATCGATGGCATCAGCGAGCAGCCTGCCGCTAACGTCTGGTATGGTATCGACGGACAGCGCATCGAGGGGCAGCCGACACACAAAGGCATCTATATCACAAATGGCCGCAAGGTCGTCATCAAGTAAGAGTAAGGTAGCTGAGTTGGTCATCTCCTGACGTGGGGAGGCCAACTCTTTTTTTCAAAAACCAGAAAAGTCAGGAAGATATGAAAAAATATTTAACCCTATTGCTGATGCTCATGACGGTGTCGTGGGCCAGCGCCGCCACCTATGATCTATGGATAGCCGGCGTACAAGTGACCGATAACAACAAGAACAACATCACGGGCTACGGCATCGAGAGTGCCTACTCATGGGATGGCAAAGTGTCGTACGACCCCACGTCAAAGACACTGACGCTTGAGAATATCTGCATCAAGAGCGACAACGATATCGGCATCCGCAACGAGATAAGCGGCGTGACCATCTGGCTGAAAGGCCGCTACAACGAGGTGCAAGACAAATGGCACACCTTTAAGGACGGTATTGTCTCTGTGGGCAACCTGACCTTCGACGGCGAGGGCATCCTGAAAGTGTGGGGAAGCATGGGTATCTATATCCGGCCCAACACGGGCGATGTCACCATCGACGGCGATGCCCGTGTGGAGGTAAGTGGGCAAGACCATTCTGCCATTGGCACAGACTACAAGTCTACGGGCAGCCTCATCGTGAAGGGCCGCAAAGCCATGCTCATGGCCACCTCATACTCAAGCCCCCACGACATCTCCGGCTTCAAGGATCTTGTCCTGCAGGACGGCATCACCATCAACAGACCGACAGGAGTAGAGTACAACACCTCAACATACTGCCTCCGCGACGGCAACAGCAATGTGGGTAGCGGCACGACGGTGGTCATCGGCAAGCAAATAGCCATCAATACCACCAACTTCCCCAATGCCGAGTTGCGCCGTGCCGTCACGGAGCAGGATACCGACAACAATGGCTATCTCGACCGCGACGAGAACTATCTGTTTGAGCGGCTATTTCTTGAAGGCAATCAAGTGGACGACTTGACAGGCCTCAACCTGCTTTGGGATATCAAATTGATAGAAGCCTACCAGTTGGCTGTAGAGGGTATCACTTTCAGCAACAATACCTTGCTGGAAACAATCACCTTTAAGTGGGGCAACTTGGAGTACTTAGAAGTGGACAATTGTCTGTATCTGCAATCTATTATTGCACATCATCATAAGCTCTCCTATATGGACCTGAGCAGCAACAAGCATCTCGTTTATGTTGGGCTAAACAATAATGCCCTTATTTCGTTTATCCCACCGTCATCCATGCCCAAGGATTTCATATCTACCATTGACCTTTACGGCAATAAACTCACCAGCTCGAAGATGCATACCATCGTCAACAAACTCATGACCTACGACAACGAACCTGAAAAGCATTCGTTTAATGTAATCAGTAGCTTGGATGGTGACAACGAACAGAACCAGATTACAGCCGAAGACCTTGCTGCCCTGAAAACCAAGCACTGGACGCCCAATCACGTCTGTATGGAGAAGGGGCAGAGAGTCTGGAAGGAATACGAGGGCTACAAGGAGTACGACCTCTGGGTGGGCGACAACCAGAAGGTGACCGAAGCCAACCAGAACGACATCTTCGGCGACGGCGGCGGCATGATGTACAACCCCACGACGAAGACACTCTCGCTGATGAACGACTACAACTTCGGCACCAACGGCATACAGAACTACATCGACGGGCTGACCATCAAGTGTGTGGACAACTCTACGCTCGACTGCCAGTCGGATGCCATCGACCTCTATGCCAACACCACCATCACGGGCAACCATCGGCTGGCGGTGAAGTCGAAAGTCGGCGTAGGCATCTTCGTGGATGAAGGAAAGACGCTCACCATCGACAATGCCACACTCGAGATGTCGGCACAGATGCCTTGCATCCTGGGTGCTACGACGACGGGCTCGCAGAAACTCAACATCAAGGATTCGGAAATCGAGGCTCACAGCAACTCCAGCTCGGTGGCCATCAGCGGCTTCCCCGCAGGCATCACCTTCGAGGGCTGCGCCATCACAGAGCCAGCGGGCGGATATGTCAAGGACGGCAACATCGTCGACAAGGACGGCAACTGGGCCTACGACGTGAAGATACAGGAGGTCGACGAGACTGTCTTCAGCTTCGCCTTGGGCGACGGCATCAAGCAGGTAGACACCTACGGCAACGAGCAGTTTACGGCCATCAATGTGCTATGGACCGCCGATATTCTCGATTCGACGTATGATCAAACAACGAAAACAACGACCTTCTTCAACAAGGCGAGTGGCAAGAATCTGTTCACCTTAGAACCCTACAACGCCAAGGGCGACATGGCCTACTTCCTGTGTGAAGGCGTGACGGCCGAGGATGCCATCAGCTACGACTTCAGCGACGACCGAAGTTGGTTGGTTAATGCGGTTTACGACTATTTGAACAGCTACGACGCTGAGGATGCCGAGGCCTTCCTCGTCAAGTACAACAGCATCAACCTGGGCTTCGACATTCCTGCCGTGCCGGCTACCGAAGAATGGGTAGGCACGATGAGGAACGGCATGAAGCTGGAAGAAGACGGGACGACCTTAGCCGCGAGCTTCGTCCTGCTTCTGTTTGGCGATTTGACTTATGAATCGGCCGACGATGGTTCTTCCTCATATTACAACGCAGCGACTAACAAGCTGCTGTTCACCCTCAACAGCGATGGAATTGTCACCCTGGGCAGCGGCGTGACGTCTGCCGATGCCATAACCCACCGCATTATCCAGGCAGATCGTGAGATGATGGCCGAAGGGACGGAAGCACTCAGAAGCATCACGCTAACCTTCGGCAATATGTATGAGTTCGTCCTGCAAGACGGTACCACTCTCCTTGAATCGTACAGCAACAACCTCTATAATGCCATCAACGTGCTGCTGCCTGGCGGAGAGCTGGTTGAGATGTACAACGAAGCTACAAAGACCACGACCTACTGCAAACCGTCGGGAAAGAAGCTGTTCACCCTTGAGCCGTACAACGAAAAGGGCGACAAGGCTTACTTCCTGGCCGACAATGTAGAGGCTGCCGATGCCATCAGCTACGACTATAGCGATGATATGGAAAGCCTCGGCAACGTCATCTGGAACTATCCTTATCAGGATGGCTACGACATGGACGGTGCACTTGATTTCATAGAGGCATTCAGCGCCATCAACCTGGGCTTCGACATCCCCGAGGTGCGCCCGACGGAAAATATGGTCATCAAGGTGAAGGACGGCATGAATGGTATCACAGACTTCGACCTGCAGCAGTATGCCGCCCTCATGGCAATGTGGAAATTCTTCGGAGCTATTCAGTTAGTACCAGAGGGTGAAAACTATGTCTACAAGACCAACGACGGCAAGGTGCTGTGCTACATGTCGCAGTATACCGGCATCGTGACGCTGGCGGAAGGTGTGACAGCCGCCGACAAGGTGTACCACCGCATTCTGCATAAAGACCGCGAAGCCATCAAGGGTAAGGTCAGCACGAATATGACTGGCCAGTCCTTCAACTTCGGCGAGATCCTACAGGATGTGCGCTCCATCACCCTGACCGTTGACGATGGTGCCGCCACGGGCATCACTCAACACCCAACACCCAGCACCCAACACCCGGTGTACAACCTCAACGGACAACGCGTCGGCAACAGCTATCGCGGCATCGCTGTCAGCAATGGCCGTAAAGTCGTGATTAAGTGAGCGAGCTCGAGCTTTAGCTCAAGGTCGTGATGAAGTGAGCAAAAACAGAGCTTGCTCATGCTTTATCGAATGTTTGGAGCAGCGAGAGCCATCAAGCCTGCTTGAATGGCCGAGTCGTGACAAACGAAGACGAAGTCAGCGTGAGCGAGCTCGAGCATTTGCAATGAAAATTAGAACTCTCCGACTGGTAGCCGCTTTGGTGGCACTGACGACCCTGACCGCACAAGGGAAGGTGGAGCACCTGATGCCCACGCCCAAACAAGTGACGCTCTCCACGGGGGCGGCCCCTCTGAAACTGACAGGTCTACTGTATTTCGAGGGGCGGCCCTCGGAGAGAATTCTTGCGGCATTCCGCAACCTAACCCGTCAGCATCCCACCGCCGACAAACAGGCTCCGCATGTGGAAATCACACTCGTAGACAGCATTAAAGGAGCCTACGACTACTTCTTGAAGGGCTTTCCCAACGAGGCCTATCGCCTGACTGTCGACGGCCAAGGCATTCGGATTGCGGCAACCACAGAAACGGGTGTAATCCGAGCCATACAGACATTGGCGCAACTGGCCGAGGGCGACACACAGAACGGCGAGGTGGAAGCCTGCGAAATCGTAGACTGGCCCGCCTTCAAGATCCGAGGCTATATGCACGACATTGGCCGAAGTTATATCAGCGTAGAGGAACTGAAGAAGCAACTGCGCCTCTTCGGTCGTTTCAAGGTAAACACCTTCCACTTCCACCTGACGGAGAACCAGGCATGGCGTTTCGAAGTGAAACAGTATCCGCAACTCACGAAGGCATCGACCATGACGCGCTTCGCTGGACATTACTACACGCAGGAGGAATGCCGTGAGATTGTGCAGACGGCATCGGAATACGGCATCACGGTGATTCCCGAAATCGACATGCCAGGACACAGCGCAGCTTTCACCCGCGCCATGGGGCATTCCATGCAGACGGCACAGGGAGTGGAAGAGTTGAAAAACATTCTCGACGAGGTGGCTGAAGTCTTCGTCGATGCGCCCTACATCCATATCGGAGCCGATGAACAGGCCATCACCTACCCCGATTTCCTGCGTATCATCACCAACCATATCCACGAAAAAGGGAAGGGCGTGGTGGTTTGGAATCCCATCAGTGGCGTGAGCATTACCCACCAAACAGGGGCCGACATGACACAGATGTGGAGCACGGCAGGAAAACGCATCGCCGGACTGCCCAACATCGATTGCCGCTATAACTACGTGAACCATTTCGATGTGTTTGCCGACCTCGTTGGCATCTACAAAAGCAATATCTACTACGCACAGCAGGGCAATGAGGAGATTGCCGGCGAGATCACTGCCATTTGGAACGACCGCTATATGGAAGACGAACAGAGCATCATGCGGCAGAACAACGTCTATGCCAATGTGTTGGCCTCTACTGAACGAGCCTGGAAAGGAGGCGGGCAACAATACATAGAATCAGGGGGGACTCTGCTCCCCACAGAGGGTCAGGAACTTGAAGAATTCAAGGATTGGGAACGACGCTTCCTTTTCCACAAGGCCCATTCTCTGAAGGATGAGCCCATCCCCTACGTCCGACAGACAAATGTCTGTTGGCGAATCACTGATGCCTTCCCCAACAACGGAAATACCGATAGCGTTCTTCCCCCAGAGACCGAAGGTCCCAAGGACTACTACATGTGGCAGGGGAAAACCTACAATACAGGATGCGCCATCGGAGCCGGAATCTACCTGCGCCATACCTGGGGCAAGCAGGTGCCCGGCTATTATGCCGACCCATAACCCAACCACACGGCCTATGCCTGGACGTTCGTCTACTCACCCATTGAACAGGAGGCCGGTGCTCTGGTAGAGTTCCAAAACTACGGAAGGTCGGAGAAAGATCTGGCTCCCGACAACGGCCAGTGGGACCGTAAAGGGACGCGACTGTGGCTGAACGACGAAGAACTTTCACCACCCGATTGGGACAATGCAGGATTGGAGAGCATAAACCACGAAACGCCCTTACACAATGAGAACCTGACTGCCCGCGAACCGCTCATTGTGCATTTGAAGCAAGGATGGAACAAAGTGTTCATCAAGCTGCCCTACGTCCCTGCACAGGGTGTCCGCCTGAACAAATGGATGTTCACCTTTGTACTGACCGATTTGGAGGGACGCTACGCCCTCGACGGCCTGATTTATTCACCCGAGCAGACGAAGCAAAAAAAGTAACTGCATACGAGCCCCCACAGATGTCGCCAGAAGTATGTTCCTCGCATCAGCCCTGCGACTCATCCACGATGGGATAGAGCTCGATGAACTCGCCCTGGTGGGAACGGCCATCGTTGAGGAGTTCGGCCATCTTCTGGCCCACAGTGTCGATGTCGTGGAAACCGGGGAGGCTCATATTGCCGTTAAGATCGGTTGTCGTAGGTCCAGGATGGACAGAGAATATCTCTAAGGCTGAGCCCCGCTGCTGCAGCTCCATAGCCATGACACCCATCATGGCATTCTGCGCTGCCTTGCTGGCCACGTAGGCCAAGGGATGCCAATAGGGACTGATTTCCGAGGGCACGGTGATGTTGACGATGCGGCCACCGTTCTTTTCCAAGAGGGGCATGAGCGCCTGGGTGAGGGCAAAGGTGCCTATGTAGTTCACGTCAAGTGTCTGGCGGATGTCGCTGATCTCCGTGTGCTGAGCATCTACTGACATATCGCCAGGAATGCCCGCATTGTTTACCAGCAATGTCAATTCGGGAAATTGCTCTTGAATCTCCTGGGTAGCGTGCATCAGCCCTGCAATGTCAGAGAGTTCGGTGCGCACCCACCCAACCACGTCGATGCCCATGGAACGCAGTTCGCTGATTGCCACGGCGGCACGTCCGTCGTGACGGGCGCCTAAGATGATTTTCCACCCGCTAAGTCCGAGATACTTGGCGATGCCATAGCCGATGCCTTTGTTGCCACCAGTCACAAATACTAATTTCTTCTCCATCATTATTCGCGTCTTTGATTTTAATTTTGCTCGTTTGTCGGCGGCAAAGGTACAAATAATCTGAAACAATAAAGAATGTTCACCCGAATATTTGTCAAAAAAATGGCAATGATATAGCAATTGACCTTCATGACCTCCCCCTCGCCCCTCCTGTAGGAGGGGGGGGGCAAAACCGCGCCCTGCTATAGGAGCGACACGCCCTTGTGCAAAACCGCGACCCGCTATAGGAGCGCCACAGCAAACTATCCCTCTCCTACAGGAGGGGTGAGGGGAGGTCATACTCCTGCGAACCCTTTCGGATCAACTTCTATGTTAATACTAAAAAAAGAGTGCCGCCCTGAATGAGGACAGCACTCCTTATGAAATGAAGCGGCAGAAGGATTATACGTCTTCGATGACGGTGTCCTTCTCGGTGAAGTCAAGCACGTTCTTGCGATTGGCAAGGATGCGCTCATACTCCTCCTTGGAGCCGACGATGATCTTGTCGAACTCACGCAGACCGGTACCTGCGGGGATGAGGTGTCCGCTGATGACGTTCTCCTTCATACCATCGAGGGTGTCCACCTTACCGCGGATAGCGGCATCGTTGAGCACCTTGGTGGTCTCCTGGAACGAAGCAGCCGACATGAAGCTCTTGGTCTGAAGGGCAGCACGGGTGATACCCTGCAGAATCTGAGTCGACGTGGCGGGCACGGCATCGCGCACCTGAACCAGTCGCATGTCACGACGCTTCAGCATGGAGTTCTCATCGCGCAGCTTGCGGGCTGTGATGATCTGTCCGGCCTTCAGGGTCTCAGAGTCGCCAGCATCGGTAACCACCTTCTTACCCCAAATGCGGTCGTTCTCATCGGCAAAGTCGAGCTTGTCCACAATCTCCTGTTCGAGGAACGTGGTGTCGCCCGGTTCGTTGATCATCACCTTGCGCATCATCTGGCGCACAATGATCTCGAAGTGTTTGTCGTTGATCTTCACACCCTGCAGACGATAGACATCCTGCACCTCGTTGACGATGTACTCCTGAACGGCGGTCGGGCCCTTGATGGCCAGAATGTCGTTAGGCGTGATGACACCGTCGGAAAGCGGGGTTCCGGCACGCACGGCATCGTGCTCTTGCACCAGAATCTGCTTACCCAGAGAGACGAGATATTTCTTCTGGTCGCCAGTCTTGGAGGTGACGATAATCTCGCGGTTACCACGCTTCACCTTACCCATGGTCACCTCACCGTCGATTTCCGACACGACAGCGGGGTTCGACGGGTTGCGGGCCTCGAAGAGCTCCGTGACACGCGGCAGACCACCGGTGATATCACCAGCCTTGGCCACGGCACGCGGAATCTTCACCAGCGTAGTACCTGTGGTGACGGTCTGTCCGTCGTCCACTACCACGTGACCACCCACGGGGAAGATGTAGGTACCGATGACGGAACCATCGCTGTCGAGCACATCACAGGTAGGCACGAGGTTGCGGTCGCGGCTCTCAGTAATGATCTTCTCGGTAAGACCCGTGGTATCGTCGGTCTCAGCCTTATAGGTGGCACCTTCCACGACATCACGGAATTTCAGCGTACCGGCATATTCCGTGACGATGACTGCGTTGAACGGGTCCCAACGAGCCACGAGATCGCCTTTCTCCACCATATCGTTATTCTTGAAGTAGAGCGAGCTACCATAAGGTACGTTCACCGTCGACAGCACGATATTGGTGTGCGGGTCGATGAAACGGGCTTCAGCCAGGCGGCTGACCACCATCTGACATTCCACATTGCCCACTTCGCCCTCTTCCTTGAACGGAACGACACGCAGCTCATCGAACTCGATGCGGCTGGGATTCTTGGCCCTGATGGAAGCATTGGCAGCGGCATTACCAGCCACACCACCAGCGTGGAACGTACGGAGTGTCAGCTGCGTACCCGGTTCACCAATGGCCTGAGCGGCAATGACACCGACAGCCTCACCCTTTTGCACCATGCGCTGGGTGGCCAGGTTGCGGCCATAGCACTTCATGCAGACGCCCTTCTTGCTCTCGCAGGTGAGCACCGAACGGATCTCGACGCTCTCGATGGGAGAGTCTTCGATGGCCTGAGCAATGGGTTCTGTGATTTCCTCACCGGCAGCCACAATGAGCTTGCCCGTGGTGGGGTCGACCACATCGTGTACCGACACACGGCCAAGGATGCGCTCATAGAGCGTGGAGATGGTCTCATCGCCGTTCTTCAGCGCCGAGCACTGGAGTCCGCGCAGCGTACCACAGTCTTCCTCAGTGATGATCACGTCGTGCGACACATCAACCAGACGACGGGTCAGGTAACCAGCGTCGGCCGTCTTCATGGCGGTATCGGCCAGACCCTTACGGGCACCGTGGGTGGAGATGAAGTACTCCAGCACCGACATACCTTCCTTGAAGTTCGAGAGGATTGGGTTCTCAATCGTACCACGTCCTTCAGCACCAGCTTTCTGCGGCTTGGCCATCAGACCGCGCATACCAGCGAGCTGTTTGATCTGGTCCTTAGAACCACGGGCACCAGAGTCGAGCATCATGTAGACAGCGTTGAAGCCCTGGTCGGCCTCGGTCATCTGCTTCAGCAGCACCTCGCCCAACTTGTTGTTCACGTGTGTCCAAGCGTCGATCACCTGATTGTAGCGCTCGTTGTCGGTGATGAAACCCATATTGTAGTTGTCGGTAATGGCCTGAATCTCACTGTTTCCTTTCTCAACGAGTTCCTTCTTCTCCTCTGGGATGATGATGTCGTCGAGGTTAAACGAAAGTCCAGCCTCGTAAGCCATGCGATAGCCCAGGTTCTTGATGCCATCGAGGAATTCGCAAGCCTCTGCGAAGCCCACGTGGTTGATGACCTTGGAGATGATGTCGCGGAGCGATTTCTTGGAGATAATCTCGTTGACAAAGCCCACTTCCTTCGGAACAATATCGTTGACAATGACACGACCCACAGAGGTCTGCACCATGTGTTGGAATGCCTCGCCCTGCTCGTTGATGTCGTCCACCATGACGTTCACCTGAGCGTGGAGGTCGCACTTGCCCTCGTTGTGGGCAATGATGGCCTCTTCGGGTCCATAGAACGTCAGTCCTTCACCCTTGGCACCCGGACGGATCTTTGAGATGTAGTAAAGACCGAGCACCATGTCCTGCGACGGCACGGTGATAGGCGCACCATTGGCAGGGTTCAGGATGTTGTGGCTTTGGAGCATCAGGATCTGTGCCTCGAGGATAGCCTCGTTACTCAGCGGGAGGTGTACAGCCATCTGGTCGCCGTCGAAGTCGGCATTGAATGCCGTACATGCCAGCGGATGGAGCTGGATGGCCTTACCCTCGATGAGTTTCGGCTGGAAGGCCTGAATACCCAGACGGTGAAGCGTCGGTGCACGGTTGAGGAGCACGGGATGACCCTTCATCACATTCTCCAGGATGTCCCAGATCACCGGCTCACGGCGGTCGACAATCTTCTTGGCCGACTTCACGGTCTTCACGATGCCGCGCTCGATGAGCTTGCGAATGATGAACGGCTTGTAGAGCTCGGCTGCCATCAGTTTGGGCAGACCGCACTCACCCATCTTCAGCTCAGGACCTACGACGATGACCGAACGGGCTGAGTAGTCGACACGCTTACCCAGAAGGTTCTGGCGGAAGCGTCCCTGCTTACCCTTCAGTGAATCGGACAGAGACTTCAGCGGACGGTTGCTCTCGCTCTTCACGGCAGAAGACTTGCGAGAGTTGTCGAACAGTGAGTCGACAGCCTCCTGGAGCATACGCTTCTCGTTGCGGAGAATCACTTCAGGAGCCTTAATCTCCATCAGTCTCTTCAGACGGTTGTTGCGGATGATGACTCGGCGATAGAGGTCGTTCAAGTCAGATGTGGCAAAACGACCACCATCCAGCGGCACCAACGGGCGCAATTCCGGCGGGGTGACAGGAAGAATCTTCATGATCATCCACTCCGGGCGGTTGATATTGGCACTGCCGCGGAAAGCCTCCACTACCTGCAGGCGCTTCAAGGCTTCGGTCTTGCGCTGCTGCGAAGAGTCGGTATTGGCACGATTGCGGAGCTCATAGCTCAGCGAGTCGAGGTCGAGGTTGACCAACAGGTCGTAGACAGCCTCGGCACCCATCTTGGCAATGAACTTCTTAGGATCGGAGTCCTCAAGGAACTCATTGTCCTTTGGGAGATTGTCCATGATATCGATATACTCATCTTCGTTGAGCAGATCGTAGACATGCGAACCGTTCACCTCGTTGCCCTCAGCATCCTTCTTGCCTTCCATGACACCCGGCTGGATGACGATGTACTTCTCATAATAGATGACAGCGTCGAGTTTCTTGGTGGGTATGCCGAGCAGATAGCCAATCTTGTTGGGCAGGCTGCGGAAATACCAGATATGGGCCACGGGCACCACCAGCTCGATGTGTCCGCTACGCTCACGACGCACCTTCTTCTCAGTCACTTCCACACCACAACGGTCGCAGACGATTCCTTTGTAACGGATGCGCTTGTATTTGCCGCAGGCACACTCATAGTCCTTGGTAGGACCAAAGATGCGCTCGCAGAACAGACCGTCGCGCTCGGGCTTGTAGGTACGATAGTTGATGGTCTCAGGCTTTGTAACCTCACCGAAACTGTTCTCCAAGATTTCCTGTGGCGATGCCAATCCGATGGTAATCTTAGTGAAATTACTCTTTATTTTTGAATCTTTCTTAAAAGCCATAATTCAATTGCGATTTTCTAATTTACGATTTACAATTTCGATTAGTCGAGGGTTACACTGAGTCCGAGACCTCGCAACTCGTGCAAAAGTACGTTCAATGACTCGGGGATACCCGGCGTAGGCATGGGCTCGCCCTTCACAATGGCCTCGTAAGCCTTGGAACGTCCCACCACATCGTCGGACTTGATGGTCAGAATCTCCTGCAGCACATGGCTGGCTCCGAAGGCCTCAAGGGCCCAGACCTCCATCTCTCCGAAACGCTGTCCACCAAACTGGGCTTTACCGCCAAGAGGCTGCTGCGTGATGAGAGAGTACGGACCAATGCTGCGAGCGTGCATCTTATCTTCCACCATGTGGCCGAGTTTCAAGAAGTAGGTGATACCCACTGTGGCCGGCTGGTCGAAGCGCTCACCCGTCTCACCGTCGTAGAGGTGTGTGGAGCAGAGGCGCGGCAGCCCGGCCTTGTCGGTCCAAGCCTGAAGGTCTTCCAGTTTGGCACCGTCAAAGATCGGGGTGGCAAACTTCACACCCAGGCGCTTACCAGCAGCACCAAGGATGGCTTCGAAGATCTGTCCGAGGTTCATACGTGAAGGCACACCCAGCGGGTTGAGCACCAGGTCGACAGGACGACCGTCCTCGAGGAACGGCATGTCTTCCTGACGCACCACCTTCGACACGATACCCTTGTTACCGTGACGACCGGCCAGCTTGTCGCCGACACCAATCTTACGTTTCTTGGCCACATAGACCTTGGCCATCTGCAGGATGCCAGAAGGCAGCTCGTCGCCAATGGTGATGGCCAGCTTGCGGCGCTTCAATTCTGCATCAAGCAGCTTGTATTTCTTAATGAAGTTGACAATCAGCTTCTGAATCAGCTCATTCTTATGTTCGTCGTTCGTCCAGCCATTGCTCTGGATGCCGTCGTATTCGAGGTTGCGCAATGTGGCAATCGTGAACTTGCTGCCCTTGGTGATGATCTCAGCACCGGTGTAGTCCTTCACACCCTGAGAAACCCGACCCTTGGTCAGCTTCTGCAGTTTCTCCACCAGGATGTCTCTGAGGTCCTTGATCTTGGCTTCGTATTCCTCGTCGATCTTGGCCAAGATGATGCGGTCCTGCTTCTTCGACTCACGGGTCTTGACAGCACGCGAGAAGAGTTTCTTGTCGATGACCACACCTGTCAGCGAAGGATTGGCCTTCAGCGAAGAGTCCTTCACGTCGCCAGCCTTGTCGCCAAAGATGGCACGGAGCAGTTTTTCCTCAGGCGACGGGTCGCTCTCGCCCTTTGGTGAGATCTTACCGATCAGGATGTCGCCGGGCTCCACACGGGCACCTACGCGGATGATACCGTTCTCGTCGAGGTCCTTCGTGGCTTCTTCACTCACATTGGGAATGTCGGAGGTGAACTCTTCCATACCACGCTTTGTCTCGCGGACGTCGAGCGAATACTCATCGACATGCACGGAAGTCAGGATATCGTCGCGCACCACACGCTCGTTGAGCACGATGGCATCCTCGTAGTTGTAGCCCTTCCAAGGCATGTAGGCAACCAGCAGGTTGCGTCCCAGGGCCAGTTCGCCATTCTCCGTGGCATATCCTTCGGTCAGGATGTCGCCAGCCTTCACGCGCTGCCCTTTCTCACAAATCGGGCGCAGGTCGATGACCATGTTCTGGTTGGTTCGACGGAACTTCGGAATGCGATATTCCTTCAGGGCAGGCTCGAAGCTGACAAACTCTTCGTCTTCCGTACGATCGTAGAGGATGCGGATAGTGGTGGCATCCACATATTCTATCGTACCATTGCCTTCGGCAGTGATCATGGTGCGGGAATCCTCACACACCTTCTTCTCAATGCCTGTTCCCACGATGGGAGCTTCGTTGTGGAGCAGAGGAACAGCCTGGCGCATCATGTTCGATCCCATCAGGGCACGGTGGGCATCATCGTGCTCCAGGAACGGAATCAGACCAGCTGCGATAGAGGCAATCTGCTGAGGCGAAACGTCCATCAGGTCGACATCAGCAGGCGGAACCACTGGGAAATCAGCGTCTTGACGACACTTCACCGTGGTACGCACAAACGAACCGTCCTCGTTCAGCGGGGCATTACCCTGACCGATGATATGGCCTTCCTCCTCTTCTGCCGAGAGGAACACCACGTCGTCGTTGTTCAGGTCCACCATAGAGTCCTTCACTTTGCGGTAGGGGGTCTCGATGAAACCGAGCTCGTTGATCTTGGCATAAACGCAGAGCGAGGAGATCAGACCGATGTTCGGACCTTCAGGGCTCTCAATCGGGCACAGACGTCCGTAGTGGGTATAGTGTACGTCGCGCACCTCGAAACCAGCACGCTCACGCGACAGACCACCAGGACCGAGGGCGGAAAGACGACGTTTGTGGGTCACCTCTGCCAACGGGTTGGTCTGGTCCATGAACTGGCTCAGCGGGTTGGTGCCGAAGAACGAATTGATGACGCTGGAGATGGTCTTGGCATTGATCAGGTCCGTCGGGGTGAACACCTCGTTGTCGCGCACATTCATACGCTCACGGATGGTGCGGCTCATACGGGCGAGACCGATGGAGAACTGGTTCGACAACTGCTCACCGACTGTGCGCACACGGCGGTTCGACAGGTGGTCGATATCATCCACCGTGGCACTGCTGTTGACCAGCTGGATGAGATACTTAATAATCTCGATGATATCCTCTTTGGTCAGGATACGGACGCTCATGTCTGTGTCGAGCCCCAGTTTGCGGTTGATTCTGTAGCGACCCACATCTCCCAGGTCGTAACGCTTGTCAGAGAAGAAGAGGTTCTGAATCACCTCACGTGCACTGGCATCATCGGCCGGATCGGCATTGCGCAGCTGACGATAGATGAAATTGACAGCCTCCTGCTCCGTGTTACTGGTATCCTTTTGCAAGGTATTGAAGATAATGGCATATTTTGCAGCTGCTTCGGCATCTTTGTGAACGAGGATCGTGGAAGCACCACTGTCGAGGATGTCGGCCACATTGTCTTTGGTGATTTCCGTTTCACGCTCCATAATCACTTCATTACGCTCAATGGAAGTGACCTCACCAGAATCCTCGTCGACGAAATCCTCTGTCCAGCTCTTCAGCACGCGGGCAGCCAAATGCTTGCCCACCATCTCCTTGGCATTCTTCTTGTTCACCTTGATTTCCTCAGCAAGGTCGAAGATGCGGAGAATGTCCTTGTCGGTCTCGAAGCCGATGGCACGGAGGAGCGTGGTGACGGGCAGCTTTTTCTTACGGTCGATATAGGCATACATCACATTGTTGATGTCGGTGGCAAATTCTATCCAAGAACCCTTGAACGGAATGATGCGGGCCGAATAGAGCACAGTACCATTGGCATGCACGCCCTGTCCGAAGAACACACCAGGAGAACGGTGGAGCTGGGACACGACAACGCGTTCGGCGCCATTGATGATAAACGTGCCGTTTTCGGTCATATAGGGGATGGTGCCCAGGAAGACATCCTGTATCACGGTGCCGAAATCCTCATGGTCGGGATCGGTGCAATACAGTTTCATCTTGGCCTTCAAGGGTACGCTGTAGGTAAGTCCGCGCTCGAGACATTCGTCAATGGAATAGCGTGGCGGGTCGATAAAGTAGTCGAGGAACTCCAGCACGAAGTTATTACGCGTATCGGTAATGGGGAAGTTCTCTGCAAATACTTTATACAAGCCGTCGTTCTTGCGCTCCTCGGGAGGCGTGTCCAGTTGCAGGAAGTCTCTGAACGACTTGAGTTGCACGTCAAGGAAATCCGGATAAGGCATGGGATTCTTGACGCTTGCAAAGTTAATTCTGTTATCAACAATTTTTGAAGCCATATATCTTTTTATTAATTAGGGGTTCTTGCATGAAATAGGGATAGAGCCCTTCAGAGAGTGAGCGGCATGGAAAGACACAAAAAGGTTAAGACTCTTCTACTTGAAGAATCTTAACCCTATGATAGAAAGATGTTGTCTCTTACTTCAGCTCAACCTTTGCGCCGGCCTCTTCGATGGCCTTCTTCAGGTTCTCAGCCTCGTCCTTCGACAGACCTTCCTTCAGCTTGGAAGGAACACCGTCTACCAGATCCTTAGCCTCTTTCAGACCAAGACCGCAAGCTTCCTTAACGGCCTTCACGACCTGCAGCTTAGCTGCGCCAACCTCAGTGAGGACCACATCGAACGATGTCTTTTCCTCAGCTGCCTCAGCTGCACCAGCAGCAGGACCAGCAGCTACAGCAACGGCTGCAGCAGCAGGCTCAATTCCATACTCGTCCTTCAGGACTGTTGCCAACTCGTTTACTTCTTTTACTGTAAGGTTAACCAACTCTTCAGCAATAGCTTTAATATCTGCCATTTTTATTGAAAATTTAATTGTTTTTTAATGTTATTGTGACTTAATAATTACTCAGGACGCTCGCCTAAAGTCTTCAGCACACCATGGATGGTGTTTGCACCTGACTGAAGAGCAGAGATAACGTTCTTGGCCGGGCTCTGCAGCAATGCCACGATATCGGCAATAACCTCGTTCTTGCTCTTGATAGATGCCAGCTCTTCCAGCTTGTCAGCACCCACATACATGCCTTCCTCGGCGTATGCAGCCTTCAATGCGGGAATACCAGCCTTCTTATAATCCTTCAACAGCTTGGCGGGAACGTTTGCCGTGTTGCAGAACATGACAGCCGTATTGCCCTTCAGAGCCTCGTAAAGGGGTTCGAAATCAATCTCTGAAGCCTCGAATGCCTTTCTCAGCAGCGTGTTCTTCACGACAGTGAGCTTAATCTCATTCTTGAAGCACTTGCGACGGAGGTCGCTGGTGTCCTTGGCGTTCAGGCCCGAGATGTCAACCAGATAGAAATGAGCGTACTGCTTCAGTTTCTCACCCAGTTCAACAATGATAGTATCTTTTACTTCCTTTTTCATCTTACTGTGAATTTAAGCGTTATTCAACTGTCTTCGGATCAACCTTAACACCCAGACTCATCGTGCTAGAAAGATAGATACTCTTGATATATGTACCTTTGGCAGCAGCCGGCTTCAGCTTGATAATCGTGTTGATAAACTCCTTGGCATTCTGGTAAATCTGCTCCGGGGTAAACGACACCTTGCCGATGGAACTGTGGATAATACCCGACTTGTCAACTTTGAAGTCGATCTTACCCTGCTTCACTTCCTTCACTGCCTTAGCAACATCCATAGTAACAGTACCACTCTTCGGGTTCGGCATCAAACCGCGCGGTCCGAGCACACGTCCGAGCGGACCAATCTTACCCATGCAAGAGGGCATTGTGATAATCACGTCAACGTCAGTCCAACCACCTTTGATCTTATCGATATACTCATCAAGACCCACGTAGTCGGCACCAGCCTCTTTGGCAGCAGCCTCAGCATCCGGTGTACACAGGCACAGCACACGAGTCACCTTACCCGTTCCGTTCGGCAGCGACACAACGCCACGAACCATCTGGTTGGCTTTTCTCGGGTCTACGCCCAGACGTACATCGATATCTAATGAAGCGTCAAACTTGGTCGTGGTGATTTCCTTGACCAGGCCTGCAGCCTCCATCAAAGAGTATGCTTTCCCTGCTTCAACCTTATCGGCAACTGCTTTACGATTTTTTGTCAGTTTACTCATTTTCTTTAAAATTGAAGTTACATTAATTTATCCAGGGAAGTCCCCTTTGACTGTGATACCCATGCTTCGTGCGGTACCTGCTATCAGACGCATGGCAGACTCCACTGTGAAACAGTTGAGGTCGGTCATTTTGTCTTCAGCAATTGCTCTCACCTGATCCCAAGTGACCGAAGCCACCTTCTTGCGGTTAGGTTCAGAGCTACCACCTTTTACCTTGGCTGCCTCCATGAGTTGAACTGCAGCGGGAGGTGTCTTGATGACGAAGCTGAATGACTTATCAGTATAATAGGTGATAACAACAGGAAGAATCTTACCTGCCTTATCCTGAGTTCTGGCGTTGAACTCTTTGCAGAATCCCATGATATTGATACCCTTCGAACCGAGGGCCGGTCCTACTGGGGGTGAGGGATTAGCAGCGCCACCTTTAATCTGTAATTTGATTAATCCAGCAACTTCTTTAGCCATTTTCTTAATTAATTAAAGTTGAATTAAATATAAAGAACTCGCGTGCCCGTAACAATGCACACTTATTCTTTGGACACTTGCGTATAGTTCAATTCGAGAGGAGTCTTCCTGCCGAATATCTTGACCATCACCTTCAGCTTGTGTTTCTCAGTGTTCACCTCTTCGATGATACCTGTGAATCCGCTGAACGGCCCATCTGTCACCTTCACTGTCTCATCGACAGCAAATGGGATCACCACCTCGTCTACCAGTTCAGTCTCCTCGACCGTGCCCAGTATGCGGTTGATGTCCGCTTGTCTGACAGGCGTAGGATTATCCAGACCGCCTAGGAAGCCTAAAACATTTGGCATGAAACGCAGGGTGTGCGCCACGTCGCCCTTCAGCTCAGCTTCGACCAAAACGTAGCCGGGAAGACTGATCTTCTCCTTGACTACCCTCTTGCCGTTGCGTAGCGTGGAATGCTTCTCCATGGGTATCAACACCTCGGAGACATACTGCGACAGCAACGCGTTGTGCTTCAATTCAGCCTCGATGTATTCCTTCACCTTAGCCTCCTTGCCGCTCACCGCGCGGAGTACATACCATTTCTTGTTTGTTTCAGACATTTTCCTAAGCTTTATCCCGGATATACTGCGCTCATCACGAAACGGAACACGCTGTCCATCACGAACACTACCAATGCAATGATAAGGGAAGCAGATAGAACAACCATTGCACTATGTGTAAGTTCCTGACGCGTAGGCCATGTGGTCTTATGCGCAAGCTCGTCATAGCATGACTTGCAATAATTTACGAATTTCTTGAACATATCTATTATTCTTTCTTAGCACGGGAAGGAGGACTCGAACCCACGACCCTCGGTTTTGGAGACCGATGCTCTACCAACTGAGCTATTCCCGTAGATAAAGCCCCTGCCCGTAGACAGGGGCTTAGTCGTTATCTAGGTTTTTCTAGATGAACTAGATTTTCTAGAGTTTCCAGAGATTAGTCCTCGTAGACCTCAGTGATCTGACCCGAACCAACGGTGCGGCCACCTTCACGGATAGCGAAACGCAGACCCTTGTTCAGAGCAACGGCGTAGATCAGCTCAACAGTGATCTCAACGTTATCACCAGGCATCACCATTTCAACGCCCTCGGGCAGAGTGATCTCACCCGTGCAGTCCATGGTGCGGAGGTAGAACTGGGGACGATACTTGTTTCCGAACGGAGTGTGACGACCACCCTCTTCCTTCTTCAGGACATAGATAGAAGCCTTGAACTTCTTGAAGGGCTTGATCTGACCCGGATGGCAGAGCACCATACCGCGCTTCACCTCGTTCTTGTCGATACCGCGGAGCAGCAGACCTACGTTGTCACCAGCCTGACCCTCGTCGAGCAGCTTGCGGAACATCTCAACACCGGTAACCACCGAGTTCTTGTCCTCACCGAGACCGAGCAGCTGTACGGGATCACCCACGTGGATCACACCAGTCTCAATACGACCAGTAGCCACAGTACCACGACCTGTGATTGAGAACACGTCCTCAACAGGCATCAGGAAGGGCTTATCGGTAGCGCGCGGGGGCTCCTGGATCCAAGTGTCGCAAACGTCCATCAGCTCAACGACCTTCTGCTCCCACTTCTCAACGCCGTTCAGGGCACCGAGGGCAGAACCGCGGATGATAGGAGTATCATCTTCAAACTCATACTGAGCGAGAATCTCCTGGACCTCCATCTCAACGAGCTCGAGCATTTCCTCATCGTCCACCATGTCGCACTTGTTCAGGAACACCACCAGACGGGGAACGTTCACCTGACGGGCGAGCAGGACGTGCTCACGGGTCTGAGGCATCGGACCGTCAGTAGCAGCAACAACGAGGATAGCACCGTCCATCTGAGCAGCACCAGTTACCATGTTCTTCACATAGTCGGCGTGTCCCGGGCAGTCAACGTGAGCATAGTGACGATTCTTCGTCTCATACTCCACGTGAGCGGTGTTGATAGTGATACCACGCTCCTTTTCCTCGGGAGCGTTGTCGATCTGGTCGAACGACTTAATCTCAGAGAGACCCTGCTTAGCCAGCACCATAGTGATAGCAGCCGTCAGAGTGGTCTTACCGTGGTCAACGTGACCGATTGTACCGATGTTAACGTGCGGTTTGGTACGCACAAACGTCTCTTTTGCCATAGCTTTTCTTTCTTATTTAATTAATGGATAATCTGTGGATTTCTGCTTCACACAAACATAAAAAACCGCTCACACAGTAGAGCTGTAACTGAGATTTGAACTCAGGACCTCTTCCTTACCAAGGAAGTGCTCTACCACTGAGCTATTACAGCAGTTGAGCGGAAAACGGGGCTCAAACCCGCGACCCCCAGCTTGGAAGGCTAGTGCTCTATCGACTGAGCTATTTCCGCAACAATTTTCTACTGGCGAGTGGGTGGTGATGGATTCGAACCACCGAAGTCGAAAGACAACAGATTTACAGTCTGCCCCATTTGGCCACTCTGGAAACCACCCTTTTGTTTTACATCGCTTGTCTCATTCTGAGCCTCTTGTCGGATTCGAACCAACGACCCCGAGATTACAAATCACGTGCTCTGGCCAACTGAGCTAAAGAGGCAAAATCCTTGCAGCCGCTTAGGCTTCCGAGTAGGATTTGTTCTAAGACGGCTGCAAAGGTACGCACTTTTTTTGAACTACCAAAATTTTTTGGCACTTTTTTTATCTATTTCTTTGTTTTTCCTTGAATTTGGTCAGTTGAACCTTCATGGCGTCCACACATTGGTCAATACTTTCCTCAAAAGTGTCGCACACTTTCTCCACGTACAGGGTCTGTCCCGGCACGTTCACCGAGAGGGCAGCCTCCTTGTTCAAGGCGGTGGCAGGTTTCACCACTTTCAGTTGCAGTTCCACATTCTTGATGTCCTCGCAAGCCTTTTCCAGCTTGGCGGTCTTCTTCTCTGCGAAAGCTTTCAGCTGTTCGGTTGCATCGAAGTGAATCGATTGAATCTTAATTTCCATAGTTACCTCCGTTTTTAAGGGTTACGCCCGTGGATGGGCAGATCTATAAACTTTCTTGAGCTGCTCGAACGTCGTATGCGTGTAGATTTCCGTCGTCGTCAGGCTCTCATGGCCCAGCAGCTTTTTCACACTCTCGAGTCCGGCCTCATGGTTGAGCATGGCGGTGGCAAACGAATGGCGCAGCACGTGGGGCGACCGTTTCTTGAGGCTCGTCACCCGCGAGAGCCATTTCTTCACCTCATATCTCACCTGGCTGGTGTTCATGCGCTGCCCCTTGTCGGTCAGGAACAGCGCCCCCTCCTCGCGCCCCGCCATCTCGTCGCGCTTGGCGA
>Ga0256407_10002955_pt1 | contig 31180 bp, 56 predicted proteins | sample RumenRJG_04DNA_FD_193489 | JGI IMG/M metagenome (GOLD analysis project Ga0256407, IMG submission 193489) | Bovine rumen microbial communities from Lethbridge, Alberta, Canada - RJG_04 | ecosystem: Host-associated > Mammals > Digestive system > Stomach > Rumen | place: Canada: Alberta...
GGTAATGCTCAATTCCCTCTGCTCCATTAATGCGTCAAGGAAAACACCGCCATCTTGAAACGGCACTTGTTGGCTCTGGATATTAAGAGAAGTATTTGCAAAGCCTTCCCATTCTGTAATGCCATAGCTTCCGCTTGTCAGATTAATTTCATCGCCTATAGAATTTTTCCAAACTAACTTTTGCATTTTTCTTCTCCTTACATTATCTTTTTAATTTTTTCACAATACAATGCACTCTTGCTCAAAACCTTTTCTGTCGGTAAATGTCGATTAAGTCTATTCTTTACTGTGCTAAACGGCAACCCCAATTCTTCACACCATTGTGCAATTGTTTGAGTTTTTCCGTTATGTGTAATTAAACGATTGTTACGTTTATTGTTTTGTTGAACCTTCATAGAAACCCATCTGCAATTTTCGGGTGAATAACCTTTATTACAATCTATTCGGTCGATTGTTAGATTTTCTGCATATCCGTTTTCTAAAGCCCATTTCTTAAACGCTCTACCGCCTTTGTGTGAATGTGGTGTTTGCCATTCTGCACAAATATTTATTCCCCTTCCGCCATAATCCTTATACTGCTTATTATTGGGATTATAACATCTATCTTTCATATGTAAAAAAATTGTTTGTAATCTCTCGTGTTTCATATCTCACCCCACAATTAAAATACAGAATTAATTGCCATCTGTCGATTATAAGCTTTTAATTGTTGCATCATACTGAATGCGGTTGTGTCTTGCAGATTATTAAAGGTTACATTGAAATTATTAGTGCTTCCACCCATATTTGCAAGGGCTTTATTTGTGTTACTGTTATTCAAAACCTGTTCGCCACCTCTGAACTTTACAAGCTCTGGTCCTGCTTCTCCAACAAGTGCTAAACCCGCAGAAGCATTATTTGTTCCCCTTGCGTGACCTGGAATTAAATGTAATGGGTCAACAAAATCAACAGGGTCATCAAATTGATTACTGCTTGAACCACCACCGCTACCGCCAAATCCGAAAGTAAATGCACTTTTTATGATTTCCCCTAAAGCTCCGCCCAAACTTGACATTGTATCAATCCAAAATTGTGCAGTGAAAATCTTAGAGAATATCTTTTTTATTCCATCACTTAATGCACTCGCAATAAAACCAATTGTGCTTGGTAACGCTTCCACAATTTCTGTTACTAACTGCAAAATTAACATTGGTAAATATGGAATTAAAGCACTAATTATATTCACAATCAATTTAACGATTGCAACAATTAATTTTGGCATTGCCTTTATAATTGCATCCGTAACTTCTATTATTGAATCTACAATCGACTTTACAAATTCTTCGTTTTCAAAAGCCTTCGCAATCGCTTCAATTAATGCAGTAATAATTTTCAAAACCGCCTGTATTAATTTTGGCAGGGTTTTATTTGCACTCATCATACTGTTGGCAAGGAAGTCTGCCAAATCTTCAACGTGTTCTGCAAGGAAATCTGCCAACATTCCGATATTGTCTGTTACAATCTTTTCTATGGTCTGTTGTATTTTTAAAATCATATTTAAGATAGTAACAAATCCGCCACCATCTCCAAGCCATTTAATAAGCCCATCTACTGCCCCGCTTACAACCTTTTCTAAAACATCAAGCAAATCGGTCACTAATTCGGGCAGGTTATCCCCTACCGCTTTTAACATCTGTGAAACTGCTTTTGATATATTTTCACGTTTAATGATATTTTTCAAATTACGCAATAAAGTTCTTATGCTCTGCATTACAGACTGAACGAACTTCGGCAACTTTGGTAATGTTTCCACAAAAAATGTTAAAATATTGTCCTCTACCTGTAAAACAACATCAAGTGCTTCATCAATATCAAAATCAAACAACTTCTTAAAAAAATCAGTTGCAGAACTGAATACATTTTTAATTGTACTCACAACCTTTGAAAATATCTGCTTTATTTTCTGTGCATACTGTTTCGCATATTCAACCATTACTGCGAACTTGCTTTTTTCGTCTTTTGCTTCTTCCTTTCTTTTATCCTTTTTATAATCTCCCAAATCGTTGTAAATCTTTTTTGTTTCCCCGCTATAAAATTCTTCAATCTTGATTTTATCTTCTGCGGTTAAACCTTCTTCTGCAAGAGCTTTTTCTTTTTCCTTTTCAAGCCTTTCTAATTTGAGTTCAAGGATTTTTTCGTTGTAATCTCTCCAGATCGTATAAGTTTCCCTTCCTTCTTCTTCCGCAAATTGCATTGCCCTATCCCTTTCGGTTTCAAGCATTTCAATTCTCTGGTCAAGAAGTTTAGAACTCCAATCTGTCTTTTTACTTGCGATTTCTTCCTGTTTCTGTAATTCTGCGGTTATCTGTGCTTCTGCATCCGCCTGTTTCTTTTTATCTTCCGCTTCTTTTTCTGCATTTATAGAATTCTGATAGCGGGAATCCTCTTCGGCTTTAATTCGTTTAAGAATGATTTCCTGTTCTGCACTTAATGTCCTTAATCCGCTTAAATAATTTTTAAGTGCTTCAAGTTCATTGTCACCGATAACCCGCAGAACGTTTCTTGTATAATCTACTCTTCCGCCAATATCCGCAGGATTTATTCTTGCAATCTGCTCTGTAATTGCATTTGCAAGTTTCTTTCCGATAATCTGCGAATCCATAAAAGCATTAATCTTGTTTATTGCTTCAATTCCTTTCTGATAAAATCCCGCCCAGAACTTGTTCCACAAATCAGAACTAGGCAGGGTGAATTGTCCTAATGCTTCTTTGAAATCGCCTTTAATATTTGCCAACTGTTTTGAAGTGTCCGCAGTTGCACCCGCAAATCCTTTGAACTTTTCGCCAAGAATTTCTATGGCTTTTCCCTGTTTTAATTCTTCTTCGGTCAAGCCTTTTAATTCTGCATTCTGTTGTCCTAATCTTCCAATATTTCCGTTAAGAGTTGCATTTAATTGAGTTATGGCAGCATCAAGAGAAATCCCCATTCCCGCAGACATATCCATTGCAACGGACATAATCTGCATTGTTTCGGCTTCTGTTCTTCCAAGCGAAACAAGATTTGCCATCATAGGAATTAATTCTTCATCGCCATAATTTGAAACCTTCTGCATTTCACTTGCAAACTGTTTCAAGGCATCAGCACTTGCACCCGAAACAAATGGATTGTTCTGGATTGCAGTATCAAGTTCCCTTTCTGCTATAAGTTGTGTTTTATAAGCATTGGTGCATTCATTCATTGTTTCGGAAACTTTACGGGCAACTTTTATAACACTTCCCAATGTTGCAGAAAGTCCGCTTGATGCTAAGCCTACCGCACCCAATGCACCAACAAGCCCGTTTTTTCCTAGTCCTTGAATTACTTTTGAAACCGAAGTTGACAGTTTTTTACTAGCCTTTTCAGCTTTCTTTATTCCGCTTTCATATCCGCTTGCATCTGCGGTTATTTCTGCTTTAATGTTATAATCTGCCATCTTCTGTTTCTCCTATATCAGCAAGCCTTTTAATGCACTTTCATTTATTGGAACATCACGACCCGCAACAAGTTCATCTTTCTTTTCATATTCATCTGGGTCTTTTCCCCAAACCATACAAGCAATATAAACTGCTTGATTTTTTATCCTTGCTTTTTCTATTTCTTTCTTTTGGTCTATTAAAGCAATTATCTTTCTTGGTGTGGATTCCCAAAAGTCTTGTTCACTTATGCCCATTAAAAGACATTCTGTAATTAAATAGGCATAAGGAAATTCGTTTATTTCTTCGCTTCCTTCACCGCTTTTTTTTCCACAATAGGCAATGAGCCATAAATTAATTTATTAAACTTTTCCGCAAGTTCTTCAATGTCGGTCAATCCGTAATCATCGAGAACATCATCTTCGGAAACACCTTCTTTATCTACCAATGCAAGATAGAATAAATGCGGAAGTGTGTTAAACGGCTTTTCTTCAATCTGCTTTTGCAGCTTTTCAAGATTTTTCAAACCGCCCATTTCTTCTTCAAGTTTAGCCCATACCTTGAAACCAAACTTTAATTCTCTTTCTTCACCTTTTACAGAAAGTGTGATTTTTTCGCCCCTTACTTTTTCGAGTTCTTTTCCCATTTTGTTTTTCTCCTTTTCTAAAAAAAATATCCCTAGTGGGTATAGCTAGAGTATACACCAACTAGGGATTAAACGCAAACTTGCTAATTAAAGACTAGAATCAATCATAGGTGTTGCACCTACTCCGCTATTGTCTTTCAATCCGCTTGTTACGAATGCAGTTGTTGGTGTTCCTGCTCCGCTTGGTGTGAATTCAATTTCATCACCATTTACAGAATAAGAGCCTGCCATCAATGCACCGAGTGAATCAAGCACACCGATTGTCTGTCCGTTCACAACTGAACCTGCAACAAATACGAAATCTTCACCGCTTGTCTTTGTTCCTGCGAATGTTACCTTTCCGCCAGAAAGTGTTGCAGTTACAGTCAATGCAGTTAAATCAGCAGTTACCGAAGTAACAGGTGCATTAAACCAATTTGTAATTACACTTGCAGGTGTTTCATCATCATCGCTTCTTGCGTGTGAACAAATAACACCATTTGCAATTGTCTGTGCAAACTGTGCAGTAAGATTGATATGACCAAATTCAATAGATTCAGTCTTTGTGCTGCCGCCTGTTTCTGGTACAGAGAATTTACCCTTTGCATACCAGAAATACTGATAGCGTTTTTCTCCGTCTTTTTCGCCTGCAATCCATACACGGAAACCAACCGCAAAATATGGGCTCTGGTCGAGTGGGGTTTCGATTGTAACTCCGTTGACTTTTGCCTGTCCGAGCATCTGTGCAAGAACTGTTGGGTCAACGTCAATCAGCTCAAGGTTCATTTCTGTATTACCACGATTGTTTGTAACGAAGAAAACTCCGTTATCGCCATAATCTGTGGCAACATCACTGTTTGGGTTTACGGTTGCATTTACTGCACCTTTAAGGGCAATAGGTGTATCGTAAACAATTCCGTTTGCATCATCGCTGATAACTTTTGCGATGTGTACTTGGTCAAGACCAATTCTTGGTGCTTCGTTAGCCATAATTTTAATCTCCTTAAATTATAACGTTATATTTTATAAGGAATAAAATTCCCTTCTAAAATCCATTACCCTATGTTTGATATTATCTTCAACATCTGGTGTTTCATTATTTCCCGTCATAGCCCAATAATCATTTCTAAATATTGAACGTACAACATCCGCTATTTCTTCCGCTTTCGGATAACCTTTTATAGTTTTACTGAAAATATGAATTCTTACAGTTGCCGATGTTCCTTCTGGTAAATTGTCCGAAAATGCAACATCACTTGAATTCACATCTTCAAAAATCACTAAAGGAAAGTTTTTTACTTCCTGCGGATAAGCTGAAACAATATGTTTTTCACCTATCAATGCAATCAGTTCTGAACTTGCGGAAAGTAAAGACATATAATATTTTTTTAAGTTCATTATCTAAAAATCTCCTTCCACAAATTAGCCATCCAACTTTGACACTTTATAAGACTAGCCGACAACCAAGGGCGCGGCTTCATCTTACTAGTTCCATATTCCAAGTATCTAGGATAATCGGAATTATTTATTATGCTTCCAACTTCCCCGATAACTTCATTTCCCTTTACGCTGACTTCGTGCGTTATACTTCGCATTAAAGTTCCCGTATCGGGTGCAGGCGGATTTCCTGCATAAGAAGGGTGATGCCCTTTCTTGCCATAACTAACATCTGGATTTGTCGGTGAATCCCGCATTATAGTTTTGGCAGTTCTTTCAACTTCTGCACAACTCATTGTTACAAACTTTTTAGAATCCGCTTCGGCTTGCTTTGCCTGCTTCTCTAAAGCCTTTTGAAACGCTAGTAATTGTGCATCAAACCCCTTCGCCATTTCCTTCTTCCCCTTCGCCATTTGTCGGCTCTGGATCTGGTGTTGCTTCTTCATTTTCTACGGGAATCAATAAACATTCCCCGTGCTTACTCCAAGCATTTATCGGCATTATATTAAACAATTCTGTTTTGCCCGTAAAACTAGAAAGCACGCTTGCACGATTTCCCGCTTTAATATTTTCGTGGAAACCATTATATAAAAACAATCGTGTATTTCCTTTTAATGTAGAAATACCGAAAGCCTTTACTTCATCTTCTGTCAAAATATGCGGTTGAACATCGCCTTCAATAACTTCTGCCTGTGTCCATTCTGCGATATAATCGCCCGCATCATCTATCGTGTTGCTTTCAGTTAGAATTGTAACTACTGCATTATGAAATCTAACCATTATGCAACCCCGTAATAAACATATTTTTTCAAAAGCAGTTTTGCACTTTCAGAAAGTCCGACATTGTTTGCATTATCAGAATAAGTTTCTGAAATATGACCTTCTGAATGTGCTTTCAAGCCCGTTGCACCCATAGCATCAAGATTGTATTTTTCAACAACCAAGTTCAAACAACAGGTTGAAATATCATAAGGCAGGGAATCTTCTGCCCCTTCAACATAAGCATTATCGTTCGGCAGGTAATAACCCGCAGTATATGAAACTTTTACATCCCAAACACCGCCAACAATATCGTGAGTAAATCCCCTTGTATAAGCTTTATTGCCCCAACCAAGTCCACGATATAATCTGCCCCAACGCATATATTCTGGAAACAGTTTCCAATCAGTCAAATCTTCCCCGCCAACAGTAACGCTAGAAACGGACTGCAACGGGAAATGATTTAACTGTAATAATTGGCGGTTGTTTTCGCTATGCACTTCTTCTGTATAATCTGCCCTTGCTAATTTATAGCCGATAAATCCTTCGATAAGTGAAGAATACTGCTTAATCAAAAGATTAAGTTTTTCATCCTTCGTTGTATCATCAAGAGAAATATTAAGCATTGTTTTAACATCAGATAATTTGCATAGCATCGACATTTTATTCCACCTTATGAACGTTCGTTAGGATTAACAGGATAATCGCCAAGTGTTACGATAGCACTTGAATCGTTTGTCTTTACATACTTTTTAGCAGTGTAAAGGTCAACCCAATTTTCACCCTGCGACAAATCTGCAAACTTTACGAAGTTTGAAGTTGCAATATCCGAAGTCTGAACTTCTTTTGAACCTGCACTAGCAACGAAAAGGGCAGTATTTGCACCCTTTGGGTCGAATGCAGTATTTCCACAAGCGAATGTGTGAATCTGGTCTTTTATTGATGAACGTGTAATCATTTTGCATTACTCCTTTAATTAAGATAAAGGGCGGGGAACTTCCCCAACCCTTTTATTTTTTTTATGACTGTGAATAAGTTCCACAAAGGAATGCTTCTGGATGACGGCAAGCAAAATCAACTTCTGTGATAAGGCGAACAAGTGTCAAATCACGGTCGAATGCTGAAATTGTCTGTCCGTTGCTTACGAATGTACCATCTCTTGATACTTCGATAGAAATATCCTTTGAGATACCGAAAAGCAACTGTGACCAATCACCAAGCCAGAAATCAGCATAATCACTTGCAGGTGCGGTTGCCTTTGTATAATCAACAGTTGTTGAAGTAAGGAAATCATAACCATTAAGTGTTTTCTGTGTTGCCATTTCAGTTGCCCAAGCGAATGGACCTGTTGTAAACTTTGTAGACTTAATCCAAGATTTACCCTTTGGAGAAAGCAACCATTTTACATTTTCCATTGGAACGTTTGCCTGCTCAAGAAGTGCTTCCATATCGTTCGGTGTATCAACGCTGAATGCAGTTGTAGTTCCGCCCGAAGTCTGAACTCCTGTCTTATTCTTCAAACCAAGTGGCTGATACTGTGAACCTGTACCCTTGAGCATTGCAACATCAAGTGCAATTTTTGCATTACGGAACAAATCCTCTGCAATCCAACCTTCTACATCTACACCGCTTTCACGGATAACTGTATTTGTGATAGCAGACTTTGCAAAAAGCTTTTTAGCGTGCATATTTACTTCACCGAATGTTGGCTGAGTTGTATCACCGATTGTTTCTTCACCGCCCCAAGAAATAGCAGATACAGTGTCCATTTTTGGAATAGAAAGATTTCCGTGAACAAGTGGAACTCTGCGAACACCGAGTTTATCAATCAGCGTATTTGCAAGAAGTGCGTCAATGTAATCTGAACTAAATGCAAGTGGAACAGTGAATCCACCTTCCGATGGTGTTCCCGCATTTACTGCCTTTGTAGCAAGTACCTTATGCAAGCCTTTTGAGTTTACGAAGTCCTTCTTAGCCTGTGCAAGAATTTCTTCGTCTGACAACTGTTTGATAGAACGATAATCTTTGTTGTGCATTGCACGAACGGCAGATGCCAACATCTGATTTACGATTGTTACAGGTGTTTCGTTTGACTTTGTGTTACCTTCAACGGCTTCTTTGAATGCTTCAAGATAAGCAACGTTCTCTGCCTTTGTCTTGTCTGCATTGTCGTTGATTTCCTTTACGGCTTTTGCAACGGCTTCGTCAATCTGTGCCTGTGTTACACCTGCACCCAATTCCTTTTTGATTGCTTCTGTTTTTTCTGCAATCTGTTTTTCGGAACGCTCGTCAATGAGCTTTTCCAAATCTTTCATTTCCATCTGCATAATTTTATTCTCCTTTTATGCTTTTGTTTTTTATTTACGTTTCTTCCGTAATTATTTTACGGCTAGACTTTAGCCGATAAATCCAAAATCAACCCGCCATTTCTGACGGGGTTTAATTTACTTCTTTTCAAGTCCGCCATTAATAGCGAAGTTTCCGCAGATTGCAACAAGTGCCGATTCAGCAATTTCAATACTTGAATTGATTGCGGTTGCATACTGTGGTTTGAAGTAAGTTACAAGACCAATAGCGATTGCAGAAACTGCACCGCTGATTGTTACGATAAGTTCATAAGTTTTTTTACTCATTTCTTTTATCTCCTTAATGCGTAGTATAACACAACTATTTTCTAGTTGTCAAAATCGGGAAGTTCAACAGTTGTAATAACATTAAGTGTTTTATCTTCTGTTGGCTCTTCTTCATCTGGTTCATCATCATCAAGTTCTGCAAGTGCCTTTCTCAAATTATCACTGCAAGCCTTTATTGATTTCTGACACTTTTCAATTTCATCACCGCAAGCCTTAATGCGGTTCAAGATTTCCCGTGTTTCTGCTGAAACCCTGCGACCCGATTTTTCCATAGGCTTTGAAACAAGACCCTTTGCAAATTCATCACCGAAACTTTTAACGGCTTCGGCAATTGCATCTTGATTGGCAGGAACTGCAACGGCAGAAAATTCCAAAAGTTCCCATTTCTGAATGTCAAAACCATTTTCAGTTTCTACCCATTCAAGCGGAATGAAACCAACAGAAACCGCATTCAACATTCCTGTTTTATAACAATGATAAGTAAAATCTACAAGTTTTGCCTTCTCGCTTGCCTGCTCTGGATTTGTGGAAAGTTCTTCAATCGGTGGAAAATAAACAATAGCTTTTACACTGTTTCCTTCAACCCAAAACTTTGTAACTTTTCCAAGCGGAAATTCTCTTGAATTGTGGAATGACAAGAACACGGGATTTTTCATATAGTTTGTAAAATCAACACCGCTTGCCCGCAGAATATCGCCATCCCTGTCAACTACTTCTTTTGAAATTGTAAACTGAACGCTTCTTTCTCCCAGATCTTCGGTAATGATAGAAACGTCTTTTTTATTCAACTGTCCTTTTTCAAGTTTCATAATTCTATTCTCCTTTAATTTAATTTACATCATAACAAATGGTGCAATAGTACATCGGCAGTTGCAAACCTGTCCCGCAGGTGCTGACGGGTCGCCCGCATATTCCATAAATGCCCCGTCTACATTATCCATAGCAGGAACTTCAAACTTGTCTGTAATAGGAATTACAGTGCCATCCATAATTAAATGACTATCTCTTGTTCTGTCGTCCTGCACGGAAATCCATTCTTTATAATCTATACCTTCGGCTTTATAAAGTTCATTACTTCCCGCATTCATTGTTGAACAAGATTCAGTTCTTGCAATAAGTGTTGCCCTTACTTTTTTATCATCATCAAATAAACCATCTGCAACTTCAATCAGCTTCTTCACTTGATTTCTTAAATCTTCCCCTTCGGTAATACTTTCAGAAAGTGCCTTGCGAAGTTTTTTCTTTGTTGTATTGTTTATGTCTCTACACAATTCAAGCCCGTAGTTATCTACCCATAAAGAAAAAGCCCGTCTTACATTATCGCTGATTTCTTTTACACCTTTTTTATTTAATAATTCGTTTCCGTGTTCTGCCCCTACTGTTAAACCATTTATAAAAGCCCCTGCCAATGTATGCTTCAAGGCTTCATCCATTTTATTGTCAAACAGATTTTCTATTGCAGTTCCTACATCCTTATTATTTTCGCAAGCCTTTTTAATTTCTGCGTTTACAAGTTCATTCTGTTTTGTGAATGCTTTCTGCATTGATTTATAAAAAGGTGCTTCAATGCTTGTTGCCCTTGCATCAAATACTTTCCAGATTTTGCCACGTCTTTCTTTATCTTCCGCAGATTTCAAAACCTTGTATTTTTTTTCATAGGCTTTTTGAAGGCTTTTGAATTCTTCTTCCGTTAATTCCTTTTCATCGGGATTTTCACCCTGCGAAACTTCATCTTCTTGTGCAGAACTAGGCAATTCGACAGTTTCAGCGGGTAAATCGGGCAATTCAATCGGCTCTGAATTAAAATGAACTTCGACTTGACCAAATCCCCGCAAATAAACATCACCGCCTTTTTCGTCTTTCTCATAACCCATAGCAGTTCGCCAATCGTTTACAGTAAGAACACCCCTTGAAAGTCCATCGTTTGCAATCTGCAATTTCTGTGCAATATCTTCTGAAATATTGTTTTCGTGATGCAGGATAAAGTTTCTTTCTTTGTCGTAATCTTCCCACAATAACTGTGAATTGATAACACGCTCAAACATTCTAAGATAATCTGCAAGAACATTTTTATTCAAAAGATATTCTGCACTATCAATTGTGCTTCTGTTTGAGTTCTGCAAAATACCCATTATCTCTGGTGGAATGTGGAAGTGTTCGTTTGCATTATCCCGCAGGAATCTTCGGCTTTCTACAAAATCCAATTCTGTCGGGCTTTGTGAAATCTTTTCAAACTTGCTATCCTTGCCCGTTAAAACCATCGGCTCTTTTGCGTGGTGGAATCCTGCCATTTTCTGCAACCAAGTCTGTTTTATCTGGTCCGCAGTTTCCTTGTTGCCTTCTGGTGCATAGATTATTGCCGAAGGGGTTGCATCATTAAAGAAAAGATTTTTTGCATATTTACTTGCGTATTCATCCGATTGTATTTCATCGCCTATTGCTTCACTTGTTCCCCTGCCCCTTCCATAAGGGTCGTTAAGGTCTATATCCTTAAAACTGATAACATCTTCAACAGGAACAATAAGTGAATTTCCGCCCGCAGTTCCAAACGGGTAAATCTGCCAATACTTCTGATTTACTGTCGGTTGCTGAACTACCCAAGAAGGTGCAACGGGTTGCAATGCAATTACTTTATTTCTTTTATCACGAACTTTCAAAAGAAAAGCTTCACCAACTAAAGCATAGCAGGCAAAAACAAAATAGCGGATAGTCCACCCTGTCAATTCTCTATCAGCGGGGCAAGGGTTTTCGAGTAAATTATAAATATCGTGATTTTCAATAATTGTTGCTTTATTCTTGTTCTGTCTATAATCTGATTTTTTATAAAGATAAAGTTCTGTACTTGCACATTTATTTGCAATTACCCGCACCCCGTCTAATCTAGGGTTTGTGTGATATAAAGACAATAAATCTCGGCTTGCCATTGAAGGTGCTTTTGACCAAGTCTTTCTAATCATCGTCTTGATACTTTCAATCGGATTCATAAAGGTACTTCCTTTCATTTTAATTTTGCTTTCATAATAAAACAAAAGAAAGTATTTGTCAAAAATCCTATTGATTGATTTCTTTCATCCTTTCCATTTCTGCTTTTATACGGTCTATAATTGCAGGGTCTTTCGGGTAATATCTGAAAAGCCAATGCAGAAAATCGTGCGTCATATTATTGCAGGGAAGAAAGTTATCGTTTAATTTTTCGTAATTTTCTTCCCGCAAATCTTCGTGGTGAAGTTCCCAACGCTTGCCCAATTTATGCAGGGTGATTAAATCCAATCCCCCGCATTCTTTTTTCTTTCTAGCCTTGAAATCTTTCCACAATTTTCTTGCTCTAAAATTGCGTTTTCTTTTTTGTGCTTCGTTCATTTTGTAACTGCTTTTTTCGGCTCTGTTTTAGCAACACTATTTTTGATAGTTCCTACTGCTTCAACTTCTGGAACAAAAACCATTCCAAGATAATCGCACTTATAGATATAACCCCCGAAAGTGCGTGTTATCTCATAGCCTGTTTCTGCATCCAAGCAAGCCTGCCCGAATTTCAGTTCTTCCAACTTCTCTTTCAAATCTTCATCTGGATGTCTTACAATTCTTGCCATATTCAAACCCCCTTTTAATATAGCATTGGTCTATTTATTTTAGGCTCATAAAAGAGCATTAAAACCGAATCCGCCTTGTCGGGTGATTTTCCGTTGTTCCTTGCTTTGTAACTGTCTTTACTTTCAACCACCCGCCTTGCTTTGTGGTCGTATGAAAAACGTCTGTCTGTTAATTCGTGGAACAATCCCGATTCATTTAATAATGATACATCAGATATTGGAAAAGTACACCACATTTCACTTGGTAAATCTGCGAACTTGTCTGTGTCCTGCGGTTTGCTTCCGAAGTTTATTCCTATAACATTTTTATAACCCCTAGATTGCAGAATGTCTACAACACCACCGCCAACACCTGTTTCATCAACCTTTATTGTCATATTATGATTATTGCCCGCCATTACTTCAATATGTCCGCACAATTCAACCAATGACATATTTTTATATTCTTTAAGTTCTTTAAGCTTCAAGCCTTTACGCATTGAAATTATAGAACTATCTGAACCATAACGGGCAACGTCTACCGCAATTTGATAATCGCCTGTTTCATCAACTTCCCTTTCCATTGCTTCGTGAACTGCTATTCTTGACATAACCGCATTATCTGCCTGTGATAAATATTCACCTTCCCAAATGTGGCGGGCTAGATCTGGATTGAACTTATAATCGGCTTCCCTGTCCTTTGCTAGTTTTTCAGTGAACCACGGATTATCATTCCAATTACATTTTACTACAACCGCACCTTCCCGCAGTTTCAGACTTTCAATTGCATCTTCTTCTGTATTCGGGTTATAACTTGCCCATATTTCAGAACCGTTCATTCGGATTGTCGGTATAAGCATTTGCAGGCTTTCTGCCGACACGCTTTGTGCTTCTTCTATCCACGCTCTGTCGTAACCTTCAAGAGATTTAATCGCATTTCCCGCCCTTAAATCTTTCAAGCCCCGAAATATAACCCTGCTTCCGTTTTCGTTTTCCAGAACATCCCGCAGAACATTCCAACCGCCTAACTTCAATCTTTTAATCGTTTCTACGCACAATTTATAAACAGAATCATCTAGGGATTTTTGAATTTCACGGCAACAAACAAGATTATGTTTTTCTGCTGATAACTGTTGCATTAAAAGGCTTGCTATACTCCAAGATTTACCCGAACCCCTGCCCCCTGCCGTTATCTTATACGGAGCGGGCTTTCTGAAAACTTCAAGGCAAGGCACGACCTGTTCACGATATAGCCGTAAATATTTATCTTGATTTTCGGGAGACATTTTGAGAAATTGTTCTTTCGTGATTTTAGGAATTATCGGCTCTGCCATTTCCCCACCATTTACAAGATTGATGTAATGCTTTATGTTCTGCCTTTTTCAACCAAATCAATTCTTTTGATGGTCTATCATAATACATATCAAGTGCAATAAGTTCTTCTTTTGAAATTGAAATAAGCCTTTTTACTCCGTCTGAATTGTGCGTTTCTAATCTGTGGTGTCTATCCCACCCTACGAAGTTATCAGCTTTTGCAAGTTCATAATTTTCCACTTCGGTTTGCTCTTCTAATTTGCAATATTGGTGTTGTACTTCCTGTCTCCATTTCTTTGCAACATTATAATTATGCTCTTTGTTTTCTTTTCTGTATTTTATTATTTGCTCTTGATGTGTTTCCCTATATCTTTTTGTTTTCGGTTTTATTTCTTCTTTGTGCCTTTCGTGGTATGCTTTATCTTGTACGGCTTTTCGCTTTCTCTTACACTCTGGACTACAAGTATTTTCTTTCGGTTGTTTTGTTTCAAATACTTTTCCACAAATCTGACAAACATTTTTATAATACGCTTTTATTCTGCGTTTTTCGTTTTGGTCATCGTACATACATCTTTGACTACAAAACTTTGAATGTCTGTTCTGCCCTAAAAATTGTTTCCCGCAGATAGAACAAATACAAGGTGTTTTCTTTTGTCTCATTTTTCAAATCTCCTTTAATCTGAATTCCTTAAAATAAAATTGTGGCAGGCGATAAGGATTTCGCTTTTCGGGAGCTACCCTATCCACAATTCCATTATACACTATTTTACAATTTCTTCAAACAGTTTTATTCTGTCTTCGGTAGACATATTCAATGTTGCATTTACTTCGCCCGATATTTTAATATTTTCTCCGTCTAGGCAACTTCTAACTTCACGCATAAGAGATACGGATGCACTATCGCCCCTAGCAATAATCTTTTTCATACATTCATTGACAAGCTCTGCACCTGTCAATTTTCTTTCTTTGTCGCCCTGCCTTACGTTGTATTCTTTTTCAAGAAACTCTGCGTAAATCTGCGACATAAGTTTTTTCTTTGCGTTATTCTCTTTTCTTTTTTCTGCCCCTTTACGTTGCATTTCCTTTGCGTTATCGCTTGTAAAGGGTGTCAAATTGTCTTTACCTGCCATTTTCCTTTTCTCCACGATAAAACCACGATAAAAGCCCTTTTTTATTCAAGGCAACCGCTTGTTATCGGCTTTCCGTTTTCCTTTGCCCATTTTGTGTATCTTCTGCGGATAACATCGCAATAATGCGGGTCAAGTTCCATTAGTCTTGCTTTGCGGTTATTCTTTTCACAAGCAATCAATGTTGAACCGCTACCGCCAAACAAATCAAGAATTAAATCATTTTTTTCTGATGAATTAAGAAGTGCATTCTCAATCAATTCTATCGGCTTCATTGTCGGGTGTAAATCGCATTTTCTAGGCTTGTCAATTTCCCATATTGATTTATTGAACTTTCCTTTTCCGACCCATTTATGAGTTTTCTTCCAACCATATAAAATCGGCTCGTGCTGATAGTCATAATTTAAGCGACCCATAGAAAATGTAGGTGAGTTTTTTACCCATATCAATTCGTGTTTTACTTGCCACCCACTATCCCTCATCATCATCATCATCATCATATGAGTTCCGCCCTGTGGCATTGTTACATAAATCGCACATTCATCTTTTGCATTTTCAAAAAGATTTTTGAAACAAGGTAGCCATAGTTTCTCTGCACATTCTTCATCGGTTTTAAAGAAGTCGTTTTCGATGTTTTCGGTTATCCTTCCAGAAGGCTGGAAGGATTGCAATGCTTTGTTTTTATCGCCTATTGCAACATTATAAGGCGGGTCTGTAAATACCATATCTGCCTTTTCCCCGCCCATAAGTCTTGCAACATCTTCTGCGTTTGTACTATCGCCACACATCAAGATTGAATTGCCTAGTTCGTACATTTCGCCACGCTTTGAAACAGGCTCGCTTTTTTCGTCAACTTCGGGGGCTTCATCATCACCTTCTGTTTCTGCAATCTCTCCGCCTTGGTCTGTAAAATCAATTACAGTATCGGGAAGTGCTATTTCGTCAAAGTTCAAATCAATATCTTCTGCAAACTCCAAAACGCTTTCTTTTGTGAAGTGACCAAAGTTGCTATTTAATCTTAACAACTTCTGTTTAGCTTCGGTCTTATTTTTTGCCTGTATGTAAACAACGGGCAATTCTGGAATAAGATAACCTTCTTCTTCAAGTGCCTTTAATACTTTTATTCTAGCGTGTCCGTCAAGACAGTAATTTGTTTTTCCGCTTACCCAAACAAAAAAAGGAAAACTCCACCCATATTTCAAGATAGATGTTTTCGCCTTTTCGATGTCTGCTTCATCACGGATTTTTAGACCGCCTTGAAACTCTGTAATATTATGCCAATCAAGATAATCTTTTGTTTCGCACTTAATTGATATAGTTTTTATCTGCTTCATATTTTGCCCTTGCCCTTTTTCTGTTTTTTTCAAGACAATTCATAATTGCCTGTTCAATATTTATTCCCATTTCTGCTGATAGGGTTAACATACACATTATAACATCTGATATTTCATCCGCCATCTGTTTTTCTGTTTCTTCACAAACACAGGATTGATAATTGTCTATCGCTTGTGTTGCTTCTGCAATTTCCCCCGCACAATGTTTAATGCAGGATAAAGCATCCGTTTCAAGTTTTCTGTGTTCTGCTATTTTTAATGATTGCCTAGCAATATTATTCAAGTCTATCATTTTTCTTTCTCTCCCATAACTTCAAGCCCGCAGAAACCCCGACTGAAATAATTATTGATAGCCATAAACTTAAAAAGATAAACAGGATAAAGCCGATTAAAATTCTCACTTTCCGCCCCCTTGCTTTTCATTATACAATGCTTCAATGCTTTCTGCAATCAAAATAAAAGCTTCTTCCCATTCCCGCAGGCTTTCTTCGGTCATTGGTATTCCCTGTCGTGCTTTTCTTTCAGTCATTTTGACCCCCGCTAAAATCACGCATTTCTTTTAATAATATATCAGCAAGTTTATCAAGAATCTTTCCTTTGCTTTTTCCCACATCCACACTTGCATTGCATCCAAGCGAACAGACTAAACACCCATTATATGTTGAATCAATAAAGAATGAACCATATTTTTTTCGGTTCACTTCTGTATTCCCGATTGCGTGTGCATATTGCATTTGACCTTGATTTAATGGTTTTCCGCAAACTGCACAAACCCCGCACGATCTGGAATAAGCCTTTTCTCGTTGTTCCTTTTGTTTATCTGTCATTTATAATACTTCCTTACTTCATCCGATAACTTCGGCAACTGTCCGCAACCTTTCAATTCGGGGCATCTGTTTCCAAGCCACCAACAGGCAGGATGGCAGCATAAACCAACCGCCCGCAAAAATGGTTCTTCGCTAGTCCATAATTCTTCTACAACCGCCCACATAAATTTACTTGTATTTTCTTCGGTGCGGTTGCACAATCTCTGCTTGCATAACTCAATAAATGATTCTGCCGTATGGTCTTGAATAAAAAGCTTTTCTTCATACGGGTCATTACTTCTTGGCTTTCCTGTCCAATCTGGTCTGCTCGATTGAACGTAAGGCTGCGGATGTCCTTTTGTTGCTCGGATAATCTGCATAATAACAGATTTCGGGGCAGATGCTTTCAATCTGAACTTGATACAACGAATAGTTGAATGATTGGCAATAATCTGCTTTACCCAATAATCAACTTCATCAGCGGGTTTCTTTTCCAAGAAATTATTTATACCCTGTGTAATTTTACAGGCTTCTTTATAATCCGCTAACGGATGTTGATTTAATAATCTAATTTTTATCATAGCCATTTTCTAAAATCTCCATATCGGTTTTTAATAATCTGATTTCTTTTTCTTGTATTTCAATTTTTTCTTGCATTTTATAGATTTTAATATCTGTTTGTCTTTCTATTTCTGATATTCTGGAATTATATTCAATGCCAAATAACAACATTATAGCAATCAAACAGAACATCAAGCAAATTAAATATTTCATCACTCTCCTTTAATTTAAAGGTTTAGGAAGATACTTCCAACCGATTACTGCTTCGTGCTTAAAATCCTTAAAATATAACCAAGTATCAATATATCCGTTTTTGTAACAAACCAAGACTTCATCCATAACATTTGGTAAATCATTTGGATTCTTTCTCAAATCGTGCCATTCATTCGCCTTGTTATAGCCGAACTCTGCAGCGTCTTTGAAAGTTTCGTCAATGATGTAATCTAATTCTTCCTGATCCATTTCTTGTGAAACTAAATAATATCCTTCTCTTTTCCCTTTTTCTCTATATTCTTCTGCTTCTTTATTAAACATATCTGCTCCTTTACTTAAAAATCTGTGTCTGTGAAGTATCAATCAGTTCTTCTCTTTGAAAATGCGAGAAGTTATAATCTGTTGCTGATGTACTTTCTACGGTACTATTGCAATTATGACATAACCAATAGATGCCACCTGTATAAGTACATTTAATCATAGGTTTCTTACAAGTAGGACAAATCATTTCTCCACCTCGCTTAAGAATTGCTCTGCTTTGTCCATATACTGACAAACATAGTAGTTTGTTTGTGGGTCGTTTGTATCTTGTTTCAAGCAATCTAATAACTTTTTTATATGGTCTTTTGCTTTGGTGAGATGTTCGCTTGCCCAACAATCAGAATTATATAAGTTATCTACTCTCTTTTTCAGTTCTGCATTTTCTTTTATGTATTGTTCATTACGATAAAGGGCTTCAATACGTTCTTGTTTACACGCTTCAAGTAATTCTTTCAGTTTTGCATTTTCTTTTTCAAGTGTTGCATTTTCCTTACAGATAATCTCAAAGCCCTGTTGTAAAGTCGGGTCTTTAAGTGCCATAGAGATTGCACCCATAACAGCTAAACGTGCTTCGTCTTTATTCATTTTCTTTTATCTCCTCATAATAATCTCTTGTTCCAAGGTCGTGCAGATAATCACTCGGTTTACAATTTATAAACTTACTTATATCTACACTTGCTATTTCCAACATCTGACGTAAGCGTTCTATCTCAATGAGCAAAAGTTCATCACTCATTTTTCTTTTATCTCCTTAATTCTGCTTATAATACTTTTTATCTTTTAAGTGAAAGATAAAGAAAAGTAACTTCAAAATAAAAAGTGGAATGAAGCAACCACTATATTCGTCTATGCTTAATCGTTCTAATAATTTTGCACTTAACTCTCCATAACGCACTTCGTTTATATAACAACCACTTTCAGAATAATATCCGTCATACCAATAAAAAGGACATTTTTTGCATTTTCTGCACTGATGCTTTTCTAATGCTTTAATCATTTTCTTTTATCTCCCATTTTTCGTGTTTATCTGTTTTACAATGCTCATATTCTGTTCTTGAATGTTTAATTAAACATTTCTTTATGATTTGCATAATAACTTCTGAATTTATTATGCAGTTTCATATGTTCATTTATAGTCATCCAAATCAACTCTTTCGCAGGTCTCTCATAATACATACCTAGTGCATCTAACTCTTTGTGCGTTAGAGGTACAATTCTTATTTCACCGTCAGAATTGTGTGTTTCTAATCTATGATGTCTATGCCAACCTTGAAAATTATCTTTTTGAGCAAGTGTATAATTTTCAACCAACTCATTTTCATCTGCTTTACAATAATTACACTCTTTAAGAAAGTTTTGTTTGTACTTCTGTTTAAGGAAATCTTGATGTGTACTCTTAAACTTCTGCCAACGTTTCTTTGCTTCTTCTTTATGAGTAAGTCTGTATTCTTTTTCTCGTTCCTTATTTGCAGTAAGTTTTATACAATCTTTACAACGAGATGTAAGTCCAGACTTTTTCTGTCTGTCTATTGCAAACATATCTACAGGAAGCATTTTCTTACAGTAACTACATTTCTTTGTTTCCATTTTCAAACTCCTTGTAAAGTTTTGGCAATCGTTCGCAACCTTCGCAACAACTGACAATACAACACTTCATTTCCTCAATCTGTGCTTTAAGTTCCCTAATCTCATTATCTCTGCCTTCAAGTTGATAGTCTGCATTGGCTAGTTTATCTTCAAGTTCCTGTACTGACTTATTCAGATTTTCAACACTTGTGAGAAGTGAAGTATTTTGCTCTGTAAGTTCTGCTATTCGCTTTTCTCTTGGCTCTGCACAATCAAGCCATATCTGCAAAATTATTCTTTCAGTCCAAGGCTCTCTTGGGTCAAAATAATCTTCGTGGTCTTTTATGTATTTATAAAATTGTTGTTTTAGTTCTTCTTTTGTCATTCTTCACACTCCTTATTTTTTCCCTATACAACAAAAAGGCGGTTTCCCGCCTAGTTTTATTTTGTTCTCCTTTGAAGTTTCTTTTCTTCAAGATAAGCCTTAATTCTTTCTTCTGTTGTCATATCCTGCCCCATTAATAACTGATATATTCTTCGTCCATCTTATGAAAATTAGTATGATAGAATTTGCAGGTTTCTTCAAAGTCATAAGATAACCCCTTCTTTACCAGATCAGCAGCTTCAAGAATTGGATAACTTAAAAGCCCGAACGGGTGAGTAATTTTTTCAAGTTCTGCTTCAAGGTGTTTTTCTGCCTGTACCCTTTCACTAGGGTGGTCATAATCTCCCATCTGCGAACAGAAAACCGCCCAATCCCTTTTATTGATTGCTTCAAAAATTACTTCGATTGTCTTGCGGTCTACAAAACTAATATGTTCGTGTAACCTGCCGATTAAATATTCTTTGTTTGTCATATTTTGCCCCCTAGTTAGCAGGTCTTTCGCCCCGCTTTTTATTTTATTTGATTCTGCTATACCAGATCTCAAGTTCTTCTTTTGTCGAAGGCTTGCAAGCCCCGCAACCTTTCATTAAACCATTGAAGATACGTTTTGCACCCGCAATTCCTGTTCCGTGCTTGTCTGCTTCAATCATAGCGATTTTATAAGCTAATTCCTTTCTAGTCATATAAAGCCCCCTATTTGCTTTTCTTGATTATATCTTAACACTAATTTAATTTATTGTCAACACTTTTTATTAAATTAAAACAGATCTGGATTTATTCCGTTTTCGCAGCATTCCTGCTTTGTTTCGTCTATCAGATAACCCATTTCAACAGTATTTACTTCGGTTGTTGAATAGGGCTTTATTCTGCCTGTTAGTTTATTTACCCGATAAGGATAACCACGTTTTATTGCTTTTTCTTTTAGGGCATCTTTTGCATCTTCAAGGTCGTTTCCTGTTACCTTGCATAATTCAGTAAGAAGGGCATAAAACAGATTATTCTGCGACCCTGCCCCTGTTGTTCTTGTTGGATAAGGTTTTTGAATATCTATTTTGAAATAGCCGTTGTATTTTTCTTTTGAAGTCTGATATAGATGCAGGATTTCTGCCTTGATTTCTTTTGTCGGGTAATGTATTAAAAGCCCGTTTTCTGTTATTTCTGTATAAGCTATTATTTTCATTCCTGCCCCCTAAAAAATTGTCTTTATGCAACATCTGGAACTTTCCGCAGCTTGATTAAAGTCGTAAATATCGCCCCGCTTCATTATCATTTGCACCGCCCGACACGGCTTTCATTCTCTGCCCTGCAACTTTCTACGAACCTTTCGCAAGGCTTATAAATGAATTCATTACTACTAAAATTTTTCTTCGTCTTTCCGAAGTGCCAACATAGTGTATTTTGCGGGTCTATTCCCCGCCGCCAATATATTCACCCATACGGGCTACTTGCTTTTTAAACAGTCATAAAGCATTTTTACATTTTTTTGTTTAATAGCTTTATTTGCATAATCTAATTGAGCATCATTGAAAGTATTCATTCTTGCTTTTACCTGTGCAATCAGATTATCAATTTCACTATTTCCGCCCGTCTTTTCCGCAGGATTCATTGTTTCATCCAGAACATCGTTTTCAACAATTTCAAAACAGTTCTGATAAAGGTAGCGTTTAATATAAGTTTCAACCGCGCCGAGATTCTGTACTTCGTGACATCCTTTAAGGCTTGCCGTTGACATAGGGCTTTTGAAAGTAATTCTTCCATCTCCTTCCAAATCGCAGAAATTCAAAGTTGCAAGATCTGGTGTAAAGTTTACAACGCAACAGAATTTTAATTCGTTTGCAAGTTTGTTTATTTCGGGCAGAATGTCTGCAAGTTCATAATAGGTATATCCCGCAAACTTATTATTTCCCGTTTTCTTTACACCTGCATTCTGGAAACGAAGTCTTGCTTCATTCAGCTTTTCAAATATTGTCATATATTGCCCCCTATAATTTCTTGAATAACAGTCTTACTGCCATTTCTAAACGCTTGCGGAATGAATAAGAATTGAACCTGTTGAACATTAATTCAATCATTGCAGCTTCTTTTTCACTCACGCTTTTATTTATTTCCTTGCGGATTTTTTTAATTTGCTTTCCGTTCAATTTTCTTTGCCCCTTTTTTCTCTTTTAGCAGCTGAAGTTCTTTCGGAAAAGTTTTCAACTCTATAAACTTACTTCTTGATACACCCATTTTTTCTGCCTGTGCATCCAACCATTCCAACTGACAAGGGCGAAGATATACGCTAAATCTTGCCCCGTCTTTTCTTCCGTCTTTTAATGTACTAGCCATTTAATGCCCCCTTAATTTCCGAACGGGTTATCAGAATACCCCGAATCATTCTGTTTATTTCCACCGCCTAATAGCTGCACCGAATCCGCAGTAATATTTGTACGGCTTTCTTTCTTTCCGTCTTTTTCCCATCTGTCCTGTTTAAGATAACCACGAACGCAAATCTGCTTTCCTTTTACAAGTGATGGTTTCAAGTTTTCTGCCAACTTTCCCCAGATTGTTACATCAAAAAAAGAAGTCTCATCTTCCCATTTATCGCTTTTTTTTACCGAACGATTTACGGCAAGTGTAATAACTGCCTTTGCAGTTCCATTACCGACATAAGAAAAGCTTCTTTCATCAGCCCCGAAATCCTTTGTCAATCTGCCTATCAGAATAACTTCATTCAAATCTGTCATATTCTACCCCCTTATGACTTCAAATAAAATATATAACCAAGTAATAACAATTAATAAAATTGTTAGCCAAGCCCCCCAAGGCTTGCACTTTTTGTAATGATTTTCCCCTGTTTGCTTGATGGTCATAGCCCCATTTCTTCCGCTAATATCTGCAAACTTAATCCCGCATTGAAACCCGTCTTTTTCTGGACTGCTTCAATGCTTCTGTCAAGTTCCCTTTCTGCTTCTGCCCGATTGTTACAACTAAGCAGAAAAAACTGAATCAATTTTTCACGCATATTTTTGCCCCCTATTAATTTAATCTTAACACAACGGGTGCGGATTGTCAACACTAAAATAATTCTTGTTGTTTTAGCTTTGAAAAATCATAAAACTTTTCTTCTTGCAGCCGCCTTGCTTCCTGCACCTTTTTTGGTGGTCGCAGATCTGGATTTTCTTCCTGTGCTTTTCTTCTGCATCTGCTAACACTTTCATACGTTGGCAATCCGTATTTTTTACGATTGCCGAAAAACTCCCCAACAGTCATATTTGTTAGAAGTCTGTCGCTGATTCTTGAATTAACTTTTACGCAAACTGCAAAATATAATTCATCGTCATTTTCTCTGAAAGTTTCACCCTGCTTCAATGTTTCAATTACAAGGTCTTTTAATTGCTTTAATTCCATATCTCCGCCCCCTATTTAATAAAATTACAATGATTAAGAATTATTAATTCCAGATCATCATAATTCGGATTTCTTGCAATCAGCTTCTTCAAGATTATTTTGATAACCTTCAAATCTGCCCCGTCTGTTGTTGGTGTAACTTCACAAATCGCAAACCCGCAGGCTTTCTTGATTCCGTTAGCTGCATCCACAAAATTAAAATCGCATCTGCTTTTCATTTTTTTGCCCCCTTAATTAAAAATACCATTCCAAAGAACCATCATCATTGACACGATATTTCAAATCAGTATCAATTTTTTCTTCCAACAAATCACAAACTGTTGCAGCAAGAACCCCGCAGATATAAGCATAATAATTGTTATGTTCTTGTAATCCGCCTTTAATTGCCTTTGCTCTTTCCCTGTCGATTGTTTTCTGCAATTCAATTGCTCTTTCTTTCTTTGTCATAATTAAGCCCCCTTAGCTTTAATTTTTACTTAATCTTAACACCAACAGTGTATTATGTCAACACTATTATTTTATCTTGTTCCCCCATAAATCTAATATTTGTTTTTGTTTTTCTTCCCGTTCTGCCTGCACAAACATATCTTCTTGTTTACAAGGCAGAATCTTTTCATAAAACATTTTTACAAAATCCCGCTTTAATTCAAAACCATAAGCCCTGCGACCAAGATTTGCGGCTGCAAGTAAAGTAGTACCAGATCCCGCACAACAATCAATTACAACATCATCAATATCTGTATAAAGACTGATTAAATGTTCAAGAAGTGGAACGGGCTTTTGTGTTGGATGCACTTTCGGAGTTATTCTATCTTCAATCCACGGCTGACATAAAAATTCCATTTTTCCGTTATTTCTGAACTTCGGCAGCTTATCACGATAAAATAAAACCGCAGTTTCAAAATTACCAACCGCCCGCATATTTGCTTTTAATACCTGTGCAGAATAATTTTTATAAAAAATAAAAACTTGCGAATTCGGAAATCCGTATTCTTTCGCATAATGCTTCAATTCTTCAATCTGCTCAAAGGCACAAAACAAAATCATACATCCCGCACTATTTCTTTCTTTTGGTTCTTTCTTCAAAAGATTACTGCAAAAGTGAAAAAACTCTGAAATACGGAAACCCGCCTTTGTATCTGTATCAAAAGCTTGTTTGCCTGCAAGTTCGGATTCCCCGTTTGAATTATCCCCGCCCTTATACCATACAGGATTTGACCCGTACATATTATTTCCAAGCTGATAAGGAATGTCGGTCAAAATCAATTGTGCTTTCTGTATGTCGTGCGATTTCCAATTCTGGAAACTGTCGTTATATAAAGCTATTCTTTCCATTGCCATTTACCCCTTCAAATATTTTTCTGCTTTCTTATAATATTCAATCTGTAATGGATTATATTGTTCTCCATCCACAAACATTATCTGCAATCCTTCTTTCACAATTGCTTTCGCTTCTTTTTCTACTTGTGAAAACTGCCCCGCAATATGTCGCAATATCTTTGTAAGTTTTTCATTCACTTCTTTTGTCGGTGCATACCAATCTACAAAATTAAGCAGGGTTACAAAATCAGCATCCATTTCCATAATTTCGCCCATCTTATATGAAATTGTGTTTTCATTCTGTAAATCTTCTGCACTAATTTTTGAACCAGATGCAAGCCCCTTGCCTATAGCTTCTGCAAGTTCTTCTCTTTCTTTACCTGTCATTTTTCGCCCCCTAAAAAAAGGCGGGATATTTCACCCGCCCCCGATTTTATTTGTTTAATGATTTATAGAACGGGCAGAAATCTTTGCAAATGCAGTAATCAGCACATTTCTTGCTTTCGCCCTTGCGGTATTCAATATTAGTTCCGCCCATACTTTCAAGCAGGCTTTTTGCTTCTTCTTCGCTTTCGCAAACCTTCAAAGCGGTCTTTCTGCCTGTTTTCATAATCGCCCATTTATCAGCAGTTGCCCATCGTTCTTCGGCAGTACAAGGTGCAAGTTCTGAATCTTCAAGCTTGCTTTCTGCTTCCAACTGTTCAACCTTTGAATAAATAAACTTTTCAATTTCTTCCAGATCTTCCGCAGTTACATCAAATCTATAAATATATGTCGGCAACTGTGGATAGTTAGAATCAATTCTTGCCTTGCTTTTTGAATGGTCTTTAAGAAGTGCAATGAATTCACAACGCTTTACTTCTGCCCCGCACTTGCCCATAAGCCAAGCATAGATTAAACCCTGTTTTCGCCAATCTTCAAAATCTTCAAACTGAACTTTCCAAACCGAAGCGGTCTTGAAATCGTGAAGTGTTTTTGTTTCTTGGTCGTAAGAATCAACCCTGCCTGTAACTTTTGAATTAAGTACATCAACAGAATAAAACTCTTCTTTGATGGTGTTTGTGTTCTGCTTTTCCATAATTGAATGAACCGCAGTTCCAAAGACCGCCCATACTGAATCACTTGCGTCAACTTCAAGTTCGTCATAATGACGTTCGGTTAAAATTGTTTCGCAAGCCCCGTGAAGTAAAGTTGTTGCAGAATAGCAACCTTTCTGATTGTGTCTTTCAACACTTACTGCATCCACAAATGCCTGTGGCAATCCAAGTTTGTTTGTTACTTTCATATCGTAACCCCCTAGTGATTTAATTTAATATAATCTTAACACTATATTGTCATAATGTCAACACTTTTTTTTATATGGCATTACCGCCCGATTTTCCGCACCAACCATCGCCCGAACCTGTCGCAATCCCTTCCCATTCTATAACCCGTCTCATCTTGCCATTGCATTCGGGGCAGGTTTGCCGATTCTTTAATTTGTCATAATCTTTAATACAGATTCCAACATTAAAAACTTTCCCGCAATCTTCACACTTAAACTTGTAGACCATTTTATAAATACTCCTTGCTTAATGGTTTTGCATAATTTTGTTTATTGCCTTTTTTCCGCCATTCATCAACTTTTCTTTGTGCTGATTTCAAGGTAGAACAACAGGCATTGCAACCGCAACTATGTAATTCTTCGCTATTACAATTATAATACGGATTTCCAAAATGCGGGCAATAACTTTCTTTTCTGTTTTCACAATTAAAACAACTGTGTTCGTTTTCATACTTCAAGAAAGTTTTATTATATCTAACTACTTTCATAGGCGGTTGAAATTCGGAAGTCTTGATTGCCCTTGCCCTGCACTCTAATTTTTTCTCATAACAGGCAGGACACATCGGTAAGTCATAATCATATTCACAGCCACATTCCAAACAAACCGCCCAATAATATCCATTGCACTTTTTACCCGTAATGGCAGTGTAAACTTCTTTAATGACTTTTAATGTTATGACTTTGTAATTTTCAAGCTCCCGCAGAATGTTTAATTTTTCATTATCCGCAAGCTTTTCTAAGTTTTCGGAAATCCATTGTCTTTCCAGATCTCCAAGTTTTCCGTGTTTTCCTTCCACTTCATCTACAAACATATTTTTGCCCCCTAATCACTAAAATATTTCATTGAATGTTTTTCTTTTCGCCCGTCTGGACACTTTATATTAATTACTGTCGTTTCTTCGTGGAAACGGCTTAATATATCATTATCAAAATAGTTTTCAAAGCATTTCGGGCATCCGCCCTGTTCACAATCTTTTTTGAAGTGCAGATTGCCGATTATAATTGTCGGTTTACAAAATGCGTGTCTTTTATCAAGAATAAATGAAAACCAATTTTGAACCGCTTCCGAACTCGTAACCCTTCCAATTTCATCAATAACTAAAAAGGGAAGGTCTGCAAGTTCATTCACAATTTCAAGTTCTGACTTTTCCGCTTTCTGTGTGTAAGACTGCCTAATCATTGCAGAAACTTCATACATCGTATAAATCTTTCCGCCCAAGTGCTGACACGCAATACTTGCAAGCATTGTTTTTCCTGCACCATTAGAACCAAGCATTATGATTTTTCCCCTTCCCGATTCAATAAGATTTTGAACGGCTTTCTTTGCTTCTTCCTGTGCCTTTGTTTTCGGAATATAATCTGCAAGTTCTGCAAAATAAAAAGCAGGGCTTATATTTGCAGAAATACAACGGTTGATTCTGTCCCGTCTTTCCTTTGCGTTGATCTGGGCTTGTCTTTCCTTCTCGTTTTCTTCTGCCCTTTTCTTTTTCCACGCTTCCGCTTCTTCTTCGCAACATTTCGGGCATCGGCTATATGTCCCGTTTTTATATTTCTTTTGAATGAAAACCCCGTGTTTTTCGCAGGTGTTTTCTTTTTCTTCTTCCACTTCCCAAGTGTCCGTTACTGAATTAAGTTTTCCTGTTTTTGCCTGCTTCAACCAATCTCCGAATAGTGAATCAGCACCTTTGATTTCATCTGCCATTTTTTACCCCCTAGTTTTCAGAAAAGAAATCTCTATTTCCAAGATTTACTGTTTTATCCTGTTTTTGTGAAGTCTGCGGTTTTCCATTCAACAATTTATTTAATTGATTTGCAGAAAGTATTGTTGTTATTGAATAACCTTGCGAAACAATCCAATCATCAAGAATAGCTCTATCAAGTGCCATTAATATTTTATCTTTACCAATTTCAGAAAGCAACCGATTAATCATATTTCCCGCCACTTTCATATTTACAATCGGTTTTTCTGCATTCACTTTTTTTTGTTTATACAGGTTTTTGAAGTTCTGAAAATAAGCATCTACAACAATTTGAAATTCAGTTTTCGGCTTGCCCGAATTCTTTTGTTCATTAGTACTTTGTACACCATTAGTATTTTGTAGATTGCAATTTTCCGTATGCGGTTTTTCCGTATGCGGAATTTCGTTAAGCGGTGAATTGGGATTTTCAATGATTGTATAAATCATTTCAGCAAACTTGCCATTCACTTTTTTTTGTTCTGCCTTTAGATAGCCGTGTTCTTTAAGCTCATTTATCGCACTTCTTAAACTACCCATTCCGTCATTTGCGTGCTTTTCTATTTCTGATAAATGAATCACCCAATCATCTGGAAGTGATAAAAAGTACGTCATTAATCCTTTTGCTTTCCAACTTAAAGAAACATCTTTGATAAAAGTATTATCAAGAACTGTATAATTCTTTTCTTTTTTTGTTTTTATAAATTTTGTATCAGCCATTTTTTTTCTTTTCTCCTTGCAGAAACAAAAAGGTTTTTCCCTGTGTCCTTATCGGTAATCAGCCACACCGCCCAAATTGCAGGAAAAGCGGATATAAAGACACAAGAAAAAACCTTCTTGATAATCTGCTAATTTGTATTTATATCGGGGTGATGAATCCCAACAACTAAGATTATAAAGCACTTTTTATTTTATGTAAACAAGAAAATATAAAAATCTTAACATTCGCTATAACGCATCGAAAACACTTCAAACGTCAAATATCATTACCGATACGAAAGACCCCCTGTTTTTCAACGCTATTTGCGTCTGGTGGCTTATTTTAACGGACAACTTCGGGCAATAAAAAACCCGTGCGGGACATTGCATCCAGATCACACGGGCAAAACAAAATAGTTTTTATTACTCAATCAACTAAGCTAGGGGGCAAAGTTAAAATAGAGTAGATGTTTTTATAATATATTATTTTTCAATATCTGTCAAAATTGCATCAACCGATTCTGCCCACGCTTCCCATTCTTGCAGTTTATGTTCGTAATAGTTTAAAAGTTCTGCAATTCCTTTAAGGTCTTTCGGGGCTTCCTTTTCTTCCCGTGCAGGTTTCGGCGGTAATTCTATTTCAATTACTTTCGTTGTTCTGCACCCTGTTGTTGTTAGCCCCAACAATATCGGCAATAATATTAAAAACTTCTTCATCGTTTTTTGCTTCCTTGATTTTTTGTGAAACTGATTTTTCATCAGATTTAATTTTTAATAAATCGTCAATGTATTTTGACAAGTGTTCGATATTCACCCTTGCAGATTCTAGGCGGTTTTTTGTTTCTTCGTTCTCTTTTTTCAGTGATTTAATATCACGAATCAAGGCAAAAATAACACCGCCCATTATTGCAATAATAGCAATTAAAATTAATGCAACTGTTACAAAACTCATTCCCCTTCTTCCTTCTTGAATTTATCAAGAGCAGTATTTATTGAGATGTCACCAAAGATTGCCCCGATTGTACCGCCTATAAAGCAGATTTCTTTAATCTCGCAATTCTGGAAAACTCCCACCCACTTCAAAACCGCACAAATTATCACGAATGCAACTGCAACGATTTTGACAATTAAACTCACTTTTTTTGCTTTCAGTTCTTTTTTTTCTTCTGCCATTATTTCACCCCCTTAATTTTTATAATTCTTGCTTCTGTTGGTTTTCCTTTTGCAACGCAGTTTGAATATTTAAGGGAATTAAAAACCACCTTTCCATTTTCACAAACTACCCAATGCGAATAACCGCCATTACTGAATTTTACAATAGTTTTTTCTTTGATTTTTTTTAGGTCTTTTATCTGGACTTTTTCAAGGCTTTCCATTTCCCGCCCTGTAAGTTGCTTGATACATTCTGCCCAATAAACTGTGCAATCAACATCAAGTGCTTTATGATTCATTAAATCAGAAACAAGCATTATTGCATCCACATCTGAACAATCAATGCCAAGCCAATAAATTAAAGAAAATGCACAACAGGCATAATCTTTAATCGCTTTTAGTTTTGGTGTCGGAAAATGCTTGTAAAGTTCTTCTGCTAAACTCTGCGGATTTTTCATTTAAGCCCCCTTATTTTATAAATGAAATAATCAAGCCTACTGCTTCCCCAATCAATCCGATAAGTAACGCAATAAACTTCCCCATATACTTTTTTTCTGTTTCTGCAATCGCAAGCTTTATTTTCATATCAACAGATTCGTTTACTTTTTTAACAATCAAATCGGGCATTTCTTTAATGTCCTGTTTGATTTCTTTTATGTCGCATTCCATAGCTGAAATCTTTGCTTCTTGTAATTCATCATTCATTTTGCCACCCCGCTTTTCTGTTGCAGAACTGCGATGCCCAACTTAAAATTTGACTTGTAAGCCAATCCCCCGAAAACAGTATAAGTCTTTTAATTTCCTTTTGTCAAATAAGTTCTGCCCCCTGAAACTGCACAGGGTAGATATTGCTTCTGGAGTTTGCCATTGTACACCTCTAGTTATTAGTATAAAAAAGTATACTTTGTATAATATGCATTCTGTTACCTCGGGGGCGGTGTATGAGAGTATGGGTATTATTTGGCAAGGAACTGTCACAATGGCAAGCGACATAACATCTGTCTATAATTGGTGTAAAAATCATTATGTCGGCTCTAGGGTATGTGCTTTCAGAATATCAAGTGCGGGGCAGGCTTCATCAGAGCCGTTCGGAACTTCTTCCGTAACTATAATTTACTGTATGTCTAGCACTGCTTATGGTTGGATTCAAGGCTATTCAGATAATGCAACTTGCAATATGGCTATCGCCTATATCAATTCAACAGTAAGTGCTTGGCAGAAAATTTCTTATGGTGCGGTTTCAAGTTTTCCTGGCTCTGGTATTCAAGGTGAAATTAGAACTCAATTTAATAATACTTCACAATATGCAGAGTTTAAGGGTAGTTCTATGATGGGAGAAGAAGGTGCTTGGTGGGGTTATCGCCACAGTAACTTTGGAAGTGGTATTTTTATTTCAAGAGGTGACGTTGTTGCTTTTTATCTTGATACTTACGGAACATTTCAGAGTAAATATATATTTAGGCGATAATTAATTTGAA
>Ga0256407_10002957_pt1 | contig 31175 bp, 28 predicted proteins | sample RumenRJG_04DNA_FD_193489 | JGI IMG/M metagenome (GOLD analysis project Ga0256407, IMG submission 193489) | Bovine rumen microbial communities from Lethbridge, Alberta, Canada - RJG_04 | ecosystem: Host-associated > Mammals > Digestive system > Stomach > Rumen | place: Canada: Alberta...
TACCATTGTGCAAGGCACTCGTTTGCCACTTTGGCGCTTTCAAAGGGAATGCCCATCGAGAGCGTGAGCCGTGTATTGGGACACACCAATATCGTGACCACCCAGATTTACGCAAAGATTACGAGCCAGAAACTCGATAATGATCTGACGATGCTTGGCAATAAGCTCAATGCATCATTCAAAGACATTAAGATGGCATAGTCACAACGACCCCAAATCCTCAAAGCAGAAAGACGAATGATTAGCGAAAGTCTGTCATCCGTCTTTCTGCTTTATATTCCCTCAGCACACAAACCACTAACAGCTCTTTCTCTTTCCTCTATCGTTTATAAGCAGGATGATAGCAACTCTCCAGAACCCTCTCTAAATCACTCTCACGATAAAGTACCTTGCCACCTAATAATACATAAGGTATCACGCCATCATTACGATATTCTTGTAGCGTTCGTCTGCTGACCTTTAGAATCTGAGCTACTTCTTTGTCTGTCAGATAACGTTCACCATCAAGCAATGGACGATAGTTGCCTATCACCTTCTTGTATAGGGTAAGCACTTCATTCATGTTCTCTAATGCGTTCTTCACGCCAACATTATGAGGCATTATCAGTTCATTCATAGGCTGCTCGTTTTGAGGTTATACATCTTACTCTCCTTTTCCCTGCCTGTCACATAACGAAGAATACTCTCCACATCCTCAGGCTTATAGTACACCTTACGGTTGATTTGAGAATAGGCCAACGTTCCGTTGTCACGAAGCGTTTGTAATGTTCTTGGACTGATGTTTAGCATTTGGCATACGTCCTGGTTGTCAATCCAATCGCCCAACCCTTTGTCATTGCCTCTACTGGCCATCTCCTCATCTTTGTGACGAAGCTGTTGAAGCTCGTCAGCAGTTCCTCGTAGGTACTGCGCTCAATTGATATAACTTCCATGTTTTATTTGGTTTTTGTAATTTGCGGGCAAAGGTATATCATGGTTTCCAGATAAGATTACTTTGAAAATTCCTTGTTGTGAAATAACAATTCAGGGAAACAAAAGTCTAATGTCTGCCGAGCTTGCTCATCAGAAAGCAGGCAAGCATCTTTGTGTGGCATTCCACAGAAAAGTGCGTATTAGGCTACACCCTTCTACGGCATTTGTATGTAGTCATCATGCCGAATGGCACCATATCAAGAGAAAACGCCACACTTTTTCTTAATTTTTGTTCACAATTCATTATATACTCGATTATTTTTCTTATATTTGCAGCTGCAATCCGAAAGGGAAGCAGACATTTGGGTTAAGATTTAGCGTTCAGCTATCAATCTTTGGTTTCGAGAATGTAGGAGTTTGAGAAACATGTCATAAGAGAGATAGAGTGAATGCTCACGCGATAGGCGTGGGCGTTACTTATCTATGACATGGGCATCTCCTACAGCCTTCGAACCAGATAAAGTAAGTTCACGCTTTTTCTGTACCTTTAGGGACAGCCTCAGAATAGAATTCATTTATATTCACTAAATAAAAAGAGTATGCAAACAATAGTTCAAAAAGGAGAATTTCATGAAAGCAACAATCATACTGTAGCTTTCGCGAAGCAACAAAAGGTATGGCTATTGCTTATTTTAGTAGCAATTTACAGCCCAAACAGTTTTGCACAAACAAAGGTGAAAATAGGGGATTTGTATTATGTTCTTTCCGGATCTTATGCTTCTGTGTCAAACATTGGTTTTGAAGACATTCCTGGGGATAGTTATTATACAAATAATTCTTATACAATCCCCTCTACGGTGAATAACGATGGCTTAGAATATACAGTAAATGAGATAGGAATCTTGGCATTTGGCCCTTTAAACAGTTATAGAAGTAGCAGTAAGGGAAGTACTACAAAATCTGTAACAATGCCAAGTACAATAAAATATATACGGGATAACGCTTTTTATAAATGTGAAAATATAACGTCTATTGTGATACCCGCATCTGTTGAAAGTTTGGGGTCAGGCTCTTTTAGTGGTTGTAACACACTCCGTGAAACTATATATTTGCCTCAAACTGCTCCTATAGGATGGATGGCTGCAGGAAAGACTTATGTACCCGATAAGAAGAGTTACTCTAATCCTTCATACTCAATTAATTATGCCAATGTAATAGAAATGATTAGCTTTGACCAAACAGAATTTTATTATACGGGTAAGGTGCCAACCACAACATGGCATAATAACATGGAAGGCTACACGGCATCACTCAATATGCCTTCCCTAAAGGGTGAAGCAGGTGAGCATGAGTTATGGATTCCTGTAACATTTACCAAAGCAGACGAGTCGTTTACCGCAAATGTTGTCTATCGCTATACCGTCAAACCTGCAAAACTAACAGTTAAAGTTGCTAATGCCAGCAGAGAATATGGCGAAGAGAATCCAGATTTCAATGTATCTTATTTTGGATTCGTAAATGGTGAAAGCAAAAGTGTCATCACCACGAATCCAACTGTAAGTACGACTGCTATAGAGACTAGCGACGTTGGTGATTATCCCATAACAATTAATGGAGGTAATGCAGCGAACTATGAACTGGTTTATGAACCAGGTGTGCTAACTGTGACAAAGGCTCCACTATCTGCAAGGGTAAATGATGCAACAAAACTCTATGGTGCGCAGAATCCTGCATTCACCATTGAGTATTATGGTCTGAAAAATAATGAGACAACGCCAGCATGGATTACTCAGCCAACTTTTCAAACGGATGCTACAAAAAGTAGCAATGTGGGGCAATATACAGTGAAAGCCATTAATGCCGTTCCTGTTAATTATATTATGGGCGAAATCGCTACAGGAACTCTGACTATCACATCTGCGCCGCTGACAATAAAAGCCAATGATGCTGTAAGGCAGTACTATAGTGAAGAACCGAACTTCACTTACACATGCAATGGCTTTGTGAATGGAGATAATGAGAACATTTTGTCTTCTACCCCCACATTATCTACGACTGCTACAAGATCAAGCAATGTTGGAACATATGAGATCAAAATATCAGGGGCGTCAAGTGAAAACTATTCCATTTCTTACGTCAACGGAACACTCACCATCACGCCGAGAACATTGATAGCATCAGTTGGCAATTACGAACGACTTTACAATGAGGAAAACCCTGCCTTTGAAATAGTGTATGACGGATTTATGGGTAATGATGATGTCAACACGTTGAGTACAAAACCGGTGACAAAAACAGTAGCAACCAAAACATCAGACGTGGGTACATACAAAATTGATGTAACAGGTGGAAGCGCCGTAAACTATTCATTCAACTATATTTCAGGTACTCTTACCATAAACAAGGCTGAGCAAAAGATTTCATGGGAGCAAGATTTGAGCGAGTTGAAAGTTGGGGATCAAGTTGAATTGAAAGCAGTTGCTTCTTCTGGCTTACCCATTACATATTCAATGGATTATAATAGTGCTGCAGAAATTTACTCAGCAGGAAATAAGTCATATTTAGACTGTAAGGCTGGTGGATCTTTTCTTATTCGTGCAGTTCAGAGTGGCAATAAGAACTATTATTCATCACCAAGGGCCAGCAATACTATCATCATTTCAGGAAGTAATCCTCCGTCCGATCCTGTTTTAACCATTAAACAGGCAGACAATGGATCTGTAAAAGTGCAAGTGTCAAAAGGCAGTGTATATACATTCACATTTGCCCCAAGTAACGGTTGGAAGGTTCATTCTGTAACTTTCAACAATACGGATGTGACTAGTCAATTGAGCGGAGATGGGAAATTCACTACGCCAGCCATAACCAGTAATTCTACATTGTATGTTGTTTATGAGCAAGGGAACAGTTCAGTTAATACAGCAAAAGCTTCGGATGTAAAAGTCCAAGTCACCTCTGACGGAATCAAAATCGTTGATGCAACAATCGGAGAAATAATTAGTGTATATACTACAGGTGGATTATTACAACATTCCGCAAAAGCTTATAGTCAGGTGGTTGACATCCCACTTACGAACCATGAGGTTTATATCGTTAAGGTTGGAACAAAGACTATGAAATTAAACTATTAAATATTTGGCCACCCACATTGGGTGGCTTTTTTGTTATTTGCTAATCACTCTCAAATTATACCAATGCCCACTAAACGAGGATTTCTTCGATAAAGAGGGCTGAGACAATAATAACGATGGTTTTTCTAATCGGGTACCATGCCATTGGGGTTCCGTAATAGTTTTCCGTTACCAGGTGCTTATAATACCCAAGTTTAGGCTATTTCATTGTTTCAAGTTCACCACACAACAGGGGATACATATTCAACATACCCGTGGCATCATATTCCGCAATGTCTTTGGCACTCATTCATTGTGATAATTTCAGATGACCAATTGACAAAGCATCGTGTGACGCTTTTCCATTATGTAGTGTCCAGCCCCATAGCTCCACCGCCTCAATGGGCATCATCGTCAACGGGCTGTAGACAGATGTTAAGATACAAAAAGATTTCAAAATAGCACAAGGAATTCCCGTTTTTTTCTATTATACCTCTTAAATGATAAAAAAAAATCCCATTTTACCCCAATCTGTTGTCTTTTTGCTCAAAAAGTTGTAATTTTGCAAACGATAGTCAAAATAACACAAAATATGAAGTTAGAAACTCTGATAGCAGAATGTACTGCATACGATTTCAAATCTATGCTGGAAGAAAAGAAGCCCAAAAGTTGGTTGAAGAGTGTGAGCGCTTTTTCCAATGGTTTGGGTGGCTCGCTTTTTTTCGGCGTAAATAATGACCGTTCAATCAAAGGTCTTGATGACGTGCAGCATGTTTGTGAAGCAATCAGCAGTAAGATTCGCGATTATATGGATCCGCTCCCTGAGGTTGAAATGATTCCGCAGGTAATAGACGGACAAAACATTCTGCAGTTAAAAGTGAACGCAGGTCATTATACCCCGTATTATTATGTTGGGGATGGCCAAAGGGTGGCATTTGTCCGAAATGGTGATGAAAGCATACCTGCGACGGCAGAACAGATGGTACGTTTAGTACTGAAAGGCTCCAATAAAACATACGATTCACTTCAAACAGAGTATAAGGCAGAAGACAATTCTTTCACGATATTGGCCAACACGTTCAAAACACGTACAAACCAGGAGTGGGACAAGAAGTATCTCCTATCGTTCGGGCTTGTTAATAATGCTGGTAATCTTACAAACGCTGGTGCTCTGTTTGCCGATGATTGTAGTCTTAGCCAATCCAGATTGTATTGTACACGTTGGAATGGTATTGAGAAGAGTGATGCAATTAACGATTCTGAATTCAAAGGAAACATTCTTTTGTTGCTTCGTGAAGCAATGGGCTTTGTAAAGGCAAACACGCGTAAAGGATGGGAGAAATTGCCTGATGGTAGAAAAAATAAGCCCGAATACGCAGAAAGAGCTGTGCTTGAGGCATTGGTAAATCATTTCATTCACCGCGACTATACGGTAATGGGGGGTGAAGTTCATTTGGATATCTATGATGACAGATTGGCGATAACCTCTCCTGGTGGTATGTATAATGGACAGAAAGTACAAGACCTACCTATTGAGGAGATTTCATCGGACAGAAGGAATCCAATTCTTGCTGATGTAATGGCTCAGTTGGATTACATGGAAAAACGAGGCAGCGGATTGAAGCGTATCTGTAATGAGACAAAGGCTTTGGATGGTTATAGGGATGAACTGAAACCTGTATTCAAGTCAACTGCAAGCCAGTTTATGACCATCATATACTCAATGGAGTATGATGTCACTAAGCAGTCACCAAGTAGTCACCAAGATAGGACTAAGTTGGGACTAAGCTGGGAGCAAGTTGGGACTAAGCTGAGACTAAGTTGGGAGGAAGTTGAAAAATTATTCATAGCCCTTCAAGAACCAAAATCTATGGTCGAACTCAAAGAATTGTATAGGTGGGCTAACACAACGAAATTCAAAGCGAAATATGTAAGCCCGCTGATAGAAGAACAATTTGTTGGTATGACCTTGCCAGATAAACCGACAAGTCCTAAACAAAAATACTTTCTTACAGACTATGGTAAGGCATTGCTTGCTAATATTACTCTTAATCCAAATACAAGTGATTCGGTAGAAAAAGTTAATCATATGATTGAAATTCTAAGCGAAGAAGAGAAACGTTTAGCATTGGAATTGTTAAATGAAGACAGTAAAAAGTGATAAGGGAATGGGACATAATAATTTTGATAGTCTTATTGAAAGACTTGTTGAAGGGCTTGATTTAAATGCTTTTTATTCTTATATTGACAGTAAAACCGATATTGACAGTAATTCACCAGAATTAGTTTTCCAGTACACGACATGGGGTGCTTTATTCAATGGCATAATACGTTCCGATGAAGAAGATGACAAAAAAGTTCATGTATTCTCTACCAACTGCCAATATTTGAATGACCCAAAGGAGGTTGAGACTGGTGAACAATATGTTGATATGGCTTTGGAGGGCTTTTTCGGTAATAGTGGTAAATGTGATGAATTTAGACATAGGAATGCCATTTTCATGACTTCGTTTTCAGAGAATGAGAATTGTTTACCAATGTGGAACATGTATGGTAAAAATGGAAATGGAGTAAGCATTGGCTTTGATTTAAACTTTTTGAGAAGTAATTCTAAAGGGACAATAAAAAGATGCTTATATGATACACTTTTAAATCGTGCTTTATTTCAAAAAACGCTTTCAAAAGAAAGGTTAAGTGGTACTATCAATTCAGGAGAAAAGTTTCAGCAATACTTAATGACATTAATGGATTTTGCAAAGAAAGGGTGTTATGAGTATGAGAATGAAATCAGATTAACACGACAGGTTCTTGAAACTCCAGAGTACAGGTTGTCTGAAAACTTTATTGTACCATACGTAGATAACGTGTATCCAAAAGAGATTATAAAAAAGATAATTATTGGTCCATGTAATGATTTTATTCGTTCAACGAAATCTCTGCAAGGATGGCTTCATAAGATAGGAATGGATCATGTAGAGGTTACTTACTCCATGTTGCCATACAGAAATAGCTAATTTTTCAATATAATATGACAAGATTGACTATTTAGAAAGCCTATGAGGTGTCAGTAGTGAATGAAAGCCGCACTATCACTGGGTAATAGGACGTAGCCTAATACGCACTTTTCTGGCAGGTGCCATATAAGATGCCACAGTGATTGCAGAAACAGAGAGCAAGCTCGGAAGAAAAATGTATGAATAGATTTGCTTAATTGAAATAGAATGATTACCTTTGCACCCGATGATGAGTCATTAAAACGGCTGGTGGCACATCGTCGGGTGTTCATTGAATGCATTTCATAGTAGAATGTGGAATTGAGTACGGTTGCCAATTCGTAACTCAGTTTTTCCTCAATCTCCCAGACAGCCTTTATACAAAGAAAAGCTGAGAATTCTTACAAAGTTACAAAAAAAACAATAAAACGCCAAGTAAATTCTGCGTAAATTCGATGAGAATTCAGCCTAAATTCGACCCGAATTCTGCGTGCAAACTATCTCCTTGGTATGTAGCTCTGTGACCGATGTCATCTTACACCCGTTCCAACGTCATCTTCGGGGGCTTCCGACGTCATCTACGACTCGTTCCGATGATACTTTAGGGGAGTAAAGTATCATCGGAACGATCGCAAAACACCATCGGAACGGGTGAAAGGAACGTCAGGAACGACCCTAAAGTGTCACCTGCGGCGGAACTCGGCACAGGTGATGGCGGTGGCGATGGCAACGTTGAGGCTTTCGGCCGTCTCGCCAGCGGTGTTGTAGTTGGGAATGAGCAGCTTGTGGGTGACGAGCTGGCGAATGGCGGGGGAGATGCCGTTGCCCTCGTTGCCCATGACGATGATGCCCTCGTTGGAGAGTTGCTGCTGGTAGATGTTCTGACCATCGAGTAGGGTGCCGTAGATGGGGCAGTGGACAGACTGGAGCAGCGCTTCAAGGTCATTATATATAATATGTACGTGCGCGAGGCTGCCCATCGTGGCCTGTACCACCTTGGGATTGTAGCAGTCGGCAGTGTCCTCAGAACAGTAGATGGTCTGGATGCCAAACCAGTCGGCAATGCGGATGATGGTGCCCAGGTTGCCAGGGTCTTGAACGCCGTCGAGGGCCAATGAGAGTGAAGAGTTAAGAGTGAAGAGTGAAGAGTTATGAGGGATTTCGAAGACGGCAAGGACCTCCTGCGGATGCTGCAAGAAACTGAGCTTACGCAGCTCGTCGTCGGTGATGAGCTGAGCGTTGGGGCGTTCGGTGGTAGAGAAAATGGAACGGGCCACGTAGCCGGCACGTAGCAGGTCGCCAACAACCTTGGGTCCTTCGGCCACGAAGAGGCCTTCCTTTTTGCGGTTTTTCTTCAGTTCCAGGGAGTGTACCCACTTTATTTGATTCTTTGACAGCATATTTTCCTGATTTTTGTCGCAAAGTTACGAAAATATTCGTAATTTTGCCATCAGAATGCGAGAGAAAATCATCTTTTATGTACTTTTAGTACTCCTCGTTACCAGTTGCGCAGAGACAAAGTACGTCCCTGACGGGCAGTATCTGCTCGATAGGGCTGACCTGCGTTGCGAAGAACCGGCACGCTACATCAGTCTGAGTGATTTGCGTCCATTGATTCGTCAAAAAGGTAATTCGCGCTGGTTTTCTACCGCCAAGCTGCCCCTGAAAACCTACTCGCTGTCGGGGCGTGACACGACGAAATGGATAAACCGTCTGTTGCGCAGCATGGGTGAAGAGCCAGAGCTGTATGACTCCCTGCTAACTCTGCAGTCGCAGCAGTCGTTGCAGGCACAGATGCAGAATCTGGGCTACCTGCGCGCTACAGCCGATGTCACCATTCTGCGAGAGGGCAAGAAGTTGCGCACATTCTATACGCTCCGTCCGGGTGAACCATACTATTTGCGTAGTGTGGACTACGATATCCAGGATACCGCTATTGCCCACCTGCTGGACCAGATAGACCCTTCTGAACGCATGTTGCAGAAAGGGATGGTGTTCAATGCCAGCAATCTGGATAACGAACGCTCCAGGATTACGCAGTTCCTCGTCAATCGTGGCTACTATCGTTTCAACAAGGACTTTATCACCTATCGTGCTGACTCCATCGAGGGTTCCAACAAGGTGGACCTCACGCTGGTATTGCATCCCTATCAGGACAACACGACGCCCGCCCGTCCACACACCGTCTATACGATAGGCAGTATCAATTATCTCAGCGGCGATGCCGACAAGCCTGAAATCCCCCTGCGTAAGAAAGTCTTGAAAAACAATACCTTCCTTACGGAGGGTGACATCTATTCCGCCCGCGATCTGCGTAACACCTACAACCACTTTGGTCGTCTGGGCATTGTGCGTTATACCAGCATCAACTTCCGCGAGGACGAAGACGAACCCGTGCTTGACTGTGACATCAATCTGAGCATGAACAAGTCGTCGACTATCTCCTTCCAGCCGGAAGGTACTAATACCTCAGGTGACCTTGGTGCGGCACTCACTGTCACCTTCCAGAACCGTAACCTGTTTCATGGTTCGGAGACGTTCTCCATAGACCTGCGCGGTGCCTACGAAGCCATCAGGGGACTGGAAGGCTATGGTAGTGGTAACTTTGTAGAATATAGTATTGGCTCACGTCTTTCTTTCCCACGGTTTATCGCACCCTTCCTGGCCAGCAGTTTCCGTCGTCGTATCAATGCCACCTCTGAGTTGGCCACGAACTACGACTTGCAGAACCGTCCGGAGTTCCACCGCCGCGTGTTCTCTGTAGGTTGGAGATACAAGTGGAACGACCAGGGACACCACGACCGCTATCAGGTAGATGTGCTCGACCTGAACTATATCTACATGCCCTGGATCAGTTCTACCTTCGAGAGTGAGTATCTGGATAACAACACGTCGCGCAACGCCATTCTGCGCTACAACTACGAGAACCTGTTCATCATGAGGACAGGGTTCGGATACTCGTACAACAACAACCGCTGGGCCATCAAGGCCAATGTGGAAATGGCTGGCAACATGCTGGACGGGTTGGCGCATACCTTTCATTTCCATAAGAACGAAGAGGGGCAGTACACTTTCCTGAATATTGCCTTTGCACAGTATGCCAGAGGAACGTTCGACTTTACGCGTAACCTCAACCTCAGCTTCGACAACCAGCTGGTATTCCATGTGGGTTTTGGAATTGCCTATCCATACGGAAACAGCACGATTCTTCCTTTCGAGAAACGCTTTTTCTCAGGAGGCGCCAATAGCGTCAGAGGATGGAGCGTGCGATCGCTGGGACCAGGTAAGTTTGTGGGGAAAGATGGTCGAATAGACTTCATTAACCAGACGGGTGATATGAAGCTTGACCTGAATATGGAGTATCGTGCCAAGTTGTTTTGGAAATTCAGTGGAGCGCTGTTCATTGATGCCGGCAACATCTGGACGCTGCGCGACTACGAAGACCAGCCGGGAGGACAATTCAATTTGACTGAGTTCTGGGACCAGTTGGCTGCCAGCTATGGCTTGGGCATTCGTCTGAACTTCGACTATTTCCTGGTACGTTTCGATATGGGTATGAAGGCGGTGAATCCTGCCTATGAAGACAAGACGGGCCACTTCCCGCTACTCCATCCGAAACTCAGTCGCGACTTTGCTTTTCACTTTGCGGTAGGCTTGCCATTCTAACCAGCCAGTTGCCGTTGCGCTTGACAACGGTGGCGTGGAACAAGGCTTTGTCGATTTGCGAGGGTTCTTCGCCGGCAACAGTAGGCTTTACGCTGTTGCGTACCACCAGTTCCACGACACGCAGTGTGTCGTTGGCTTCTGGGAAGAAGTCCGTAGCTTCTACTTCGGCAGCATGCTGTTTCAACAGGTCGAGGTCCTGCTGTGTGGTGTTGGAAGCTGCAAACTGCAACCAGCGATGACTCTCAGGAGTGCTCAAAGCCTCAGCGGCATGATAGTCGCAGTTAAAGAAAGCCTCAGCCCATTCCACAGCAATCGTCGTAGCCTGATCGTCGTCATTTTTCATCATGTTGCAGGCTGTCAACGTCAGTGCTAGCAACAGTATTGGGAATTTCTTCATTATTTCTGTCTGTTTTGCCTGCAAAGATACAAAATAATGCATAATTCTTTGCAAGCAAAGCGATTTTTTTATCGATGACATAATGCATAATTGATAATAATTTTGTAATTTTGCACGCAAATTACGAAAAAAGTCATGCTGAAGTTTATCTCTTTCGGTAGTGGAAGCAGTGGAAACTGCTACTTGTTGGCCACCAAGACCGACGCACTGCTTATAGATATAGGAGTAGGACTGAGAGGTCTGAAGAAAGCCTGTCGCGACTATGGCGTCAGTCTTTCCAGCGTGCACCATGTGCTTATCACGCACGACCATGCAGACCATATCAAATCGGTAGGTGCCTTCAGCAACGATTACAATGTCCCCATCTATGCTACCCAAGAGGTACACGATGGTATTAATCGTAACTACTGTGTCGTAAAGAAGGTGGCTGAAGGGTTGGTCGGACTGGTAGAGAAAGGAAAGACCGTTCAGTTGGGTGACTTCACCGTAACGCCTTTCGCCGTACCCCATGACAGTGCCGACAATGTGGGCTACTTCATCGAAGCAGAGGGAACGAATTTCTGTCTGATTACTGATGCAGGCAGTGTTACCGACGAGATGAAGCAGTATATCAATAAGGCGCGTCATCTGGTTATCGAGGCTAATCATGACATTGAGATGGTACAGAACGGTCCCTATCCACAGTTCTTAAAGGACCGCATCCTCTCTGGTACGGGTCATATGAACAATCACGATTGTGGTATTGCTATCATCGAGAATATGTCAGAGCAACTGAAGAATGTGTGGCTCTGTCATCTTAGCGAGGAGAATAACCATCCGGAATTGGCACGTAAGACGGTGGAGAGCATCTTGCGCGACTATGGCGTTATTGCTGGTGTTGACCTTCGTTTGGAGGTCCTCAAGCGTACAACCCCCACTGGTCCCTTTGAGTTGGACTAATCTCTCACTTCTCACCTCTCACTTCTCACCTCTCACCTCTCACTTCTCACCTCTATATATAATAAGGTGTATTAGTCAAACTGCATAGCTTTGACAGGCTGTATGTGTGATACCAGATAACTGGGAGCTATCAGCACGAAGAGGGAGATGAGTAAGGTTACAACATTCAGAATGATGATAATGGGAATGTTGAGTTCCATGGGGGCTGTGTCGACATAGTAGCTGGCAGGGTCGAGATGGATAAAGCCTGTATGCTGCTGCAGTACTACCAGACCAATACCGATGACATCGCCCAGCAGCAATCCCTGACTGATGATAAAGGCGGCAAACCACAAGAAGGTGTGGCGCACTGTGCTGTTACGTGCTCCCAAGGCTTTCAGAATGCCAATCATCTGAGTGCGTTCCAGGATGATGATGAGCAGACCACTGATCATTGTGAAGCCAGCGACACAAATCATCAGCGCCAGGATAATCCATACATTGACGTCAAGTAGCGAGAGCCATGAGAAAATCTGCGGGTATGCCTCGAAGATGGTCTGTGAGGCGAGGGTCTCACCATAGCGGTCGGAGTGATTCCTGATCAGTTCGACGACCTGCATGTTGGTCTCGTTGATATGGTCAAAGTCTTTGACAAGTATCTCTGCGCCGCTGCATTGGTCCGGCTCCCAGTCGTTCAGCTTGGTGGAGGTGCGCAGGTCGGTGAGGCAGAGCACATCGTCAAACTGCTTCATATTACTCTGGTAGATACCGCTGATGGTAAAGCGACGAGCACGCACGTCATCGTAGGCGATGAAGTAGGCATAAACCTTGTCGCCGACATGCAGCTGTAGCTTGTCGGCCATCTTGCGTGAGATGACTAACTTGTTGCTGCTTGTCTTGCTGCTGAACGTGGGGAGGGTGCCTTCTTGCAGATTCTGGCGGATAAACGACAGGTCGTAGTCTTCACCCACACCCTTGAAGGCAACACCCAGAAAGTCACTGTCGGTCTTCAGGATGCCCTGCGTCATCGTGTAGCACTCCACATGCCGGACGTTGGGAATCGTCTTAAGCTTACGCATCAGGGTGTCGTTGATGGCGATAGGTGCGGGAACGGCTGTCTGTTGGGTAACGAAGTTGGTAACCTGTATGTGACTGCCAAAGCCTACCACCTTGTCGCGGATGGTGTGTTTGAAGCCTAAGATGACGCTTACCGTAATAATCATCACGGCAAGACCTATCGCCACACCAACGGTAGCGATACGAATAGCGGGACGACTTACTTCATGGCGGTCGCCCTCAGAGAAATAGATACGACGTGAAAGAAAAAACGGAAGATTCATTCCACTCTCCCAGGATAAGCCTCTAAAGCCTTCTGCAGTACGACAAGGGCACGCTCCAGGTCTTCCTTCTTCAATACGTAGGCGATACGCACCTGATTGATGCCTGCGCCAGGCGTGGTGTAGAAGCCTGCTGCCGGAGCCATCATCACGGTAGCGCCCTCGTACTCGAACTCAGAGAGACACCAGCGACAGAAGCGTTCGGCATCGTCGACAGGAAGCTTGGCAACGGTATAGAAAGCACCCATCGGAATCGGTGAGTAGACACCCGGTATGCGGTTCAGTCCGTCAATAAGACACTTACGGCGCTCAACATATTCGTCATAGACATCGCGGTAGTACTCCTCAGGAGCATCGAGTGATGCCTCAGCGACAATCTGGCCAATGAGGGGAGGAGAGAGACGAGCCTGACAGAACTTCATGACGGCCTTGCGTACCTCCTGGTTCTTGGTGATGAGGGCTCCGATACGGATACCGCACTCTGAATAGCGCTTTGATACGGAGTCGATGAGGATGACGTTCTGTTCGATGCCTTCCAAGTGGCAGGCAGAGATATAAGGTGAACCTGTATAGATGTATTCACGATAGACCTCGTCAGAGAAGAGGTACAGGTCGTACTTCTTCACCAGGTCGCGTATCTGGTTCATCTCACGGCGTGTATACAGATAGCCCGTCGGGTTGTTGGGATTACAAATCATGATGGCACGTGTGCGGTCGTTGATGAGTTCCTCAAACTTCTCAACCTTGGGTAGTGAGAAACCTTCATCAATGGTAGTTGCAATGGTGCGAATCTTGGCGCCAGCACTGATGGCAAAGGCCATATAGTTAGCGTAGGCGGGTTCTGGCACGATAATCTCGTCGCCAGGGTTCAGACACGACAGAAAGGCAAACAGCACCGCCTCACTACCGCCGCTGGTGATGATGATGTCGTCAGGCGTTACGTTGATGTTGTACTTGGCGTAATAGCTGACCAACTTCTCGCGATAGCTGAGATAGCCTTGCGAGGGCGAGTATTCGAGGATGTCACGATCAATGGTTTTCAGCGCATCAAGACCCACTTGAGGTGTGGGCAGATCGGGCTGTCCAATGTTCAAATGATACACGTGTGTTCCACGTTTTTTTGCTGCGGCAGCCAGAGGAGCGAGTTTCCTGATAGGTGACTCAGGCATCTCCAGTCCGCGTACTGATATTTCTGGCATGTTGTTTAATTTACGTAAATCGCTTGCAAAGGTACGAAATAATTCATAATTAATAATGCATTATTCATTATTTTTTTGTACTTTTGTGCCCTGAAAAACAAATATGCAAGTATGAACTACGAAGAAATGCTCGCTGCAAAAAACGATGGAAGGCTGAATAAGACCCTTCTGCCCATCGGTGAATACTACCGTGTTCAGGTGGATGGCAAATACCGTGCTATGGTCGATGTCCGTCCTGAATTGAACAGTAGCATTGTCTTCTCTGGAGCTTTGAAGACAGAGTGTGAACGCAACAAAACGCTGGTAAACCGCCATCAGTTGCACTATACTCCCGTCATGGATGAGAACGGAGAAGTACGGCAGTTGGAGGTGGAGCAGGGCGTGTTCCTCTCGATAGAACAGTTGCTCAACGAACATCCTGCTATCGTAGCTGAGAAGGGCTTTGTCGACAATACGCTGCAGGCCTTGGTGGATATCACCACTTACCTGCATAGCCAGGGCATCAAGCATGTGTGTTACTCCCCCAAGAGCGTATTGGTGCGCAAGGGAGACCATGCTGTCATGCTGCTCTCTCACGGCTCGTTCTACTTTGGCATGGACGACCAGCGTGCTTTCTATGGTGATGATGCTGTTTTTGTCGCTCCTGAGGTGCTGGACCATGGAACGATTGACGAGCGATGTGATGTCTATTCCATTGGTAGGTTCATGGAGACCATTTTCCAGCGTGCAGACATGTCGGTGGAGTATCGCAAAGCCTTGCAGAAGGCTACCAGTGAGAAGCCGGAGGACCGTTATGAAACTCCTCAAGCCCTGTTGAAGGCTGTGCAGTCGCGTCGTCATATGATGCATTCGGCATGGATGTTGCTGGCAGCGGTCATTATTGCGCTTGTTGCCTATGGGATCTATGAAGAACTGACGCCCGAACCAGTGCATGTGGAGTATGTGAAGCCAGCACCACGTCAGGCTACTGACGACCTTCTGGACGATGGTTTCAAACCAGAGGACTTGGGTGTGGTCAGTGCCGACTCATTGACTGAGGAGCAGCAGGAGGCACAGCGCGTCTATCAGGCCAAGGCTGAGGAGATATTCCGTAAGAATTATGAGAAGGAGGCTGACCGCATCCTCTCGAAGATATATAATAAGGATTATATGAACGCTACGGAAAAGCAGTTTGCGGCACAGAGTCAGTCAACCATCGAGGAGCTGATGAAGCTACAACAGAAGATGGGCGTTGAGGCCAGTCTTACCCCTGAACGTGCGCAACTCATTGCCAGCGAGATCATTGAGCGTATCACTAATGAGAAAAAGCAACAGTTAAAGAATAATAAGTAAAGTATTAATAATCAATAATATGAGATCAAGAACAGCAATTTGGTTTGAGTGCAAGATCGCCTACGAGAAAGTGATGGACGACGGCTTGCAGAAGAAGGTGACAGAAAACTATGTAGTCGACGCCCTGAGTTTTACGGAGGCTGAGAAGCGCATCATGGAAGAGATGTCGAGCTACATCAGTGGCGAGTTCACCGTCAAAGACATCAAGATAGCCCCCTATGGTGAAATATTCTTCTCTGACGAGGAGATGGCTGACCGTTGGTATAAGTGTAAACTGCAGTTTATCACCATCGATGAGAAGACTGAGAAAGAGAAGCGTTCCAATGTCAACTATCTGGTACAGGCCGGTACGTTGAATGGTGCTGTCAGGAATATCGACGAGGTGATGGGTAGCACGATGATAGACTATGTCATTGCTTCTGTTGCTGAGACCACGCTGATGGATGTCTTCGAGTATGGCAAAGACAAGCACGACGACAAGCCTGAATACGAAGGATAATGTACGACGTTAAAGGAAATCTGAAGCAGGTATTGGGTAATTTGCCACAGGGCGTGCGCCTTGTGGCCATCTCCAAATATCACCCCAATGAGTATATTGAGGCTGCCTATGAGGAGGGCCAGCGCATCTTCGGAGAGAGTCACGAGCAGGAGTTGCGCCAAAAGCACGAGACGCTTCCGAAGGATATTGAGTGGCACTTTATTGGTCATCTGCAGACCAACAAGGTGAAGTATATCGCTCCCTACGTCACGATGGTGGAAGCTGTCGACTCGCTGAAATTGCTTAAGGAGATTGACAAGCAGGCTGCCAAATGTGGACGTGTTATTGATGTGCTGTTGGAGCTCCATATTGCTGAGGAAGAAACGAAATACGGACTGACACCCGATGCCTTGCGACAGCTGTTAGCTGACGGTGAGTGGCGCGGGCTCAAACATGTGCGCATCTGCGGATTGATGATGATGGCCTCATACGTTGACGACGAACAGCAGATACGTGGAGAGTTCCGTCTGGCACATAGCCTCTTTGACGAAATAAAAGAGCGCTATTTCGCTGATGCACCTTGGTTCTGTGAACGCTCATGGGGCATGAGCCACGACTATCCGATAGCCGTGCAGGAAGGATCAACGATGGTGCGCGTAGGGACGTCTATTTTTGGTCCCCGCGTCTATTGAAATAATACTGGTCGCGCTTTCTCGTGATGCTGCCGTAGTTGATGGCATGTACGGGACAGTAGTGATAACAAGCCAGACAGCAGGTGCACCTCCCGTTGTGAAGCCATGCGGGTGGGGTACCTTCGATATTGTCTACAGGACACACCTTGCTACATTTTCCACAGTGGATACATAGGTCTGCATCTACAGTGAACTTCTTGTCGTTGACCATCTTCTGGTTGAAGTAGGCACCAATGACGTAAGAGTAGAGGCGGGGAGTGGCACCTTTCTCCAGTTCCTCAATGCCACGTTTGCAGTCTTTGACGATGCTGATGATGTGGTGTAACTGGTGTCTGGCATTCTCAATCTTCCAGTGTTCCTTGTCGATGGGGTCGGTCTTCATAAACGGCAGACAGACGTATGACTCAGGCATAATCACCGCAAATTGTGTTTCTGCCTGTAAAGGACTGCCATCTGCCGCTTGAAGAGCTCTGTTCGCGGCCAATTCCTTGTTGAATATCGTCATTGCTTCGCCCATGTTGTCGCCACAGGTTGTCAGTGCCCAACAGAAGTTGGACGATTGGCCGACCAATACCAGTTGACTGATGAACTGACGTACGATTCTCGGTGGTTGCCACCCATGTGTTGGAAAGCAGAAACCGATGCGTTCAGCCTCTTTCAACTTGAATTCGAAGCGTCTTTCCCTCATTAGATCAGGAATGCATAACAGTCCCTCTCCGATGGCCTCTGCTATCTGCTGAGCGACCCATCGGGTGTTGCCCGTTCCAGAAAAATAAAATATCATATATATGTTAAGAATTTTAGAGCTAAAATAGCTGTATTTTGCTATAAATCATAAATTTTCCACAAAATTAGTCATTTTTTTGGTAAATAATAACAATAGTATCAATTTTTTTTGTATATTTGCAGTTGAAATGTTTAAATAAGTTCTTCAGAGGGTATGGCAAAGTATAATATTACTGAGAAAAAAGCTAAGGAGGCTGTCTATCGCAGTCTCGTCAGCCCTAAGTTGATGGATGAGATGAAGGAGAAAATCCTGAATATCATCGTGATGGAGAAGAAGTACAAGGATAAGGATTATTCAGCCAAGAAACTTGCCGAAGATTTAGGAACCAATACGCGTTATATCTCTGCGGTGGTGAATGTCCGTTTCCACATGAACTACGCTTCTTTCGTCAACAAGTTCCGAATAGAAGAGGCAATGACTATTCTCGTAGACCGCAGGTATCAGGATTTGCGCATGGAGGAGGTTAGTGACATGGTTGGTTTTGCCAATCGCCAGTCTTTCTATGCTTCGTTCTACAAGTTGATGCACATGACACCGCGTGAGTATCGTCTGCAGCATCTGGCGCAACACCCTGCTGAGAAAGTTAAACAGGTTAAACACGAGAAAAAGTCGCACTGAACACACAAATGAACTATTTGGACGAATGCACGCCTCATTTTGGTTATAGGACCGATGAGCGCTTTGCGGACATTCAATTGCTCAGATACCGTTTGAACGGATTTGAGCAATTGTCTTTGTTACAGAAAAAGCTAATTTATTACCTTTCGAAAGCCACCCTCTATGGGCGTGATATCACTTTCGACCAGTTTGGACGTTATAACCTCCGCATTCGAAAAATGCTGGAGGCGGTATATACTGATCCTGCTGTCAGTCACGATACAGATGACTTCCGTTCCTTGGAGGTTTATCTCAAGCGCGTCTGGTTCTCAAACGGCATCTACCACCACTATGGCACGGAGAAATTCGAGCCAGGCTTTACGGCAGACTATCTGCGCAGCGTTTTGCAGCAGGTTGATGCGGGAAAATTACCACTGCGTGATGGTGAGACTCTCGATGCGCTGTGTGACGAATTGTTTCCCGTTATTTTCGATCCAATGGTGTTACCCAAGCGTGTTAACAAAGCGGATGGCGAAGACCTCTTGCTGACGTCTGCCTGCAATTTTTATGAAGGTGTGACGCAACAGGAGGCTGAAGAGTTCTATGCTCAGCGTAAGGCTGACGATGAAAAGAATCCACGTCCACTGTCGCATGGCCTGAATGCTACGCTCGTCAAGCATAATGGTGTTGTTGAGGAAGATGTGTGGAAGGTGGGTGGTCGCTATGGCAATGCTATCCAACAGATTGTCTATTGGCTGAAGAAAGCACAAGAGGCTGCTGAGAACGACCGTCAGCAACGCGTCATCAATCTCCTCATCAGCTATTACGAGACGGGCGATCTGCAATGCTTTAACGACTACTGTATTGAGTGGGTTGGCGAACATGAGGGAAGAATAGATTTTGTCAATGGCTTCATTGAGGTCTATGGCGATCCGATGGGACTGAAAGGCTCGTGGGAAGGCATTGTGGAGTACAAGGACCAGGAGGCTACCAAGCGTACGCAGACCATCAGTCAGAATGCACAGTGGTTTGAAGACCATTCTCCTGTCGATCCTCGTTTCCGCAAACCCCACGTCAAGGGTGTCACTGCCAATGCCATCTGTGCTGCTATGTTGGGAGGCGATGAATATCCCTCGACGGCTATAGGTATTAATCTTCCCAATGCCGACTGGATACGTGCAGAGCATGGTTCGAAGAGCATCACTATTTCGAATATCACAGAAGCCTATAACAAGGCTGCTCACGGCAGTGGCTTCAAGGAGGAGTTTGTGATAGATCGGGAAACGTTGGCAATCATCGAGAAGTATGGTGACAAGTGCGATGATCTGCATACCGACCTGCACGAGTGTCTGGGACATGGTAGCGGACAGTTGTTGCCAGGAACAGACCCTGATGCATTGAAGGCTTACGGCAACACCATCGAGGAGGCGCGTGCCGACCTCTTTGGACTCTACTATATCGCAGACCATAAGTTGGTCGAGTTAGGGCTGTTGCCTGATGATGAGGCTTATCAGGCTCAGTACTACAGCTATATCATGAATGGTTTGATGACACAGCTCATCCGCATTGAGCCAGACCACCAGATAGAAGAGGCACACATGCGCAACCGTTCGCTGATAGCTCACTGGTGCTACGAACAGGGTGGGGACATTATCAAGTTGGAGAAACGCGAAGGAAAAACTTTCGTGCGCATCAACGACTATCAGGCTCTTCGCACGCTTTTTGCCCGTCTGTTAGCAGAGATCCAGCGCATCAAGAGTGAGGGTGACTATGAGGCAGCCCGTCAACTGGTGGAGCGCTATGCCGTAAAGGTTGATGCACAGTTGCACCAAGAGGTGTTAGAGCGTTACAAACGACTTGACCTGGCACCTTATAAGGGTTTCATCAATCCTGTTCTCAGTCCTGTTCTCGACGCTCATGGGGAAATCAGCGACATAGAAGTTGATTATACAGAGAGTTATGTTCAACAAATGCTACGCTATGGACAAGAGTACGGTACCCTCTAAGATAAAAGAAATCAAACAGTCGTTCCGTCAGATGATGGACGGCTCTGTGGCTCAGTCGATGCGCGACAAGGGGCTGAACTATCACCTCAACTGGGGTGCAACATTGCCTCGTCTGAAGGCTAAGGCTGAGGAACTTGGCCCAGACTATGATTTGGCGATAGCCTTGTGGAAAGAGAATGTCCGCGAGTGTAAGATTCTGGCTACAATGTTGATGCCTGCCGACAAGATACTGCCAGAGGTCGTAGATATCTGGATGGAGCAGATTCCCTCGCAGGAGATTGCCGAACAGGCTGCCTTTAATCTGTTCCAATATCTGCCGTATGCTCCTGAGAAAGCTTATCAGTGGATAGCCTCTGATAAGGAGTTCGACCAGCTCTGTGGCTTCCATGTGTTGACACGTCTGTTTATGAATAAACAGGAGCCCAACGAGCGGGGCATCAACGAGTTCATTGACCAGGCATTGACGGCACTGCAAGGACCATTTCCTTCTGTCCGTAAGGCGGCTATGCAGAGCATTTATCGCTTTGCCGAACTGGGTCTGATGTATGAGCGACTGGCAAAAAGTGCTACGAAATCTATCAATTTAGATATTTTTTAAATAATTGTTGCCTTAATCTCCAAAAAAAGTAGTAATTTTGTGCGGTTTTTAACCACTATGACCACATAAAATGAGAGAAAACGTTAAGGCAACGGTCAAGAATATCTTGACCAGCTATCTGGAATTGAATAAGCGCAGGAAGACGCCAGAGCGCTTTACCATTCTCGATGCGGTGTATAGCATCACAGGGCATTTTACCCTAGAGGAGCTTGGCGATAAACTGGCTGACGACTACAATTTCCCTGTGAGTCGTGCTACGCTTTACAATACGTTGCGCCTGTTTGTTGAGTTGCGCCTTGTGGTGCGCCATCGCTTTCAGTCCACAACGAAGTATGAGGCCTGTTATGATAACAATAGCCATTGCCATCAGATATGTACCATGTGTGGAAAGGTGACGGAGGTGAAGTCTAATCAGGTTAGTGAGGCTATCAATAGCATGCCGACACGACGTTTCCATAAGGATGGTTTTATGCTTTATGTCTATGGTATCTGTAGTTCGTGTCAAGCCAAGACAAGACGCCATACGGAGAAGAAAAAGAAATAGTTTAAATAATAGATAAGACAATGAATCAAGGTAAAGTAGATGTCCTGCTGGGTTTGCAGTGGGGCGACGAAGGAAAGGGTAAGGTAGTCGACGTGTTGACTCCCCAGTACGATGTTGTTGCCCGTTTTCAGGGCGGTCCCAATGCCGGTCATACGCTGGAGTTTGAAGGACAGAAGTATGTGTTACGTTCTATTCCCTCTGGTATTTTCCAGGGCGGTAAGGTAAACATCATTGGTAATGGTGTAGTATTGGCTCCAGACCTCTTCATGGAGGAAGCGAAAGCATTGGAGGCCAGTGGCCATGCACTGAAGGAGCGTTTGCATATTTCTAAGAAGGCGCATCTGATTATGCCTACCCACCGTGTGCTCGATGCTGCCTACGAGGCTCAGAAGGGTAAGAACAAGGTAGGTACGACGGGTAAGGGTATTGGTCCGACCTATACTGATAAGGTTAGCCGTACGGGCCTGCGTGTGGGTGATATCCTCGACAACTTCGAGGAGAAGTATGCTGCTGCCAAGGCTCGTCATGAGGCTATTCTGAAGTCATTGAACTTTGAGTACGACATTACTGAGGTTGAGAAGAAGTGGCTGGAGGGTATTGAGTACCTGCGCCAGTTCCCCATTGTCGATTCTGAACACGAGATCAACCAGATTCTGCGTTCAGGCAAGAGCGTTCTCTGCGAAGGCGCTCAGGGCACGATGCTGGATGTCGACTTTGGTAGCTATCCTTTCGTGACTTCTTCAAACACCATCTGCGCTGGTGCCTGCACTGGTCTGGGTATTGGTCCTAACAAGATTGGCGAGGTGTTCGGCATCATGAAGGCTTACTGCACACGTGTTGGTGCAGGTCCTTTCCCCACAGAGCTCTTTGACGAGACGGGCAAGCTGATTCGTGACCTTGGTCATGAGTATGGTGCTGTCACTGGTCGTGAGCGTCGTTGCGGTTGGATTGACCTCGTAGCTCTACGCTATTCAATCATGGTGAATGGCGTCACTCAGCTGATTATGATGAAGAGCGATGTGCTCGACGGCTTTGATACTATCAAGGCTTGTACGTCTTACAAAGTCAATGGTGTTGAGACGCGCGACTTCCCATACGACATTGAGAAGGGTATTGAGCCCGTCTACAAGGAGTTACCCGGTTGGAAAACTGATATGACTCAGTTCACTGACGAGAGCCAGTTCCCCAAGGAGTTCTCTGACTACATCAAGTTCTTGGAGAAAGAATTGGAGACACCCATTAAGATTATCTCTATCGGTCCTGACCGTGCTCAAACAATCGTACGCAAATAATGGCACAGAAACCAAGTATACCTAAGGGAACGCGCGACTTTGGCCCTGTAGAGATGGCCAAGCGCAACTATATCTTCAATACCATCCGTAGCGTCTATGAACTCTACGGATTCCAGCAGATTGAGACACCTGCCCAGGAAACCCTACAGACCCTAATGGGTAAGTATGGCGAGGAGGGTGACAAACTGCTCTTTAAGATTCTGAACTCAGGAGATTATCTCTCGAAGATTGGGGATAGCGAACTGACGGAGCGTAACACGTTGCGTCTGGCTTCTAAGATCTGTGAGAAAGGCCTGCGCTACGACCTCACTGTACCCTTCGCCCGCTATGTGGTGATGCATCGTGAGGAGCTGCAGTTGCCTTTCAAGCGCTATCAGGTACAGCCAGTCTGGCGTGCAGACCGTCCTCAGAAAGGTCGCTATCGTGAGTTCTATCAGTTTGATGGCGATGTCGTTGGTTCTGACTCGTTGCTCAACGAGGTGGAACTGATGCAGATTGTAGATACTGTATTCACCCGCTTTGGCGTTCGTGTTCAGATTAAGATTAACAACCGCAAGATTCTGACGGGTATTGCTGAGGTTATTGGTGCTGCCGACAAGATTGTTGACATTACCGTGGCCATCGACAAACTCGACAAGATTGGTATTGACAACGTTAATCAGGAACTCCGTGAGGATGGTCTTAGCGAGGAGCAGATTGAGAAGCTGCGACCCATCATCATGCTGGAAGGTACCAACGAGCAGAAACTCGAAACCATCGCTCAGGTGCTAGCTTCGAGTGAGACAGGCTTAAAGGGTGTTGAGGAAACCAAGTATATTCTCGGCTTCCTGACATCGCTGAACAATGAGATTCAGTTGGATTTGACATTAGCTCGTGGTTTGAGCTACTATACGGGTGCCATCTTTGAGGTGAAGGCCATTGATACACCGATGGGCTCTATCTCTGGTGGTGGTCGTTACGACAACCTGACTGGCATCTTCGGTATGCCGGGTCTGTCTGGTGTTGGCATCTCGTTTGGCGTGGACCGCATCTATGATGTGCTCAATGCCCTCGACCTCTATCCTAAGGATTCACTGAACACGACACAGGTGCTCTTTATCAATTTCGGCGAACAGGAGACGGCTTACTGCTTGCCTATTATTAATAAGGTACGCGAGAACGGCATTCGTGCGGAGATTTATCCTGACGCAACGAAGATGAAGAAGCAGATGTCGTATGCCAATGCTAAGCAGATTCCTTTTGTCGTCTTGGCTGGTGAGAGCGAGATGGCAGCCCAAAAGGTAACGCTGAAGAATATGGAGACGGGTGAGCAGATGCTTGTTTCGCAGGAGGAGCTCATTGCGAAGTTGTCGTAGAAACAAACAACAAAACAAACTATGAAGAAATTATTGATAGCAGCGGTGACGTTGCTGATGTTGACGGCTGCCACGCCTGTTAAGAAGACTACTATCTTTGTCATTGGCGACTCTACTGCAGCCAACAAGGATTTGTCGAAGGGCAAGACGGAACGTGGCTGGGCCCAGATGTTGCAGATGTATTTCGACTCGACGATGATTCGCGTCGACAATCATGCTGTGAACGGACGTTCGTCAAAGTCGTTTATCAACGAGGGACGTTGGGACAAGGTGCTCTCGCTTATCAAGCCTGGCGACTACGTTGTTATCCAGTTTGGTCACAACGACGAGAAGCCCAAGGCTGATCGTCATACCGACCCAGGTTCGACGTTCGACTATAATCTGGCAAAGTTTGTGCGAGAGACGCGCGAAAAGGGCGGTATCCCTGTGCTCATGAACTGCGTGGTGCGTCGCAATTTCTTTGTGCAGGTACCTGAGAACGATGACGACGAGAAGCTGCGTACGCAGACCTTCAAGGATGGTGTGAAGATGGTGGAGGGTGACACGCTCATCGATACCCACGGACTCTATCGTGTAGCACCTCGTGACGTTGCCCAGCGCATGAACTGCCACTTCGTCGACGCCAATCAGATTACCCATGCCCTCGAACAAGGTCTTGGTACTGAGGCTTCGAAGAAGTTGCATATGTGGTATCGTCCTGGTGAAGAACCTACCGAACCGCAGGGTAAGCAAGACAATACCCACTATAACATCTATGGTGCTACCGTTGTTGCCAATCTGTTGGCTGATGCCCTTTGCGAGGAGATTCCTGTGTTATCGAAATATCGAACCAACGCTAAATCCTATAAGAGAAAACAGTAAATAGAGGTCCTAGAAGTCTCAGTAGAAAAATATTCCTGCAATTTTCTTGCAGGAATAATTTTTTCTTCGTATCTTTGCAAAAGTGAAATTATTAACTAACCAAACAAATACTGATTAATTATGAAGAAAAAGTTCATTTGCGCCGTTTGTGGATATATCTACGAAGGCGATGCAGCTCCCGAGAAGTGCCCCATCTGTAAGGCTCCTGCCTCTAAGTTCTCTGAATTGAAGGACGAGGGCGAGACAACCTATGCCACTGTTCACCGTATCGGCGATGGCAAACCCGAGGGTGTTTCACAGGAGATGATTGACGACCTGCGCAACCACTTCAATGGTGAGTGTGGCGAGGTAGGTATGTATCTGGCTATGGCCCGTCAGGCTGACCGCGAGGGTTATCCCGAGATTGCCGAGGCCTTCAAGCGCTACGCTTTCGAGGAGGCCGACCACGCCTCTCGTTTTGCTGAGCTGCTGGGTGAGGTCGTATGGGACACCAAGACCAATCTGGAGAAGCGTGCTGCTGCTGAGGCTGGTGCTTGTGAGGATAAGTTCCGCATTGCCAAGAACGCTAAGGCTGCAGGTTTCGATGCTATCCACGACACCGTTCACGAGATGGCTAAGGACGAGGCCCGTCATGGTGCTGGCTTTGCTGGTCTGCTGAAGCGCTATTTTGGCAAGTAAAGGCAATAAAATAGGAGAAAAGCCGTTTTATCTGTATATGATAAGACGGCTATTCTTCTTTATAATAACTGGTGTGTTGCTGGCATCGTGCAGCGATAACGACTCGTTCTCTGCAGATACGAGTCGTTGGCTGACGTTCACCTGCGACACAGTACGTATGGATACGCTCTTTGCTCAGGTACCTTCGTCGACCTATTCCTTCTGGGTGCATAACCAGTCAGGTGATGGTCTACGCCTGCGTACCGTGCGTCTGGAGCGTGCCGGGCAGTCGGGTTTCCGTGCTAATGTTGACGGTACTTTCCTCAATCCCGTTGTCAACGACTTGGAGCTTCGTAAGGGCGACAGCCTGCGTGTCTTTGTCGAGGTTACGGCTGCAGAGAATACCTCGCCCGATCCACAATTGCTGGAGGATAACCTGCTGTTTACGTTAGAGAGTGGGGTGATGCAGAAGGTGAATTTGCGCACCTACAGCTGGAATGCTGAACAGTGGCACGATGTTGATATTACTGCCGACCGTACCATTGAGTCCTCTACACCTATCGTTGTTTATGGCGGTGTCAATGTTGCCGAGGGTGCTACGCTGACTATTAAGAATACGACACTCTACTTCCACGATGGTGCTGGCATTACCGTTGGTGGCACTCTAATTGCTGAGAATGTAACGTTTCGTGGCGACCGTCTGGACCATATGTTCGATTATCTGCCATATGACCGTATCAGTGGTCAGTGGAAAGGTATTACGGTGAAGGCAAAGGCTGGTGGTTGCGAGTTCACAGATTGTGTGATTCGTAATGCCATGGATGCATTGCACTGCGACTCCACCACTGTTGTGCTCACCAATACGATAGTTCATAACAGTAAAGGCTTTGGCTTGTGGGCTCACGATAGCGAGGTGGCTATCAGCAATTGTGTGCTCTCGAATGCCCTCAATGACTGTGTGGCACTCTTGGGTTGCCAGGCAACTATCGACCACACCACATTGCCTCAGTTCTATCCGTTGTCAGCCAATCGTGGCGCTGCCCTGCGTTTTGCCCCCTCTGACAAGAACCCCATTGAGCTGTTGTGCACCAACACGTTGGCTACAGGTTATGCTGACGATGTTGTAATGGGTGAGGTTGACGACGATTCAGACTACTATTTCGAGAATTGTCTGTTGCGAACCCTTGAAGTTGAGGATGCTGAACTTGTGAAAGATATCATCTGGGAAAAGAAGGACGATGAGATTCAGGGTACTAAGCACTTCCTGCTGGTTGATGGAGACAAATTGATTTATGATTTTCGACTGAAAGAGGAGTCGCCGGCCTACGAGAAGCATATTGGCTGGCAGTCTGCGGAACAATAATTTCGTTTCATTTTGTATAATTCGTGGTTTCTATGAAGAACATTTGCATATTTACGGGTGCACGACCCAATTTTATCAAGGTGGCACCACTCATTCGTGCCATCGAGTGTACAGACAACTGCACATACCATCTGGTCTATGCAGGTAGAGAGGACGATCCCACATTGGAGGCTTCACTGTTTGACGATTTGCAGATTTCTCGTCCTGATGTGTTCTTAGGTGTCGACTGCGAGAACCTTAATGAACTGACGGGGCGCGTGATGGCAGAGTTCGAGCGCTATCTGGAGCAGAATACCACTGATACGGTCATTGTGGTCGATGACCTCGCCTCGACGATGGCTGCTGCTATCGTTACCAAGAAGCGTGGACTGCGTCTGGCACACCTCGTGGCAGGTACACGCTCGTTCGATATCTCTATGCCTAAGGAGATTAATCGCCTGGTGATTGACGGACTTAGTGACCTGCTGTTTACTGCAGGCGTAGGCTCCAGCAGCATTGCCACCCGTGAAGGTGCTGAAAACCACAAGATTTATATGGTGGGTAACATCTTGATGGATACCTTGCGCTATAACCACGGCCGTTGGACGCGTCCAGCTTGTCTTGATGGTATCCAAGATGGTGAATACCTTGTCTTCACCATCAATCGCAAGGCCCTGCTAGCCAATGAGGATAATCTCCGACAGATGCTTCAGACTATCACCGATGTTGCAGGCTCTCTGCCCATTATCGCTCCCCTCCGTGGTCGTGCCTGCGATGTGATATCCTCGTTCCACCTTCCATCTTCCACCATCCGTCTGACATCTTCTCTTGGCTATCTTGACTTTGGTTATCTCACTGCTCATGCCAAGGGCATTATCACCGATTCTGGCAATGTTGCTGAGGAGGCTACCTTCAATCAGGTTCCCTGCATTACGCTCAACTCCTATACAGAGCATATCGAGACTGTCAAGCAGGGCACCAACGTTCTTGTAGGCGAGGATGCTGGCCGACTACGCGAAGAACTGCAGCGTATGGTCGGTGGACAGTGGAAAACATCCTCCTTGCCCGACCGTTGGGATGGTCGCACAGCTGAGCGCATCGTTCAGATACTATGTAACTAAAAGAAAATGAGGGACTTCACAATTGCGAAGTCCCTCACTCTTTAGTTGTCTACCTTGTTGGTGGAAAACCGAAACCTTGGGGCTGTGGGGCTCTCTCTGGTGTACCAAAGAAAGAAGCCTCAGCGTCCTTATCGTCGAGTTTGAATACCATGAAGTTGGGATTCTTCTCTGTGCAGGGTGCCCACTTGCCGCCCTTAGGTCCGTTGGGGTCGCCACCAAACTGTGCAATGTTCTTCTTGATCCACTTTAGCGCCTCAATCTGATCGAGAATACCGTAGTTTCCTGACACGTGATGTGGGCTTTCGGCCGATAGGGCAGGGTGGACGAGGAATCCGAAGACGCCCAGACGGTAGTTGATAGAGACGGGCACTACATCCTTGGCGCCCCATTCCTGTCCGTCGAACTCGGGTTCAGAGCCCCAGCCCTCACGGAAACCGCCCCCATGAATCCACAGGGCCACGGGCAGTTTCTTGTTGACCTGGCCAGGAGCCTTCGTCCAAACGTTAAGGTATAGGCAGTCTTCGCTATAGGGAGCCTCCTTGCCGTAGCCCCATTCTGTGAAGTAGCCGCCATGAGCAGAAGAGATAAGAGTAGTTTTTTCATACTTGTCGTTGATAAGTTAGTTAGCTGATGCAAAGGTAAATCTTTTTTATGAATGTAGCACACAAAAACCAAAAATGTTACGAAAAAATTGCGAAATAGGAGATTTGTGGATAAGAAATCATTTTATTCTATAATTGTTTGGTGGTTTGGTGGTTTATTTGTATCTTTGCGGCAGAATAATATATAGAATAAGATATGTACTTACCTCCTTTCCGCCTCACACCAGAGATGCTGCGCTTGGTCTCTGAGATCGCTTCGCAAGCAGGAATACTGCGTGCGCTTGATGAAATCGATGGTTTTTCGATGAAACGGGACGAAAATGCATCGGATTCTGCTCCTTCTATACCTGAAAGTGCTGATGGTACTGCGTTTATTACCTATATCTTGCATACTTTGCAGGAAACCATTCGCCAGGAGGTAGAACAAAAAATACAGAATAAAATAGAATGGGAAGTAAGGAATAAAATAGAGAGCAAAGTAAAGGATAAAAAGGAAGAACAAAAGCTTTCGAAAGTAGAGGATAAAAATGTTAAAACAGTAGAGAATAAGACATCATCTCTACGTTTAAGTGGCTCAGAACAGCGTATTGTGTCGCTTTTGGCCAACGATTCGCACTTAACTATTGCTGATTTGAGTCAAAAATCCCATCTTTCTGAGGCTGGAATCAACAAAATTTTGGCTTCTCTGCGCAAGAAGGGCGTACTGGAACGTGTAGGTGCCAATAAGAATGGTTATTGGGTTGTAAAGTGATACATAAATCTAATAAATACAACTCGTTGGAGTGTAATGAGTTATATTGTGTAGATGAAATCGTTTTCTGTCATTCTTCGTACTGCGTCTGATCGTTGATACCAGCCAGATTGAATGCCTCGCGACGCTCTACGCATGTGCCACATTTGCCGCAGTGTTTCTCGCCACCCTTGTAGCACGACCATGTCTTAGAGTAATCTATGCCCAGCGCCTTGCCGCGACGGGCAATATCTGCCTTGGTGATGTTGGTGTACGGCGAGCGTAGGTGTACATTGACGTAGGTACCTGCACAGGCTGCCTGGTCGAAGGCATCGACAAACTCTGGTCGGCAGTCAGGGTAGATGGTGTGGTCGCCCCCGTGGTTAGCCATCATAACATATTTCAAGCCATTGCTCTCTGCGATACCTACGGCAATAGACAGCATAATGCCATTTCTGAAGGGAACGACGGTCGATTTCATGTTGTCGTCAGCATAGTGGCCCTCGGGAATTTCTTCGCCGTCTTCCAGCAACGAACTGACGAAATACTTCGTCATAAAGTCAAGAGGAATGGTAATGTGTTTGATTCCCAGTTGGTTGCAGTGCCATTGGGCAAACGGAATTTCCTTTTTGTTGTGCTTGGAACTATAGTCGAACGAGATGGCCAGGGCGATGCGCTCCTGTTCGTCATATAACAAGGTGACACTGTCTACGCCACCGCTTAATATCAATACTGAGTCTTTCATATTATCCAAATAGTGCTCTAAGTGCTTCCTCGACCTTGCGGACAGGAACCAGTTCGATGTTAAACTTCTTGCGGTTCAGTCCGCTGAGGTTGTATTTCGGTATGATGATATGCTGGAATCCTAATTTCTCGGCCTCGCTGATGCGTTGTTCGATACGAGCTACGGGGCGCACCTCGCCAGAGAGTCCTACCTCGCCAGCCATGCACCAGCTTTCTTCAATGGGAGTATCGACGTTGCTCGACAGTACTGCAGCAATAACAGAGAGGTCCATTGCCATATCAGTAACACGCAGTCCGCCAGCAATATTCAGGAAGACGTCTTTCTGCATTAGCTTGAAACCCACGCGCTTCTCTAAGACGGCCAGCAACATGTTCAGGCGGCGCTGGTCAAAGCCTGTGGCTGAACGTTGTGGCGTGCCATAGGCGGCAGAAGATACCAGTGCCTGCGTTTCTACCAGGAACGGGCGTACGCCTTCAATGGCGCTGCTGATGGCTACACCACTGAGTCCGTCGTGGTCTTCTGTAAGCAACAGTTCTGAGGGGTTGCTGACCTGTCTCAGTCCTGTCTGTTGCATTTCGTAAATGCCCAGTTCCGACGTGCTTCCAAAGCGATTCTTAATGCTTCGCAGAATGCGGTACATGTAGTGCTGGTCGCCCTCAAACTGGATGACGGTATCGACGATATGCTCAAGGATCTTTGGGCCTGCCAACGTACCCTCCTTGGTGATGTGGCCAATCAGGATGACGGGTACGCCGCTGGTCTTGGCAAAGCGGAGTAGGGCGGAGGCGCACTCGCGAACCTGGGCGATGGAACCGGCGCTCGACTCTACATCTTCTGTGGAAATGGTCTGTATGGAGTCTACTACCACCACCTCCGGTTGTACCTCTTTGATATGCTCGAAGAT
>Ga0256407_10002959_pt1 | contig 31170 bp, 32 predicted proteins | sample RumenRJG_04DNA_FD_193489 | JGI IMG/M metagenome (GOLD analysis project Ga0256407, IMG submission 193489) | Bovine rumen microbial communities from Lethbridge, Alberta, Canada - RJG_04 | ecosystem: Host-associated > Mammals > Digestive system > Stomach > Rumen | place: Canada: Alberta...
TATAGTTATTCTCTAAATATCTAAGTATCTCATCATCATAATACGGAAATGATAATGTCAGAGTATTATCTTTATAATCATGAAGAGAAAGCGGATCGATCCACAGTTTATAATCAAAATCCGGCATATCATATATTTCCTTGATACTTGTCTTGATGTTATTCCAATTTTGTAACAATAAACTGATCATATTTTCCATATCAGCTTCCTTTCTTAACACTGTTTAGCTGCAACTGGAATTTTCCATTACATAATCCAAGTATAAAAAGGGGAGGTACATATACTGTCACTCCCCAAAACGTTTTAAACAATCAATATCTTTCCCCGAAAAGTGTTCCGACCACTCCGCGGACTGCCCCGATCGCGCCACCTGTTATTACACCAAGGATCATTCCGGGCACTCCCAGCAGATCCTGTCCCAGATCAGCCCCGGCCTCCATGCAGTCAACAACGCTGTTTCCAAAAGAATCAAAGAACGTCTCAACAGTAAGTTTGCTGTAATCACTCTTCCCATCATCATAAAGCCAGTTTTCCTCATCTTCGCTCAGATTATCGAAAAGCACCAACCGCTTATCCTTGGGAACAGCTTTTACGATATAGTACAGAAGCTTTGTCAGGTTGTAAGGCTTTCGCATATCCGCAGTATTGCCCTCCTCCATGTATCCTGAGCAGAAATAGATAGGTTCTGACTTAAGACCGGTAGCTTCGTTTATACGCTTTCCTACTGAAGCAGCTTTCTTCTCCAGATAATCCTGAAGCACCTCATCCGGTTCATTCTTTTCCTTATCCCAGTGTGCGCCCTTCATTGCTATGTCCGACTGGTTCAGAGCTATAAGAATACGCTTTGAAGCATCATCCTCCATGCTGGGAATGAGCACATTATTGATCAGATCAAATGTGGTTCCCAGATCCTTTGATGAAGCGTCAAGTATCACCAGAACAAGATCTATCACCTGTTTATCATCATCATCAGTCTCGTTTAACTTTTCTATGATCGCACGCTTGATCGCCTTATCAGTCTGCACATTATCGCCCACTCCCGGTGTGTCCCATATAGTAAGGTTTTCAAGTTCATAGTGCTCGATCACAGAAGTCTCAGGATCTACGCCCACGCCAACCTTGGCAAGTTCCATGTTGAAAAGTGCATTGATAGTTGAGCTTTTACCCACACCCGTTGCTCCGGTCACGAGAATATTCACATTCTTGCTCCTAAGCCTTAATAGCTGTGAAAGCTTCTTAACCTTCTCACTGTCTGTAATATCCGACGATGCTATCTCATCCTCAAGGATGTCATAAATACTGCGTCTCTCTGAAGCTGAATCTGTTTCGTTATCATCTTCATCGTCAAACACTTCTTCCTCCTGATCAAGGTCTTCGTCCTCTACTTCATAGTCTTCCGTTTCCTCAGACATATCCAACATCTCCTTCGACTCAAGCTCAGTTTTCTCAAGATCAGATAAATCATCCGAATTTATCGTGCTATCTTCAGAACTACCGGCATTCTGCTGCTTTCTATCCAGTTCATTTTCGAGTCCCTTTTTATATTCCTGATATGTCATTTGGGGTTCCCTGATAAACGTTGTCTTTTTAGCCGTTTTTCCTGTACTCATAACATTTGCCTCCTCGTTTGTTATATTTATTATTTCACTGTTACACTGCGCGTATCCTACGTTGTGATTTGAGTATACAAAAAGAGAGTGACAGTAAATGTCACTCTCAAAAAATAAATATATTATTTTTATTTGCCTCAAAATCTTACAATAGACGAGCTGCTACACCTGTCACTCACCGTTTGTTCTGCCCAGAGCTTTATCAAATTCCTTAAAAGGACCCATTATTTTTTCCAAAGCCCATACTTCCGCTACTGTGCATCCATATCCTTCTATATTGTTTAATCCGTACTTTTTACAAGCTTCCTTATGCGCCTTAAGTTCTTCCTCTGACATTTCATCATACCGTTTAATCTTTAAATTTGGGAAATAAGCTTTCATATTTTCAATTTGCTCCGTTTCGGCCTCTCTATCCCCCTGATAATCTATATTCAACGCTTCATATTGTATTCCGGTAAACAACTTACTGATGAGCTGGGTCACTTTTCTCTTACGGTGTTGAACTCTTTCAATCGTTCTACTTGTTTCAAAATCTGCTTCGGAAAAAGATTCAGGGCGCTCATAAATATTATATCTTATCTTTTCCTGATGATAATCAAACGGATTATCAAAATTAGAAGGATTCAGTTCTTTCGGATATGGAGGCAATAAAGTATCTAATACATCATCGGCATCCTCATATTGTTTCTCAATCAAACGCAGTTTGTGTTCAATCACACTAAAAATTGCGTCCGCTCCATTAGCCACCTCTAAAGGAGTAAATTTACCCTCTTCCGCCCGGGTACAAAACTCTGATAGTTTATCAAGCGCTTCATCCCTAAGCCCGGACACATATTCATCATCAAAGTCCTCGGTTCTGAACTCTTCGATACGTTCTCTTAAAAATGATAATAGTTTTTCTTGTGCCATCCCCATCACCTCAGTGTGTCTCGGCATCTTATTGTAACACCTTAATTATAGCAACAATACATCCTTATGTTAATTTCTCTTTATCAATCGCCTGTATCTCTTCCTCCGATAACCATTTATAACAACTGGAACCTCTATCAATTCACAAGATCATAAAACACATCTACTGGAATTTAACTTCATAATCTGATATCTAATCCTTGAGTAGTTATTAAAGTACAAACTCAATCTCGTATGCAATACCATATTTTTTCTTCAATACATTACTGAATTCTTCTTTAACCATAAAACTAAGAGCAGCGAATCTTTCATTTTTCACATAATCAGGAACAATTATCCTGAACAAGTCATCGGAATGACCGCCCTGTTCCAAAGGTTCTATATATTTAAGGTACCCCAATTCTGTACCGTTACATCTTTCCTTTACAATTAATTTAATTTCTTTCCACTCATCTGCATCTATAAGTTTATTGCCTGGATGCAGCTTTTCCCTTTTGGAGAACTTATCTATATTCTGACCTGCATTATAGGCCTTCTGGTCATATTTTGAAGCAATCAACTCATCAAGGCTGTATTCGGAAAATGGTGCTGAACTCTGCTCCGATAAGTCTTTTGATTCACCCATATAAGCCGCCTTTCTAGGTAATAATCCGGAACCTTTTTATTGATGAATTCAATTAATATCGAACAACAAATTCTTCTTTATAATCCAAGTATATAAAAAGAGAATGACACATACTGTCACTCTCATAAATCTGAAAAAAATTATGGAAATCACTGATTTAGCCTTGCTACCCGCCCCCAGGGCGGTTCCTCTTCCGTTGTAAGCACCCAAAGTACAGGCGTTCCTTCAGTAACAGTCTCATCAGGAAATGGAGCATATCCATCAGTCATTATAATGATAAGTATTGGCGAATCATAGGACATCTGCTCTTTCACATAATCAAATATGATATGAAAATCTGTTCCCCCGCCCCCCTTAGGTTTTATTATTCTAAATTCATCTTCATCAGCAAAAGGTTCCGGAGGGTATACCACTGCATCGAAGAATCCAACCCAGCCCTGAAGCTTACCATTATACTGATCTATCGCACCTTTAACCTCCGAATAAACACTTGATATATCATCCTCACTCATAGACCCCGATGTGTCGATCATAAATAATAATTTCTTCACACAACAATCAGTATCATTAAAATCCGGCAAAAAGAATGGACTGTCTGAGTATCTTCTATCCGGAGGGGTAAAGGAATAATCAGTTATCTCCTCCTGTACAAAATCATTTAATATAACCCGCCAGTCAAGCTTAGGTTCTCTTATATCCGTTATATATCTTTCCAAAAACAAGGGAAGCTTACCGGCCATCTTGCCACCAGTTACTAAAACCGCATCTGCCGCACTCATTATCCATGACTTCCACAACATATCTGACAATAATTTATCCAGATCCTTATTTTCACTTTCAACATCTTCATCCTCATCATCTTTCCCATCTCTTAAACCGTCATCTTCACAGTGATAATCCCAGCTCTTATACCCATTTTCTTCCAATACTTTTTCATGGTTTTCTTTACCATAACTAAGCATATTATAGACTTCATCTATGGTATACTGATAGGCTTCGCTCTTGCCGGGAGTTTCATGCATTTGTATCCCGCCATATTGACTAAGGCTTATTGCGGATTTATTTCCATTATGAGACATCATGATACTTGAATTCACAACAATATCAGCTGCAGTATTATATACATTATCATCCTGACACCCCTCCGGCTTTTTATCCATGTGCTTAATGGCTATGTGCATAACCAAGTGTTCAAGTACATATTCAAGTTCTTCATCGCTAATGCTGTCAATAAACTCCGGATTAAGATAAATGCTACTCTTATCATCAGTCCATGCTGTTTCATGAAGCTCGTTGACATTCATTTTTACGTGCATAAGCAAAAGGCCATAAAAACTCTGATCCGAAAGAATTTTCATTCTTACAGTAAGTATACGTCTGATAAATTCATTTAATTTCTTTTCAGACAGCTCCATTCAGCAGTTTTCCTTTCTTATCCATCCATCTTGAGAATTCAGGTATTTTTAATAGTTTTAGTTTGTAACCCTTTTCAATGTTCATATAACCTTCCATTAATGCAACCGAAAAATCCGGCGGCAGTTTTGAAGCATAAATAATCGAGTTTCTTATCTTATCCATATCATTTTTACACTCAGCTGCATAATCCAGCATAGCTGATATTGTGGCGTACAGTGCATCGGAAGTTGTTGGAATTATGTGACACTTTCCTGCAAATACTTCTTCAACATCAGGTATCTGGCCGTTATTTTTCAGCCAGTTTTTGAATTCCATCGCCGTACTTATTCCAACAAGAGCACTTACAAGCGGTAATGCTTTATCTATATCAGGCTCAACATAATTTAATATATTGCTTACCATTTCCCAGGTTCTCGGTGTAGCATATGCCAGATTGTCTGCAGAATCATCCGATACAAGAAGCATTTTCCGATTTGCTTTGATAAAGTCAATAACATCAGCATGTATTCCTGCCGACTTGGCCCATTTTGTCCAGCTGCTAACTGATACTTCTATCTCTATGTGTAAAAGCCTGTTTGCAAGAGCCTTCGGCATTTTATTTGCTACAGACTTATCACTTACACGGTTACCGGCGGCTATAACTATGCAGTTTTCCGGAAGCCGGTGTTCACCTATTACTCTGTCGAGAGTAATCTGATACGCCGCTGCCTGTACAGACTGCGGTGCCGCTGAAATCTCATCCAGGAATAGTATGTTTACAACACTCCCATTTTCATCCATTTGAAAAATCTGCGGCTTTAACCATACGGCAAGCGTCTTATCCTTATTCGCTGTCGGGATACCCCTTAAATCTATCGGATTGAACAGAAGAAGTCTTACATCTGTAACAATGCACTTTCTTCCTGTTTTCTTTTCTATATTCTTTGCAACCTGTCTGACAGCCTGAGATTTACCAACACCCGGCGGTCCCCAGAGCATTACTGAGGGCATGGTTTTCAGTGGCATATCACTTTCAATAAGGTTTATAAACGACTGTGAAAGCAGGGAAATACTACTTCCTACATCCATAGACGGTATATCACTTTTTTTAGGATCCTTTTTTACCATCTTTTCTTATCTCCTCTTAGTTCATTCTCTTTACTCAATTTATTATCGATCTCTTCCAGTTTTTTTCTATATTTCTCAATCTGTTCTGTATAATCTATATCTGCTCCTGCAAGTTCCGATTGCATATACTCTTTTTTCTCTTTAGCACTTTCAAGTAACTCCTTATATCTCAGCAGCCTGTCGCATAAGTCATTCAGTACGTTATCTATCGACTGCATGATGCCCGCCTGGTTATAAGAAACACTACACTTGTACTCTCCCGCTCTGGACAAATAAACAGTTCTAAAAAACTTTGAAGCCTTTTGTGGCACTGTCAGCCTAAAACCCTGGTATTCAGCTATAAACACTTCATTCTCTCTGGGTACATCAACATCCAATGCTTCCAGTATCTTTTCGCTTATTTTTTTTCGCTCTTCTGAAGAATACTTCTTCTTATTCCTTTCGTAATAATCCGCATCAGCTGACAGCAGCACCATCATCTCCCTGCGTATTCTCATATCTTCTGCCAGTTTTGGAATATCCTTTCTATATCCCTCATACTTTGTAATCTTGTTCTGCTGCAGGATAACAAGCCGTGTCAGTTCATTTGATATTTCAATCCTTTTTTTGATCATAGGATTGCCTACCGCTAATGCTTTTACCTCTGCATATGACAAAACCGTATCATCTACATCGCTCCCGCTCCTATCTTTTATAGTCCCTGACAGTATAGCCGTAATAAATCTCTGCTTAGTTTCTAACAGTTGCCAAGAATATGCATCAAATGATCCTTCAGTAATGTACCTAAAAATATGTACTCTATGATTACTGTTTCCCTGCCTTAATATTCGTCCCTCTCTTTGAACCATATCCGCCGGTCTCCACGGAATGTCCAAATGATGTAGTGCGATCAGCCGGTCCTGAACGTTTACTCCCAAGCCGAGTTTGAATGTGGAACCAATCAACACCCGCACGGTTCCGTTCCGCACATTTTCAAATAATTTCTGCCTCTTTTTCTCCGTAGTCGCAGCGTGTACATACGCAATTTCATAATCCTTTACTCCCATCTTTATCAGTAATCCTTTAAGCTCATCGTATATATTAAAAGACTGCTTTGGAACAGATGTATCACAGAACACAAGCTGAGCAGCTGATGTGCTGATATTTTCCTTATATATGCGGGAAATATTCTCTGCACATCTAAAAACCTTTGATTCAACCGAAAAGTCTGTGCTCGGATTGACAAGCCGCATATCTAAGGCTGCTTTCCTTCCGTCGGTAGTGATTAGCAGCATATTGTCTTCCTTACGGCGAACTTGGTGCGATCTGACCAGATCCGCTCTTGTGGAAATATTCTCAAGATATGTCGAAAAAGCCTTTGTCCTACGAATCAGAACATCCTCGTAACCATCCATGATCGGAATATCTGAAGTCGCATCTATTTGATGAAAGTCTGCAACCGCTGCCAGTATATTTGTAAGTTCTGGGATATTATGGAATTTAGAAAACCTTGTAGCCAGTCTGTATTTGCTTGTATCAACATCAATTTCAAAATTCGTACTTTTCTGTGCAAACATGGCTACCCACTGGTCAAAATGACCGATATCAAGCAGTTCCAATGCAGCACTCTGCAGGTACTGCTGGATTACAAATATATCCGTTATGGAATTTGTTATGGGTGTACCGGTAGCCAGTACCACGCCGGATCCACTGTTTTGTCGTTGTACTATCCTTACCTTTTCAAGCATATCTGCACATTTGTCAGAGCCCCTTTTGCTTATTCCCATGACATTTTCAATATTGGATTCTATAGGGACATTTTTGAAATTATGAATTTCATCTACAAACAATCTCGTTATCCCCATATGATCAAAGCATATTTCATTTGTTGGCTTCTCTCTTTGTACCTCCGCCTTCTTCTTTTTTAACTTCTTTATAACTGTTTGTGCATAGTCGCTGTCGTATTCGCTATACTTGACTATTTTTCTCTCTATCTCTTTTATCCTTTCTTCCTTTGAAATCTTTATTCTGGTAAAACAGCTGTACGCAATTACAATGGCATCATAGTCCGCATCTCTCATGGATTCCAAGGTACCGTCAATTCTTTTAGGTGTAAACATGCCAGGCTCTACATACAAAACATTAGCTTCAGGGTAAAGAAGTGCAAAGATATCTCTCCACTGCCCTACTATATTGTTCGGAACAACATACATATTATTCACGGATAGTTTTAACCTTCTCAATTCCATTCCGGCCACTATCATGATGTATGTTTTTCCAGAACCGACATCATGTGCCAAAAGAGTATTGGGTGTAAAAATAATCCTTGCCACGGCATTTTTCTGGTACTGATAAAGCATGATTTCCGGATTCAATCCCGGAAGCTCCAAAAAACTGCCGTCAAAATGACGCACTTTATTGTTTAAATATTTTTCTGCATAGATACTTTCAAGTTCACAGCTACGATAAGGATCACTCCAGATCCATTCCCTGAACTCGGCTATCATTTTCTCCTGTTTTTCCTGTGCTATAATTGTTTCTTTCTGATTGATAACACGGTGATTAACACCATCAGCCCCTTTAACCGAATCATAGATCACTATTGACTGCATATTCATAGTCTTTAGCATCACATGAATAGGCGTCAATCTCCCAACACCGTATTTTTCATTCACTCTGTAGTTGTTGTCCATGCTCCTGTAATATGTGTCATACTTGTAACGCTTTGTAAGCTCCCACGCCCCCGACACTTTGTCCACTTCAAATCTGTAGTAATAAACACTATTCCCGGTCATGACATCTGCAAACTCATTCAGGTATCTTTCCGGAACCCATGGCGAACCAAGCGTGACATAAATTTCATCACATGATAATGTGGGTGGAATTATTTGCTTTAACGCTTTCACATTATCAGCAAAATAACCGTGATAGATTCTATTGCTTTCCTCTGCAGCTATCAGTTTTTCCCTTATATTTCCCGAAAGATACTCCTCCGCAATCTCCCAGCCTTTATAAAAGCACTCATTCCATGTCTCCGGATTCTGGTATATACTTCCCTTAAGCTTCTCAATCACACTCTTGCAGTCTTTGCCTGTAATAGAAGAGATATACTCTATATCCACACATGCAAATCTGTTAAGGCACTTAATCAGTCCATCCCCAATACTGTCAACATGTGTCCGCTGTGCTTCATCATCAAAATCATAAACATTCTCCCAGTCAAGTGGAAGCTCCATGGATGTAACCTGATGGATATGTCCTTCAGTAAGATTCGATTCGTTATCGTTTTTATTCATATCTTCGTCACTCTGAAACCAAAAACTGTTTCTGTATTTTTTTTTACTGAAAAACCAATCCATCATTATTTTCCCTTATTCAATTAAGATAAAACTTCTATTAGCATTGTTATTTCAAGTATAAAAAAAGAGGGTGACATATCCTGTCACCCATAAAACCATTTGAACGTGTTTTTAAAAAATACTATATCTTGCAGAACTACATCTTTAATACTGAACAATCATAACCATTCTTACAGTCTTGACAGTTCAAATTAGCAAAACACTTAGTATGTGCTCAGTTTAAATCCATTATTCCTTCTGTCATAAACCACACAATAAACAGTTTCTCCAGCTACAGCCAATTCTGAGTAATACAACTTTAGATCCTCAATATCACGCTGAACTGTACGTTTACTGACATTAAAAATATTAGATAAGTTTCCAATATTCACTAAATGTCCCCCCTTAAGCTTTTCATTAATAAAAAGTACACGCATTACTTTATCATTTGAAAACATAGCTTACCTCTCCTTTCACAAACTGACTTACAACAATAACGCATGAATTTTCTTTGGTTATTTGAAGTAAATAAGGATTAAGGAAAGCTCATTCATTATGCAATAATATGTAATCTCAAATTCTCTTATTCAGCATATCATAATCCAGATATATTATTACATAATAAACATCTACCACCTACACTTTCACGTATAAACTTATGCGTCCAATATCTCCATATATACTGTTAATTCAAAATTCTTATCATATTCTACTCAAATCATTGCTCTTTCCGAAATATCATTGAATTTATCACATTCACCGCCGCCAAAGTAGCAATTGGGCCCAATGCCCCACCTAGTATGGTTCCAGCTGCAACCACAGCGCCTGTGCCAGCAGCTATTCCACCAACTTTATGTAAAGCTCCGCTATCCTTAGCAACCTGCCTCGCTTTCATCCTTTTTTTTTCAACGCATTCAATTATTCTTTCCATTTCTTCTTCTTCATCGGCATCAGGTGCTAACAAAACCTCTACGACACGCTTTAAATTTATATTATCAGTAGCTTCAATATGCACATTTATTGCCATGACCAACGCCAAGTATTGTGTTTTTGTTATTTCTGTTTTATGGTTTTCTATGTTGCTGATAGTTTGCTTAGTAACACCTATCATATCCCCCAATTCTTCCGTGGTCAATCCTGCTACTTTTCTAATAGCCTGTAAATTATTCTGTAAGCGTTCCAAGCTTTTTTTTTCTATTATGTTTGTCTTTTCATTTTTTTTTCCCATATTATGAATCTCTCTTTCCAGCATTCCAATGTCATAATGCAGATTATTGCAACATAAACACAAAGAACTAAGAAAAATGCTCATCGAGTACTATCCCCACCCTGTCTCCAGTGATGCCTCCAAGTACCCCACCTACAATTGCACAGGGAACGGTTCCTGCTACAGCTCCTATAGAACCACCGAAAGCAATTCCTATATGACTACCACATTCTGCACCAATTATGGCACCACTCACGATGCCAACTACAGTACACGTGATTTCTCCAGTCCTTTTCATAATAATAGCACCCCTTTCAGCAAAACAATTTTCATCTCGCTGATAATACTATATCAAATATTTATTTATCTGTCAAATTATTTTACAGTTATATATTATTTTTATTCTGTTCAATCAAACATCATATACATTAACTATATCTGAAATTATCACCTTATAAAAAAGTGAACCCTCGAAGTGGTCCACTTTCTAGTTAACGATCATATCAACAATACTGATGATTCTTGCCAATCTGGGACTGCGTTCCTGTTATAGAATTGCTGTCTGGGGATTGCAAGAATCATTCCACATTACAACATATATTCATATATTGTTGCCACAATCTCTGATTTTTCTTTTTCAGTTATTGCACCTTCAATTTTAATATCTTCAATAAACTCAACTAACATATCACTTTTAACAATAGGTATTTGACAATTGTCGCTTCCTTCAATTATCGCGCTGTCATTTGCAATACAAATAACACTAACTATTTTGAACTTTTTCGGAATAATCGAACGTAGCAATTTTTCATGTTGTCTTATCTGCTGCAAAGGATTCTTAATTCCTTCCTCCTTTCCATTTTTTCTTCTTACCCAGTTACCCTGTTTATCAATAACTATTTTACCTGAATAATTTTTTGTTTCTATTATAATAACCGCCTTATCAGAAACAATAATGTGATCATATTCCTGTGCTTCATCTATAAACTCAGGATTCTTAATTAGTATACATTTATTTCCAGCTTTATCATCAGATTTTCTTTTAATCTGTACGTAAGATTCATCCAACCATTTCAACGCATACTCCACTTTTTTTTCACCAATATCTCCCGTACGCTTATTCTGTGTGTATTCTTCATGTTCTTGTTTTTTATGTGCTTTTTCAGCAGAATCTTCATCATAATAAAAGATAACTGCCTCGTCCAGAACATCCTGCGGAATATACTTATTCTTAGCTTTATTTCGACTAATCTTATTCATCCTATCACTGATTATGATTTTTCCTAATCTATATACATCTATATAATCCTTAACAGGTACCTCGTCCAAATTTTTACCCATTTGTCTGGCTTTAGAACAAATAATTTTTTCTTTTTTGTCATAATCCAAATACAAATCCCTAAGTTCCAGAAATTTCAGTCTGTTTATACTCTCTCTAAGGCTTTTCTTTAATTCTCCTATCGAACCATATTTACGTGATAATGTATATAAAATACTTTTATCAATTCTTGCTGATACATAATTCAAACAATACTCCAAAAAAGAACTAAGCTTACTTATACGCTTATCACTAATTATTCCTTCTTCTAAATAGTACGCAATCTTATCATAATAATCATCTAGCTTTTCTTTTACATCACACCATTTTTCTAAATCATCACCATTTTGTGTTTCCAGTTCATTCAAAAATATTTCATTATTTTCAAAATTATTTCCACAAAATTCGATTATCTCATTTATCTTTTCTTCAGCCTCTTGCTGCAAAAAATCTTTTTTCGTAGCATTATAGTTCTGTGGCAATAAACCCATAAAAAAATCATACGCTCCCTCCACATCACCTATTTCTGTAATCACAAAAGAACCATACATGTCACCATATAAGTCAGCATTTATATCAAAATTAAAAAAATCATTATGCCTGTCTAATCCCGTATTTTCCCCATACTCATCAGTAAAATAATACCAATCATATATATATTTCTTTGTAGCAACAAATATCAGTTCTTTCCACAAACAATGCTCAACATCATATTCATTTTGATGATTTAATAACACTGTTCTCACCGAATCCCTATTCTCAGAAATCAGTCTAATGAGCTTATCGTAACTTTTAACATCACTATATGCAAAATAATACCTCCTATCATTTTGTATATATACAAAATCACAAACTACTTTAATAAACTTAGCCTGGACTATTCCTACATTTCTAATTGAAGAAATACTAATTATAGTATCATTATAGATAGGTGAATTAATTTTTTTAAATTCAATTATATCATTCTTAAAATCAATCTCCATGGTTGTAACCCCCAAAATATATATTTTTTACTAATTATATCACTATATCATAATAAAACATATGAATGACTTTTTTCTACGCATTCTTAAGGAAATCCGTCACCCTAATTATCTCATCATCTGACACGAATGCTCCCTGAAGCCTGACTGTTTTGTTACGTGATCTGCTATAAAACAGCATATCACCATTGCCAATAAGCTTCTCTGCTCCTGGTTCACCAAGTACAGTGCAAGATTCTATAGTTGACGGCATCTTAAAAGCAATACAGCCAGTTTCATAACCTCTAAACAAGCCTCGGAAAACACTTATATCAGGACTGGTTGAAGCCATAATTACATGGATTCCTACTCTTCCCATTGAAAGAATAGATTTCATTTTCCTTTTTACATTCTGGTCTACTGCTTATCATCTGAATATCCCCATATGGAAAGCACGTTTTCATTGGTAAGCTCGCCAATTTCAAGCGGTTCAATCCACCGCATATATTCAACTTTAGAACAATCGATATCTTCCACTATGTTGCTTTTTATCTCATCCCAGTAATCCTTTATAACTTTAATCTTAACGAGTCTCGGCTCATTAAATTTACCTATATCATACATATCATTTCCTCCGTAAATAACCAGTATGCACAGTTTATCGACTGCTCACTCCTGCTCAATTTCCGGCACGAGTAAAGCCTTTGCCACTATCGGCACCAACATTACATAGGCCACACCGCAAATAACAACTGCTGTAATGCCCATGGCTGAGACTGCCAAAAGCAGTCCAGCCATGCCATAATACTCATTTGCCAAATACGCTATGCAACCTGCAGATATGCCCGCTATACCCAGCGCCGTGCACGCAATCACAATCAGCGTATATGTGAGATACTCATTTGTAAACATTCCACGCATATCATAATCTCCCTTCGCAGAATATATCATCAATACCTTTCACCAAGAAGTGTCCCAACCACTCCGCGTACTGCTCCGATCGTACCGCCGGCTATTACACCTGCAATCATTCCCGGTATCCCCAGCAGATCCTGCCCCAGGTCTGCACCGGACTCCATGCCGTCAATGATACTGTTGCCAAGGGAATCGAAGAAAGTCTCAATGGTAAGCTTTCTGTAATCGTCCTTTCCGTCATCATAAAGCCAGTTTTCCTCTTCCTCGCTCAGATTGTCGAAAAGCACCAGACGTTTATCCTTTGGAACAGCTTTGACGATGTAGTACAGAAGCTTCGTCAGGTTGTAGGGTTTCCGCATGTCCGCCGTATCGCCTTCCTCCATATATCCGGAACAGAAGTATATAGGATCAGCCTTAAGACCTGTTGCTTCATATATACGCCTTCCTACCGATGCAGCTTTCTTCTCAAGGAAATTCTGCAGTACTTCATCAGGCTCGTTCTTTTTCTTATCCCAGTGTGCCCCCTTCATTGCTATATCCGACTGGTTCAGTGCGATAAGAATACGTTTTGAAGCATCATCTTCCATGCTGGGAATAAGCACATTATTTATCAGGTCAAATGTGGTCCCCAGATCCTTGGATGAAGCATCCAGCACCACAAGCACAAGGTCTATAACCTGCTTATCATCCTCATCAGTCTCGTTTAGCTTTTCTACCAGTCATGCGGAAGCTCCATGGATGTAACCTGACGTATATGTCCTTCCGTAAGATTCGATTCGTTATCATTTGTTGTCATATCTTCGTCACACTGAAACCAAAAACTGTTTCTGTATTTTTTTTTTACTGAGAAACCAATCCATCATTATTTCCTCTTATTCAATTAAGATAAAACTTCTATTCGCATTGTTATTTCAAGTATAAAAAAATAGGGTGACATATCCTGTCACCCATAAAATCATTTGAACGTGTTTTTAAAAATTACTATATCTTGCTGAACTACATAGTTAAGTTCTTCTTCTGACATTTCATCATACCGTTTAACCTTGAAATTTTGAAAATAAGCTTTCTTATTATCAATTTACTCGGTTTCAGCCTCGCTATCCCCCTGATAATCTATATTCAACGCTTCATATTGTATTCTGGTAAACAACTCTCCGATGAGCTGGGTCACTTTACTCTTACGGCGTTGAACTCTTTCAATCGTTCTACTTGTTTCAAAATCTGCTTCGGAAAAAGAATCAGGACGCTCATAAATATTATATCTAATTTTTTCCTGAATAAAGTCTAACGGATGATCAAAATTAGATGGATTCAGTTCTTTCGGATATGGAGGCAATAAAGTATCTAATACATCAGCGGCATCCTCATATTGTTTCTCAATCAAACGCAGTTTGTGTTCAATCACAAAAAAATTGCGTCCTCTCCATTAGCCAACTCTAAAGGAGAAAAATCTCCCTCTTCCGCCCGGGTACAAAACTCTGATAGTTTATCAAGCGCTTCATCCCTAAGCCCGGATACATATTCATCATCGAAGTCCTCGGTTCTGTACTCTTCGATACGTTCTCTTAAAAATGATAATCGTTTTTCTTGTGCCATTCTCATCACCACAATTTGTCTTTTACATCAAGATAAAGTGAAGTGCCTTCTCGCCAAAAACAAAGTGCACTTCTGCGTAATAATCACATCCCCATTCAGTTCACCAATGCTTTGTTCAAATTCTTTTCTAAGTGGCAGATCTAAAGCCAAATACTCTGTATAAGTCTTTACCAGTTGCAAATAATCTTCAACACTAAGCTTATGGTCCACATAGTATTCTCTTTGAACAATATCAGTGAATCCCATATCTTCATACTCACGATTCCTAACATGATTTTTATGCACATCAGTAGGTAGATAATCAGGCAAAACTCGTTGGTACGCGCTTATCAAGCCTTCATTATTTGCACATTTTGTACCATCTACAATATTTACTGTTTTGAACCTAGCAAATGCGCCACCATCTTTTAGCAAATCAAACACCTTATGCAATCGATCATTGCTACTAATCCACTGAAATGAAGAAGCTGCATATATCAAATCAAATCTTTCGTTAAAAAATGCCTCCTCAAATGTATTGCAGACATAAGAAATGTTCTCTCCACAAAACTTTTCCTTAGCTATTTCCAACATATTCTCAACAGGCTCAACTGCAACAATATCATATCCTCGGTCCAAAAAAGGCTTTGTTGCCTTTCCCGTGCCAATCCCAATCTCCAATGCTTTTTTTCCCAATGACGAATACTGAATAATATCATCAGTCAGTTCTTTCGGATACTCAAATCTATATTTCTCATATTCATTAGCGATATCCCCAAAACGATCCCTTAAAGATTGGTTTCTTCTTAAATACAAGTTGCCTCTTTCCATGTTTTATTTTTCTCCATGCTCATTGTCAAGATATCTTTTCATTGTCTCTACAAAAACCTGATTATTCAACAACTTACCACATCCCTCAAACACCCGCACACCAATTCTGACGTTCTTGTTATTTAATTCAAAGCTATCACACTCCGTACATTCTGCGAAAGCTCCATTGCAAATAACCTGGACGCTATCAGGGACTTCTATGGATTGTAGTTTTCTACACCGGGCAAGCAATCCCACTTCAATCTTTTCTAAAGATTTAGATAAATGGACTTTTTCTAGTTTCCTGCATCCAAGCAGTATTTCCTTCCCTGTTTTGACAACCGTATCAGGCATATAAAAAGCCTCTAGTCTTCGGCAACAAAAGAATGCACCATTGCGTATTTCCTTAATACCTTCATGCATTCTCACCTCACGCAAATTCAAGCAAAACTCAAAAGCCCTTTCATCTATAATCTGAACAGTATCAGGAATCTCAACTGTAGTAAGTGCTGTGCATTCTTCAAAAGTTGACTTATTTATAATTTTCAAGCTTGGAATACTTATGCTTTTTAAACTTATGCATCCCTCAAAGGCCGACACTCCTATTCTTAATAAACTACTAGGCAAATCAATACGTTCTAATTGCTCACAAAACTGAAACGAAAAATCTCCAATCTCAATGATTTCCGCCTCAATTATCACCTCTTTTATATGTAAATTATCAGAAAATGCATAATTCCCAATTTTTCGCACTGGTTTTCCATCAATTTCTGCCGGAATTATAATGCACGTCTCTTCTCCTGCACCTTTAATGATAGTAACCCCACTATCATCACTTAATATTTCAAACTCCATCACTCATTCCTCAATAATCCAATCATTTTTACTCGGTCTTTTATCAGCCTTTTCCCAGAATACTTTCTGAGGATGTGCCGAACAATTCATACAAGACTGATTCGGCTTTGATAAAAAGTCAAGCACTTCCTCCGTAGTGGCCTCATAAATATTTAATCTTCCACAGTCAATCAGCCTCGTACCAAAATAATCATTAAATGCTCCGACAACCATAGGCACAGTGCACCTCGACACACAACCATCGTATAGATTATATGCATTATTACATCCACAAGCCCTAACAATACTCTCCATACTACTCTTATTGTTTTCCACAAGTATCTTGTTGAATTTTGTCTTTCTTGTTATGTGATAATCTATGCCTCGTTTTTTCAAGTCTTCCTCTAGTTTTGTTATATCCTCCTCAGTAGTAACAGGAAACCAAGTTATTTTTATTTTTATACTATGTTCTATGCATTTGCTCCAAAAAAGAGGTCCCATCTTATGTAAAAGTAACCCATTCGTAAGAATCCCCAAATTACATTGTGGATATACATTCTTTACAACATCCAACAAATCAACCAGGCCAGGATGCAAGAGTGGCTCCCCGCCTAGTATATTGATATTGTTTACCTTTATATCCAGATCCCTAAGCCTGACCAAGTCTTGCTGAAGTTTCTCCGGATCCAAGTACCATTCTTTTGAAATAGGAGAACACGAAGAACACCCTCTGCAGTTTAAATTGCAATGCTTAGTTGCCCAAAACTCTATATAATCTATTGTATTCATCTTTATTCTCACCCTTAAAATCAGCAATCACACAACTCAAAATCTTTTTCCAAGAAAAAAATTCATCCACAATTTCAGCCCCAGCAGCTGTCTTTTGCGCAATCTGTTCTGGCGAAATATTTAAAATCTGGCAACAGATATCCTCCAAACTTGAATACTTAAAATATAATAACTTATCACCAAAGATGTCTCGTTGAATCGTCCCATCGTTTGTAATCAGCAGCCCTCCATTCTGTATTGCACGGATGATTCTATCATGAAAACCAGCATTAAAATTTGGCTCGATATTAATACAAAAAGAGTATTTTTTTATAATAGAAATTGCCTCATAATAGCCTTTCTTGCCAAAAAGTTTCACATTTTTCTTCTCCACCAATTTATCACTCTCAACTTCACCCACTATAGCAACAGGATATTCATTAATTGCCCCCAAAGTTTTTTCTCTTTTATATGCTCTAACAAAGGAATTACTTAGCGAAAAGACATCCTCAATGCATTCTTCAGGCATATCACATGTGATTCTTTTCAGTCCCAATATAAACGGATAATCCAAATCAGATACTATCCCATCTACCGCTTCAATGATAGAGTCGCTGTATTTATGGCCTTTAATCATTTCATATAATCGGTTTGAATCCCTTATCTGTCCAGCAAACACCACCCCTTCTTCCTTCGTTTGGTCCACTATATTATGGTCACTTTTATCCGGAACCCCCAACGGAAGAAACATAAAAGCATTTGCTGTATTACTGATACATTCCGAAAATAATTTATCAATTAAAATGTACTTAACGAACTTACTCTTCACATCAATAGAAATCTTTTTCGGATTATCAATGATCCACTGATAATGCCTTACTTGGAACAATTCATATAAAGGAACACCATCGCAAAAAAAAGAATATTTCCCAATTCCTATCGAAAAATCTATAGTATTGCTATTGATAATCTTGACCGCTTCGTTAACAGTGTACGTCAGAAATGTTTCACATCCAATTTTGCTGAATGCTTTGGCCATTTCTTCAGAAAAACACTTTAATGAACCATATGCACCATTAAAGTTATTGCCTAATACAAGTATTCTCATTCAGTCTTCACATAGTATTACTATGTCTCCATTACACGTGTTATTAATGCACAGCTCAACACCATCTTCAAAGTATGCTATACGAGTCATTTTATTAGCTACCGCCAATAATTCATGCTCCGAAGAAGCATCGACGTATTGGCAAAGTCGTTCCCTATGAATGTTATTTATGTTATGAACACGCTCAAATCTTGTTTGCAAATCTTCATGTGCAGAATAATACAAATCATAAGCCTGTACTAACAGCTTATTTTCAGACATCAGCTTTACACTATTTCCATAGTTGATTGCTTCAGCGAGTTCAACATAACTTGCTCCACTCGAAACAACTATTGTTTTACACGCGGAAATAAATTCCAAATATTTTTTAAAAGGCAGCACCCCTTCAAGCAACGTATATCTGGAGACATCCATACCCAACCTTGCTATCCTATCTTGAAAATTTTGCTTAAATAATGGCTCATCAAATGCATGACTCTCAAATATTATTTTCCCTTCTATTTCATTATCAATTTGCGTTATTTCTTCATCAGTCAAACAGCGCATATCTCCTATAATGCAAGTACACTCATTGATATAATTTGCCCGTTCACCCGAATAATACTCATTAGTTTGCAGTAGCAGCGGAAATTTTAAAAGAAGTTCACTCATAGGCATGCAGTTCTGCACCAACCCCAAAGCTATATTATTATTGCGCAAACCATACTCAGCCAAATCGATCAAAATATCTATCTCATCATCAAAAAACATATTATTGATCTCTTCATAATACATTTTTACCACGTAGCGTACTTTGCATTCTTTTTCAAGCCCAGTAATTAACTTGTTTGCAAAAATGTTATTAAAATACACTATCACTTCAAACTTTTCTTTGAAGCATTCAACCAATTCATAAATAATAGCCGCATCTTTATGTCTCTGTACATCGGTAGCAAATATTCCGACCTTTTTCTTTATATGATTAACTTTTTTCTTGTCATTAATATCTACCGATTTACAATATTTATCTTTTAACAAATCAGCTTGTCTGTGTAATGCATCTTTGCCTATTCTAATATACAAATCGTTTATGATCTGTTCCAAATATATCGAATACGGAGTTTTGATTTCCTTCACTATCTCTATTCCATTTGTTCCAATTAAAAAATTGTAATAATTATTGTCATATGCCAACCCATAGTGACTACCGGATTCCATTTTCACCAATTTATCTGCTCTTCTATAATTAAAATATCTATGGCAAAACGCAAAGAAATTGATTCTACAAATATTGTTATCAAGGTAATTACCGTACAGACCTAAAGCTTTTTCATACTCTCCCAATATATGACAAACCAGTGCTCTATTTATCCCCATAGCATCACTATTCATGTAAGCTTCATTTTTTTGCTCGAGCTCATCGTAAACGCCGCGAAAATCTCTACGAAGGAAACAATTTTTCATCCAATCTGTATTTTTATAGTCGCTATCCCCATCAGTCACAAGTTCAAAGTTTCTCAATTATCAAACACCTCATTATATTTTTTCCGAATTTCATCCAAAATATCCGCCCTATTCAAAAGGTTACCTATTTGTTTCCCTTTCAATGATTCATGTAGATAACGGTTTTCATCATTACATAAATCTATAATTTCCTCTGCCATGTGATCTATTCCATCCGTGATAATAGGGTATACACCTATATTCGTCGCCCCAGAAACACATTCTAGTGAGTCCAGAACAATTGTAGGAAGCCCATATGCCATCCCCTCATATATCCCTCGCCCAAAAGTCTCCCACTTTGACACAGAAATATTGATATCATTCTTCTTCATTATTTCCAACAACTTTTCATGTGATTGGCTACCCCAAAAAACAACTCTACTCATCAAATCATGACTTTTCAGATAATCTAAACATTCAGAATAAATAGCCTCATCCTGAATCGCGCCGACACATTGCAATTCAGCATCAATCCCCTCATCAACAAGCCTCTTAACTAACTTCATAGCCAACAAATGATTCTTTTGTAGTCTGACTGACGCAACATAAACAAGCCCAACCTTATCCTTCGAAGTCATTTGCATAAAACTAGGTTTATATTGCACCGGACGAGGTATTATAACTATATGATCCACAGGAACACCGTACTCTTTCACAAGCATAGTCTTTTCTACAATACTTGGCGTCACTATCAATCTAACCTTTTTCAGTACCGCCTTTTCTAAGTCAAGGTATTTTTCAGGCACATCCTCCCCACACTTCAAATACGAACCACCTGTAAACATTGGAAATAGCACTGTTTTCTCAAGAATATCTTCATCATCATGCATACTTAATATGAACATATCATGTTGCACAACAATAAAATCATACTCATTACAACGTTTCCTAATCTCATCTCTTGCTATTCTAGACTGCTTTATCCTAGCCCTAAATTTTTCCTCATTATGTAGAGAGTAATACCCAAACAATGCAAAATCATCTTGATAGAAAAAAATATTACGAACCCCATTGATACTGTTTCCATCCGCAATATCATTCCTGAAGCAAAGCATATCTAAATTATAATTATCACGAAGAGACATAATAATCTCATTAGTTGTTGAGTCACCGCCATCCGTGCTACTTGTTAATTCTGGCCATTTGGCAGTAACAAATAAAACCTTTTTATCCGATGTCATTTATTAACCTTTTTATGAAGTCACTCATACTAAGCGAATCGTAAATTTTTAAGTATTCGTAATGCTGATTGTCTCCAGCCTGATTAACAAAATACGCCTTCTCACATATATTCAAAAAAGATTCATCCAATATCCCGTTCCCAACCCCAATACTCTTTTCTGCATGCAACACATGGCAGCATAAAAATCTTAGCGTATTTCCTTTTTCTATTTCCTCAGAAATCAGTTTCACATTGTTATCATTCTTACAAACCTCAAATGCAGTATTTTTCAATTTTAGGGTCAATTCAGAAAGTACATCATCACTAACATTCTGAGTTTTAAAATTGATATACAGCTTATCGATTTCACTTATTTTTGCGACTTTATATCCCTTTCTTTCTAAGAATATTCTTATCCCCTCAATCATTTTGGGGTCTGGCCCACGCAAGCTCGCATAGTATTCATCCCAAAAGCTGAATTTAGCCCCATGAATAAGCACCTTTTTTCCGCAATTTGCAATTATAGTTATTTTCTTTTCAAAACCTGCGACATATGGATAGTGCCTGAATATATCCTCTAATTCTCCAGCTGTATTAATAATGAGATTGCATCTATCAGACAATCCTAATATACTTTCAAAATTCTTTTTGTTTTCCTCATCACTCAAAAATTCATGGGTTACAGAGCCTTCCAAATCAATAACCAAATTTATCTTTTGTCTATCATCTAGCGAAGGCATTCGCAAAAAATTGTTATAAATATTTTCAAAAATTGCCCCCCAATCATATTTATCAACATCTATAGGCGATGCATGGATCCGTCTACCATAAACAGCTTCAACAGCTTCATTCAAGCCATCATAATCTTCAAGCAGTATTCCTGCATCAGGTTGTTCCTGAAACAATTCTGACGTTCCCCCAACATCTGAAGCGATTACTGGGGTCTCGCAGCATACTGCTTCTATCATACTTCTCCCCATAGTCTCAGTGTGAATATATGTCTCAGAGCCGCTGTTTCTTGTATACTCGACACTCATATTCAAAAGACAATCAGCTGTAGCAATCAGACGCATCGCTTGTGAATTATCAAGTGGTCCAACGAAAGTGTATTGGTCAGATGATAAACAATTTTTTAGTTTTAGCAGAATTTCAGATTCTACCCTTCCGCTGCCAGCAATAATTAGATGCCATTTCACAGTTTTTAACCGCGTTAGCGTCTCTATAGTCTCTTCAATGCCCTTAAATTTTTCTAATCTAGATACAATGCCAATCACGCATGATTTCTGGTCAATTCCATATTCATTGCACAATTCTTCTCTCAGTTGTGCTCTACTTTTGGCATAGGCCTTACAAGCTTTAACGTCCACACCGCCTCGTACAAGTATGATTTTTTCTTTCCGTATTCCGATATCCAACATGCGATGTGTCGTATATGAACTGTTCGAAATGATGAAATCAATGCAATTTATACAATCCGCCCATTTTCTTCTTCGCTCTTGCAGAGAAAGATTCATATTCTGCAATTCAGCTTTCATAAACTCATTTCCACCGGATCGCATTACCATAACAACATCCGGGCATCTATATCTCAGTTCTTCAAAATCCTCTATCCAATATCCGTCATTAAAAAATAGGCCTGTTGCACCCGTCCTCTTTATAGCATCAATTACTTCATCATTCGTACAATATTCATACCTTTCATCATCAGCGCATTCCCAAATCTGATTCTTGGTAATAACACACCCTAGCATGCCCCGCTCATAATAATAGTCTACAAAATACTTTGCGTGAGTTTCCATCCCCCCCACTGCATTTTCCATGTTATGAACAAAGAATGCCCAACATTCATTTCCACCAGAATTCATATATTCGCTTTCTTTCATCTACTTCTAACTGTTTTCTAAGTCCACGTCCATAGCGTAAGGCACTAAAAATCTTTATCAATTCAAAACAACCTTCTGAAAAGCTGCTAGCCAGCTCTGTATTTGGTATAGATGAAAGCAGATATGCCTTATCCCATCCAGGTGTTCCATATCCTGAATTTTGAAAATCATAAGTTATTAGCGTATCACGATCAACATCCCATCCGATATTCTCAAATGAATAATCGCCATGAATCATTACTGTGCTCTTCGCATCTAACAGTTTCCGAACTAAATTCTCATATTCCTGCTGAATTCCTTTCGGAAGAATAGGACTAACTGCCAATAATTCCTTTGCCTTTTTTTCATCATCTATAGCTATCTTGTTTTTGCATTTAGGCATTGCACACAATAAGTCTAATGCCATTTGTATTTCATGCGTTCCCGCATCAGCCCTCTCTATTTTTCTTATTTCGACATATTCAAACTCGCTATAAAACATCTGCTTATCGGCGTTATACCCCCATCCAATAAAAGCCGGACAGTTAATTCCACTATTCTTTGCCTCAATGGCGTAATGCATTTCCAATAGAACATCTTGTTCTTTTGCATACTTATAGTATTTTCTAAAAACAGCACCATCTCGATAGCTGATAGTGCTTCGCCTTTCACATAGATATTCTTCCATTATGTATCACTTTCTAACCATCAACCTATTGCCCACGCACAAAGCATCCAAATCTAATTGGCCAAATGCGGCCTCCACATCTTCTATGCTGCACGCAATCGGCATACCCGCGATATTATATGATGTGTTCAATATTGCATTGACTCCAGTTTTTTGCTTAAACCGCGTTATCAGTTCATAAAAAGAATGCAATTCTTCAACATCATCAACCGTTTGTAATCTACAGCTTCCATCTACATGTATCACACCTTTAAGGCTCTCGGCAAATCCCGGTAATACTTGCACTGCATGAAGCATATATTTCAAATCTATGCTTTCGCCTATTATTTCCTCTATATCATTTCTAAGAACAGATGCCGCAAATGGCCTCCAATATTCTCTTTTTTTCACTCTTTTATTCAAAATATCTTTAGCGCTCTCAATTGCTGGATTCATCAATATTGAGCGATGTCCTAAAGCTCTGGGGCCGATTTCGCTTCTTCCTTGACACCATCCAACAATCTTACCTTCAGATAGCAGTTCTGCCACTTTTTCAATAGTAGAATCAGAAGCATAACCCAAATCTTCATCAGAATGACAGAACGGGAAATGTTCTAAAACAATCTCTTTTTTCAAGAGTAGTGCCAAAAACTTAATACACCCCAAAGAAAGCCCCCCATCATAACAATGAGGCGGTATAATGACATTGAAGCGCTTAGATAAACTATTATTTATTACAGTATTTTGCGCTCCACCACCCGAATAGACCACAACCGAGCCAGCATCAACATGAGCACCAAATAATTCACAAATTCGATATTCTATCCATTTATGATAGGTTGCCAACCAATCATAAAATGTACTAGACTTAGCATCACATAAGTCTGTAATATCGCTACCTCTAAAGCCTAAATTCAAGCTTTCTTTCACACCATGCTCCTTAGCATAGTCCTCAAGCTCTAGTAGATATTCTTTGTCAACTGTCCCATAGGCATGCGCACCCATTATCTTCCCCGCAAAATCAAGTTCCCCTCCACTCAGATGCATCATCTTACCTATCTCATTAAACATCAAACAATAAGCATCTTCTTTATTTCCATAAGCCATCCTGCATTCATTTATGGAAAATGGCAGTTCAATAACCGAGCATTTATACTGGTGATCTCCTCTACCATCAACACATACTCCATAATCAACATTTCCACTCACAATCGGAAATGCGCTAAGAATATGCGCGTAATGGTGATCTATGCAATACGTTTTGGCTTTAGGAAATGGTGATAGAGGAAGGCATTCTTCCCACATAGCACCTTCATTACATATTCCTAACCCATTCCTATTTCCATCAGAAAAACATACAAAATCAGGAATAAATTCATTTTCTACGCATACCTTTTTTACCCAGTCTAAATCTCCCTTTTTGTGTTTGGACTGAATAATTCTCTCTAATTTATAATACTTAACCCTTCCATCGGAACTGCACAGCGCCACATTGCTATCATGCCCTCCGATATAAAATCCGAGAATTTGCATATAGGCGTCCCTTGATTAAACCATAATTTAATAATTATTGTGGTATTATAACACAGCCAATTTATTGACTAGCTATAATTAGTAACACGATAACTTAAATACATTATCAATTCTGTCATACACAATACAATAAACCGTCTCTCCGGCCACCGCCATTTCAGAATAAAACACCTTAAGGTCTTCAATATCTCTCTGAACCGTACGTTTACTCACTTTAAAGGTATTGGCCAACGATCCTATGTTCACTGAACGACCATCTTTAAGTTTTTCATTAATAAAAAGCACACGCATCGCCTTATCATTTTCTGTCATATCATATCTCTCCTTTAAGATTTACAGCCGAACAACACACTTTTAATAGAATAAGCTGCTGAATTTCAGGTAACTTAAGGTATAAAAATGGACGGCGACGAATTTCATCGCCATCCATCATTTTAAGAAGATTTACTTTATCAAAAAAATCAATTGATAAAATGATATATCTACTCTAATATTTCTGTCATAACTTCATAGAATTTGGCACATTCTTTATTCAAATATAATATTTTTTCATTAGCACTAAATATTTCTTCATCTGTCATCCCTTCATTAAACTGATTCTTTATATGTTCCTCCACATTCTGTTGCAAAGCATCCACGCAAGATACAACCGCCCTTTCTGTATCCTTCCAATACGCTTTAACATTTTTCTTCATCTTGGTTAACGTGTTATTATCTTTATATGCAGATATCAATTTTCTAGCAACTCTAGTTTTCCAGGTCCCCGTAAATATTCCAAACACCGCCACTGCCGAAAGAATCGCCAATGCAATTCCAATAGTAACTGGTCCACCTATGCTTGCAACAAAAGCTGCAACCGCCCCAGTTCCTCCGACTGATATTCCTAATGCGCTAAGTGCAGAGACAATTTTGGCAACCAGAATATACGCGCCCAAATTGCTGCCCGCCGCAACCGCATTAGCCCACACAGCCAAAGCCCCATATGCAGCAACTCCGGTGAGTCCCGATGCAAAAGCTCTCGTAAAATTAAAATCACTCATATCAATATGAACACCACCTATATCCATACCATCATCTATATCGCTCTTATACTGATCAAGTTCATTTTTAACCTCATTTGAAAACTCCTTGCTTGTTTTTTTCATCGGTTTTGAACATGCCTCATTTAATTCCTCTGATAAATAACTTGCAAGTAGTTCTATCCCCTGCTTATTATTCTTTATATTCTTTTTATTAATCACCGATTCGATATATGACTCTGAGACAACTTCATAATACCTTTTCTCCAGCTGATCCAAGCAATAAGCCTCTTTTATTTTTATTGAATCTAAAAGCGTGTTCTTTATCGCCTCGCCCCTTTCTTTTTCAAAGTGTATACGTTTCTCCATTGCTTTTCTCTCTTCGTCAGAACAGGCCCCCCTCCTAGATTTTACCCTGACTTTTTTCACTTTATTAACATATTCTTTATATAACTTAGTACAGGTATCACAAAGCTCTTTATTAGTACGATCCAGCCTTTCTTTAATTATCTTCGGAACATTTTTCTCAAGTTCCGAGTTTATATCTTCGCACCAATGTTTATAATTAGGATCAAAACAATAACACCGCTTTTTTAATACAGAAAAATTGTTTTCAGATATCTGAAGGCGCTTTTTTTCATCCTCAGCCATAGCATTAACTATACGTAAGCAGCCTGCATGTTTAATTTCTTCCAATTTTTCTGGTTTCCCTACAGCGTTAGCATGTGTTGCGAGTAGGTAAATCCCTGAAAGCCCCGCTTCTTTATGTCTGAAAATATTTACAATTGCAGATATTTCATTACCGCGCAAAAAAGCATTCGATTGTGAGAGAATAAAAATAATATCAAATGCTGACACATCCATCGTCAGAGAAATATCATCCGACTCCATTCCCGAACCAAAACCAGGGAAATCAACAAAAGTAATTTCCTTAAGTATAGGAAGATCCAAAAAAACATCTATTTCATCAATATCATAATCATTAGACCTAAAATAATCTCCTTTTCTTGTACCAAATGATGTCAGCAGGTCTTTATAAACACCAGTTTTAATAACATTGCTTTTATCTCCAGTTAAATACTCATAATGCCTTTGTATAGCAGCATTTCCACTCTTTTTTTCACGTTTATTACGCTTGTAAACCACTGTATTTTCTATTCCATCCATAACACCTTCAGGTTTTTCTGATATATGCATATAATATGTAGGAGCAGATGTCATGGGGGTATATTCAGCGGGAATCACTCTTTTCCCCAATATAAAATTACCCAACGTGGATTTTCCCGCATCAGAAGGACCAAATGCACAAACCATAGGCTTTCTCGCCCTATCTTTTGCAGATAATATCAGATTTTCCAGTTCGTCAATTATCTCCTCTTTTCTACGAATTGCAGTCTTAAGACGACCGTCGACCTCCGTTGTATTTATTTCATTCAGAAATATCTCTGCACTTCTTATTGCCCTTGAAAGCTTAGATGATGCCTTTTCATATTTTGGCGGGATACTCGGCCCCTTTTTCATTTCAGCAGTTCCCAAAAGATTTTCCATTGAAATCCCCGTTTCCTGCGAAAGCGCATATAGTTGCTGTACGTTTATTAGGCTGGGATTATTTTTATAACTATTAAGCGTTTGACGTGTTACGCCCATAATTGATGCTATTTTTTCCATAGTATAGGTTGGATTGCTCTCCATAACAATGTCGATCGGGTTGTTCATTTCTCCTGAATTACTCATTGATTCTACCTCCTTTACATTACACAAGCGAAATATTTACATCTTGCTATTTAATTTTTATCAAATGCCAATCCAATTCGGTCGCCAGCCAAGCCGCCGATTATCCCTCCCACTACTGCGCAAGGAATCGTTCCTGCAACTGCGCCACCCGGACCCCCAACCGCTATTCCTATACGCGAGCCCGCCTTGGCTCCAGCCAACGCACCGCCCACTACTCCCAAAAGAAATGTTGTCAGTTCCATCATCTGCCTCCTTAATGATTTTTCAAAAGAATAATGTCACGCCTTTACCCTTATATTATCAAAAATTAATCTGATGTCAAGTTTTCTTTCCATCTCTTTGATTTTTTCTTGTGATTTAACATTTTATACTTATGACCTCATTTCGCAAGTCGAATACTCTCGCTCTGTAAAGAACGCGGTATCACTCCGAATGGTCTTAGCTATATTTCTGCGACTCCTCAGGCGACGATCAAAAGTATCCTAAACGGTGAAAGTCAAAATCCCGGTATTGTAACGATCAAGAAAATATGCGATGGCTTGGATATAACATTAAGCCATTTCTTTTCGACGCCTGAATTTGATAATCTGGAACAAGAGATAAAATAATAATTTACTCAATTAAAAAGTGGGCATTCGCCCACTATTTTTTATCATGATAATCTCTTAATGATAAAAGAATGATTCCACGCATCTCCGGCTAATCCGATTCAACATACATGCCCAATAGAAACAAAATGATTCCACCAACAATAGGTAAGATCAGATTACTCTTGTATTTGCATATATAAATAATTATAAATATTAATACTCCGAAGAAAGCTACCAGGATCAATGCGGCAATTATCCTCAGTGACAAAGGTACATCTTTATCACCCACTGCGCTCAACGAGCGCTGTATTTTTAATCCCAACACAATTAAGAGTATTAATAAAATACATTCCATAATAAGCGCGTTTATTCCATAGTGATGGAGTTAATGTATTCTTCCAGGCGGTCGTCATCTATCTCGCCTTCAAGGAACGTGCAGATATTATCACAAAGCAGTGTAAGCAGATTGCCGCGATCACTTTCTTCTCCATGATCGTTCGTAAGGATACTTCCGGTATCAAGATCGAGAAGTATGATCTCGCCATCACCGATCATATCACCTATATAGATATAGTTTTTTGTATCTCCCCATTCCCATTCCGTGTCCAGATCATTTTCGATAAGATCAAGTGAAAGGATTTCCATATTACCAACAGAAGTGTTAAATCCGTTAGAGAACAGGAAGAGTCTCTTTAATTCCTCCGGCAGCTTGATATTGTTACGTGATTCAAATTCTTCTATCCGTGCGGCTGTTGCAGGCTCATAAAGTGTAATGTCTACCTCATCAGGATAATTCTTTGCAAGATACAGCAGCAGTTCCATCTCTTCTATAAACGGAAGATCTGCAGGAACGGTAACGGTATCCGGATCCACTTCCTTAGGCTGTTCGCAGGTCTTTTTCTGCTTCGTGGGAGTTTTCTGAGCTTTCTTCTCCGCCTTAGGTGATCCAGCTCCGTCAACTGAGATATTCGAAGCATCTTCATTCGGATGAGCTGCTATGAGCTTGCAGACTTTCTTAAACCCTTTATTATCATACAATTCTTCCAGCTTCTCATTATCGCCATAGATGAGTTTCTTATTTCGCTCGATAAGCATTTTTAAGATCTCATCATAATTATCTTCATTATCGATATGTAACAACTGAACAAAACCATCGGTAGTAAGAGCCCACACATACTTATTTTCGGGTCTCCCTATTAACCTGACCCATAATATTTCAGATAAAGGAACTATCGAAGGCAAATAATAAGAGACAAGATATGACCTTCCGATATCCCAGTCATCGATCGGTTGAAAATTAACTACATCAGCATCAAGTTTTTCCTTGTCGGTATCGTAACGTTTCAATGCTCTTTCCGCGCTGCTCGACTGTATCATTTCCTCGTATCTTGTCATATTCAGCATTTCCTTTCTCTTATTTTTTCACACTCTCTTGAAGCCTTTAGTTTTTAGTATCATATTTATCCAGGATATCCTGACCCCATCTATGGATACTTACGCCAATGATCTCAGATCCGCCTCCAGACCTTCATCGAAATTAGTCTCAAGCCTTTCGTCCATTATCCCATAAGTTCCGGCAGAAGGCATCATAAAATAATCATCTTCCGGATTTCTGAATGTAAAAAACCCGATCGCTTTATCTTCATCGCATGCAGTAAATGCCATAACCGCATCTACAAAAGCAAATTCTTTCGCTGTAATGGGATAAGCCCCAATAACTCCAGACAACCACGTTTGTTCATACAAATTCGTATCTTTCCAAAAACATATCAATATGTTTTTCTATTGTTTCAAGAGCCTCTTTCTCTTTCTTCGGCTCTCTGTCTATCAACTGGATCATGATCGTGATGGGCGAAATAAATTCAAGCGCGATCAACTCCGCATCACCTTTCATCATCTGTCCACGCTCCATCATTTTTTTAAATATTGCTGTATATATTTTTTTTAGGAATATGAGTTGATGCCATGTAGCCTGTTTGGACAGTGTTGCATTCCTGTATTGTTCCATCGTGACAAGCTTGCGCATCTTTTTTGCAGTATCATTTTTAAGCGTAAAAGTTAGAGCCTTCAAAGCATACGCTTTAAGTGCCTCTCCGGAATCGATTTTTTCAGCAAGATCATCAAGAGCCCCCACCATACCTTCGGCATACTCATCATCCGAGTTTTCAATAACCGCTTTTAAAAGAGCCTCTTTATTCTTGAAATACTTATAGATCGTCGGTCCCTTTATCCCTATCGACTCTGCGATCTCATCTACACCTGTACCGTCATATCCTTTGACGGAAAAGAGATCTCTCGCCGCTTTAATCAACGGCTCCCTGGCATTTTTTCTTGTCATTTGTTCATTCTTCCCCTTATTGATCTTCCCTTAGACCATTGTCAGTCATTATAATCTAACGAACGTTACCAGTCAATTCAATAAAAAACCGCAATCCAACGAACGGGTTGCGGAGTTTTATCTTAGCCATGTCTTGTCCTCTAAGATTTCATTTCACCAATTCCATCTTGAAATCACACAGTTCGTCTCCTGCTCCGATGGTCTTCGTTCTGCTGAACTTAAACCCCGGAAGATTTCCGTATGAATGGATATCATTCTCACAAAAAAGAATGTTCAGCTTTTGCTATATTCTGTCCCGTTTT
>Ga0256407_10002962_pt1 | contig 31151 bp, 27 predicted proteins | sample RumenRJG_04DNA_FD_193489 | JGI IMG/M metagenome (GOLD analysis project Ga0256407, IMG submission 193489) | Bovine rumen microbial communities from Lethbridge, Alberta, Canada - RJG_04 | ecosystem: Host-associated > Mammals > Digestive system > Stomach > Rumen | place: Canada: Alberta...
TAAAACAAAACAGGCACGGCATTCCGTAAAAGGTCTGCCGTGCTTGTTTTTTATTTTTAAATTTATATTTATTCAGGCTTTAAGCTCGTTTACAAGACGCTTGAAGTGCTGTCCCTTTTCAGCAAAGTTCTTGTACATATCAAAGCTTGCACTTGCAGGTGACATTGACACGATATCACCGCTTACAGCATTTTCCTTTGCTGCCGCAACAGCTTCTTCCATGTTATTTACACGGATTATTACCGGATTACCCTCGCTGTAGGCAGGCGATGCTTTTGTTGCAGTTTCTATTTTGTCGGCGGTAGCACCGAAAAGTATCAGTACCTTTACTTTATCGGGTACTATTGCACCCATTTCATCATATGAAAGGTGTTTGTCATATCCGCCGGCGATAAGTATTATCTTTCTGTCATAAAGTGAAAGTGTACCTTTTATTGTTCTTGTCGGGCTTGTTCCGATAGCGTCATTGTAGTAGCTTACACCGTCAAGTACTCTTACAAGCTCGGCTCTGTGTTCTACACCGTTGAAGTTTTCGGCAACATACTTTATTGTTTCGGGTGATACCATTCCCCATACCGCACATATTGCCGCAAGATAGTTTTCTATGTTGTGAAGTCCGGGTATCATTATATCATCGGCATTCATTATAACTGTTTCCTTGCCGTAGAAGTTCATTACCATATTTCCTTCTTCGGAAAGATATGCACCGTTTTCGACCTTGTTTTTCCTTGAAAATTTAAAGGTCTGACCTCTTGTGTATTCCTCGAATGAATTTGATATGTCATTGTCAAGGTTGAGTACAGCCTTTCCGAATGCATTCTGATGAAGTACGATATTTTTCTTTGAGTCTATATATTCCTGCATATCCTTGTGTATGTCAAGGTGATTGGGTGCAAGATTGGTGACAACGGCAATGTCGGGGCTTTTCCTCATGGAAATGAGCTGGAAACTTGAAAGTTCAACGACTGCGACATCATCGGGTGAGATATATTCTATATCGGGAAGAAGCGGATGACCGATATTTCCGCCGAGATGCACGTTATATCCCTGAGCTTTGAGTATTTCGGAAATGATAGTCGTAGTTGTTGTCTTTCCGTCACTGCCTGTTACAGCTATCGTCTTGCAAGGGCAGAGATCAAAGAACACTTCCATTTCGCTTGTTACTGCCGCACCGTTTTTACGTGCCTCGACAAGCTCATCCATGTAGTATTTCATACCTGGTGTGCGGAAAATTATGTCAGCTTTGAGGTCTTTGAGATAATCCTCACCGAGTCTTAATTCTGCGCCGGCTTTTTCGGCTTTTTCGGCATTCTCGCCCAAAGCCTCTCTGTCACGCTTGTCACATGCAAGCACCTTTGCACCGTATTTGCCGAAAAGTTGTATCAGCGGCAGATTACTTCCGCCTATACCGCAAAGTGCTATAGTCTTACCGTTTAAGCCTTCCAGAAATCTTTGAATATTGTTTTCCATATAGAACAGTCCTCTCCGATTTGTATTTCCTTGTTATTATACCTATAACATTATATTCCTATTTATTCATAATTTCAATAATAAGAATGCCGTACAGCACCAAAAAATACGGTACTGTACGGCTGAGATTTTATTTATTTTTTATCGCTCTGAGCCATTTGTTTATGTTTTTGCAGACGAACACGGTTATGAAATGTAACAGTGCGGTGAGTGCGGCAATAAATACAAGCTCTGCAAGGGAAACAAGTATAAGGTTCTTTCCGTTCAGATATTCAGCTATGTCCTGTATTAATTTATCTATGCGGAATAAAATATTTGAACTTCCAAAGGATAAGCCTAAAAGAAACATTACTCCCATTAATGCAAATATAGAATATTTTTTGAATATCAGAGTAAATATCAGGTATATTGATATAATGAACTGTGCGGCACAGAATAAGGTTGTTATGCCGAATATATACTGGTCAAGGCTGAAACAATTTTTAGCGATACAGTGTACAAGCGGTTCAAAAGAGGCGAGAATTGCAGATATTACATTTACTATAGCGGCAAATACAAAGCCTGACGCAATACGGGTTCCTGTTTTTACGGGGAGTATCTCACAGTAAATGTTCCATTTTGTAGAGTAATCGTCCATATAACTGCTCATAAAAATAAGCGATATACACACGCATATAAATGCACCCGCATACCAGTTGCTTAACAGCATTTCTGTTTCGTCCTGATATGAATTTTTGTTCATCAGCGTTAAAAAAACCATGCCTATGCCAAAGGCTGCAAGTAATAAAGCAAGAATAATAACAGAAGGTTTTTTCAAGTGCAAAAAACCTCTTAGCAGCAAGCCTTTCATATTTCAAGCTCCTTTCCGATAGCATCAAAGCTCTTTCTTTTTGTATATAGCCGCCGACAGCAGCCAAGACAAAACGTATAATACGGCACAGGTTGCAATTATTATAAGTGCGGCAATAAGATGATCTGCTTTGTTCAAATCATCAAGTGTGCTGTTAAGTTTTCCTGCACTTGCCAAAAATGCCGAGCCTATTGCGACTGTTCCTGCAAAAAGGAGGAAAAGTATCATAAAAATAACATTTCCTGTTTTTGTTCCGAATTTGAATATAAGCGGCAGATCTATTGCAAACATCAGCAGTGCCGAACCGGTTATTATCGAGAATATAAGGCAGCAGGTTTTTATATCAAAACCGGTGGTTATTATCATATATCTGATTGATGGGATAGTATTGAGTATTCCGAAGAAAAGTGAGAACAGCAGAACAAATATGAATTTTTCACTCACATAAGCGGTTCTTTTTGCCGGAGCGGTTATACAGTATTTGTTCCATCCTGTAGCTTCATCCTGATTCATTGCGGCAAGAGGGAGTATGCCTCCCATCATTGTTATCATAAAACCGAAAAGGCAAAGTCCCATAAGATCGGTGGATTTTTCATCATTGGTGAATGTTGTCATTGTTACGGCAGCAAGTATAAAAATAAGGCTTATAAGATTTCCGGGAGAACGGAATGAATAAAGATCTCTTAATATAAGTCCCTTCATATCACACACTCTCCTTTATCATAAATATGAACAGCTTTTCGATATCTATAGGATAAGCCTTTATATCGGACGGGATATCTGATTTGAGGACGATAGCTTCCGCACCGTAGCTGCCGACTTTCTTTCCTATTACAGACGAAGGCTTTATTTTTTCAAGCTCCTCTGTGCTGCAGTGTATAACACCGTACTGCTCATAGAGCTTGTCTTTTTCTTCATGGAGGACTATTTTTCCTTTATGGAGGAATGCTATGTAATCGCATATTTTTTCAAGGTCACTTACAATGTGTGATGATATAAGTATTGAATGGTCTTCATCTCTTGTGAATTCCGTGAGTATGTCGATTATCTCATCACGCATAACAGGATCAAGACCGCTTGTTGCCTCGTCAAGTATGAGAAGCTTTGCATTGTGCGACATTGCGGCAGCTATGGAGAGCTTCATCTTCATGCCCTTTGAATATTTTTTAATGGACTTTTTCAGCGGCAGACCGAATTTTTCGATATATTCATTATACTGCTTGTCGTTCCAGTTCTTATAGATATTTTTAAGTATATTTCCGATATTCTTTGCGTTAAGCTCAGGCGGAAAATATGACTCGTCAAATACAACGCCGATATCCTCTTTTACAAGGTCAAGCTCTTTTTCGTTGTCCCTGCCGAGAATTTTTATTGTTCCGCTGTCCTTGAAAGCGATATTGAGGATAAGCTTTATAGTAGTACTTTTTCCTGCACCGTTCTCACCGATAAGTCCTACAACACATCCGCCGGGGAGTGTAAGGTCGATATTGTCTATCTTAAAATCCTTGTAGCTTTTGCACAGTCCCTTGATCTCGATTGCATTCATAATGTCAGTCCTCCATTTCAAATTCAAGCATTTCCGTTATATCCTTCAGGCTCAGTTTACACATTCTTGCAAGCACAGCAACCTGAGCAAGATGTTCTTCAAGCTTTTTGAGATTTTCCTCTCTCAGCATTTCGACATTCCTTGCCGCAACAAAGCAGCCTTTTCCTGGGGCGGTATATACAAGGCCCTCTTTTTCAAGCTCGTCATAGGCTCGTTTTGTCGTTATTACGCTTATCCTCAGATCCTTTGCAAGACTTCTTATAGATGGCAGGGGATCGTCCTCTTTAAGAGTGCCGCTTATTATCTGTTCCTTTATCTGAGTGAATATCTGGTCATATATAGGTGTACCGGACTTGTTGTCGATAAAGATATCCAAACTCACCTCACCTCTCTTTAAGCAGTGTGTATTCAATGTTTACTGTATATATACAGTATATACAGTAAATACAGTTTTGTCAACTGTTATTCCTAACAAATAAATGTGTGTTATTTGTATATAATTATCATATAATAAATAAGGCTCCCTCTGTGAGGGAGCTGTCAGCTATGCTGACTGAGGGAGTTGTAATTTACGGTCAGGATAGTAACAGCGAAGCGGAAAGAGAAAGATTATATTTACAATTTTGGATTAAGCCATAGCGAAGCATTTCACAATTTGAACTGTAAATTTATCTGTTAATTGAAAGTTTGTGTTGTGTGCAACTGCGTGGGGAACTCCCTCCGGCACTTCGTGCCACCTCCCTCAGTGAGGGAGGCTTACATATAAAATATCCCACACTGCATATTAATCATATAACAGTGTGGGACAAAAGATATTATCAGTTGATTTTTGGTTCGATAGGTTCGGGACTTCTGTTTATGGCACAGAGTATTCCTCTTACTGATGCCTTGAATATGCCGTGAGAAATGCCTACGCCGAAAATATTCTTGCCTGCGGGTGTTTTGAGCTGTATATAAGATATAGCCTTTGAGTCTGAGCCTTGTGAGATAGCATGTTCGCTGTAAGATATGAATTCATAGCCGTCTATGCCTATGCTCTTTAATGCGTTGAAGAATGCGTCTATCGGACCGTTTCCTTCGCCGAATATTTCAATATCCTTATTTTCTTTTACAAGGTGTATAGTACCTTTGAATGTAGCTTCATCCTGATCTACATTTGTTATAACATGCTTGACAAGCCAGAGCTTCTGTTCAATGTCAATATAATTCTTGTTGAATACCTCCATAAGCTCCTGCGGTGAAAGCTCACGTCCTAACTTGTCACATTCAGCTTTTACGAGTGCACCGAATTCGGGATGCATAGCTTTTGGAAGTTCATATCCGAAGTTGTTCTGCATTATGAATGCAGCACCGCCCTTGCCTGACTGTGAATTTATTCTTATGATAGGCTCATACTGTCTGCCTACATCGGCAGGATCTATCGGAAGATAGGGAATCTCCCATTTATCGCTGTTTGTTTCCTTGACATATGCAAAGCCTTTGTTTATTGCGTCCTGATGTGAGCCTGAGAAAGCTGTGAATACAAGGTCGCCGGCATATGGCTGACGTTCACCTATTTTCATCTTTGTGCAGCGCTCGTATATTTCACGGTACTTCGGCAGATCGCTGAAATCAAGCTTCGGATCAACGCCCTGCGTGAACATATTCAGACCTACCGTGACGATATCAAGGTTTCCTGTACGCTCGCCGTTTCCGAAAAGTGTACCTTCTATTCTGTCAGCACCGGCAAGCAGTCCAAGCTCCGCACATGCAACGCCTGTACCTCTGTCGTTATGAGGATGCAGGCTTATTATTGCAGATTCACGGTTTTTCATGTGTGTTATGAAATACTCTATCTGGTCAGCGTATGTGTTGGGTGTGCACATCTCGACTGTGTTCGGCAGATTGAGGATTATCGGATTTTCGGGAGTTGGCTTGATAATGTCCATTACGGCTTCACATATTTTTACAGAATTATCTACCTCTGTACCCGAAAAGCTTTCGGGAGAATATTCAAGTCTGAAATTGGTATCGCCCTCATAGCCGTCTATGAGTTCTTTTATGAGCTTTGCACCCTCAACGGCTATGTCAATTATGCCGTCCATATCCTTTTTGAAAACGACTTTACGCTGGAGAGTTGATGTTGAGTTATAAAAATGTACTATGACATTTTTTGCACCCTTTACAGCCTCGAATGTTTTGCGGATAAGATGTTCTCTTGCCTGAACGAGTACCTGTATTGTAACATCGTCGGGAATATGGTTGCCCTCGATAAGCTCACGGCATATTTCATATTCCGTTTCGGAAGCTGACGGGAAGCCTATTTCTATCTCCTTGAAACCCATGTCGCAGAGAGCGTGGAAAAATTCAAGCTTTTGTTCAAGGTTCATAGGATCGACAAGAGCCTGATTGCCGTCACGGAGATCGACAGAACACCATACAGGCGCTTTTGTTATAGTATTGTCGGGCCACTTTCTGTTTTTGATCTTGATCTGTTCAAATGGAACGTACTTTTTAAAACCTTTTTCCATAATTGTTACCTCCTCGGATATCGTAAAATAAGCCCGTCCCAGTCGTGATGACATGGGACGGGCTGAAAAGCACGTGGTACCACCCAAATTCGGATACATAAGTATCCCTCGATAAGCCTCAATAAAGGCTCCGGTCTGTAACGTGACCACACGTTCTGTCCTACATTATCGGGCAGACAACTCCGGAATGAGCTATGCATACAACCCCCGTCACTGCCTTACACCAACCGGCAGTTCTCTTTGCACAAGGCACTGTATCTTGTTTCCTTCATAGTCTTTATGACTTTATACAAAAGATTATACACTATTGATTACAGGTTTGTCAAGCATAATAAAAAATAAAAATAATAAATAAATGAGATATCAGGCTTTAAGACCGGATTCAGCCTCAAATTCTTCAACAGTCATACCGGCTCTTTTTGCGGCATCGGCAAGTGTAAGAATTCCGTCTTTTACAAGTCCGATAAGAGCTTTTAAAAAGCCTTTTGCTTCGCCTTCAGCCCTGCCTTTTGCTTCACCTTCAGCTCTGCCTTTTGCTTCGCCTTCTTTAAGTATCTGATCGTATATTTCACACATAGTTATTCCTCCTTTTCCGTTCATAGAATTATATTCGTTTCTGAACCGTTCATCACCGGAGAATATACTTATCATGTCAATAACTTCTTCTGGATAATCCAGTATTTGTTCGGTAGGATGATATACAGTTCTGTTGTTGAGAGCGTAGAAAAATTCTGCTATTGCCTTGAAGTCTGACTTGAAAAGTTCTATCTGTTCAGCAGACATATCCTTTATGGAATAGAAATTCATGCTGTAGTCACTTACAAACGGCATAAGTTTTTCAGGAACATCAAGACAGGAATGCAGGTTTTTTCCGTATTTCCAGTCATCCTTTCCGAAATAGATAACAAGTGTTATGACAGGATAGCATTTTTTGTTCCGGTTTTTGTTTCTGTTTTTATACTGGTCACGATATACAGCCCCGTCATAGTTCATTATTCTCATAGGCATAAGTTCATCAGGTGCAGACTGATTTTCTATACCTATGAAAGCGATATTTATATTTGAATTCATCCAGAATTTTGAAACATCACGTTCCTGACTGTATATATTTCCGTCTGCTTTGTACTGAGATGATTTCTCCGCCGGAGTCAGTTCATCTTCTTTAATTACCGTTTCACCGTTAAATAATAAACAGTTTACAATATCGGCAAATACGGAATTGTATGATTCAAGTGTTTTACTTGTTATGTCTTTTTCAGCCAACGGTATCACTCCGGTTATCTGTTTTTATCATTATACAGCTTTTAATGCAGCTTTTCAATGCTTTTCATAATATATATAGGGCTTTTGGTTTTCAAGCTCATAAAGTTTGTTGTCTTTTATTATCCAGTTTGAAACTCTATGCTGTTTGTCATCCGTTTCAATAACAAGCGTGTCATCCTTTAATTTCCATGTCATGTTCTTTGAATGGCTCTGCTCAATTATAGTATTTACAAAATCAGCTTTACCGTCAGGATATATGGTAAGTATTATTGTGTATTTATCAAACACTGACGCTTCTTCCGCAGGTGCTTTTTCCTTGTCTATATTGCAGTGCCATTCTCCTATGAAATCCTTCTCACTTATGACTGATTCTTCACTTGTTTCCTGACTTATATATTTATGACTGCTTTCAGCTTTGCTGTTATCGGTATTTTCCGCCCTGCATCCGCAAAGCAAAAGAGTCAGGGTGAAAATTGCCGCATAAAAAACAGCAATTGCCCTTCCGGCTTTTTTCATTTGTACATCTCCTTTGACATATGTATACATATTATATATTATAAAATGTTTGATTGGCAATATCAATACAAGATATTATAAAAAGTTTATCAGCTCTTGTGACAGTTTTAACAAAAAAATAAGTTTTACTATTGATTTTTAATGCAATATATGCTATAATTATTGTGTTCTAAAAAAACGGTATGCAGTCAGTACCACATCGAAAGGAAAGAATTTTAATTATGTATTGGGTAAACGAGTCAGTTTTTTATCACATCTATCCGCTTGGATTCTGCGGAGCACCGAGAATAAACGATGGTGTAAAGGAATATCGTCTTGACAAGGTAAAGGATTTTATCCCTCACCTTAAAGAAATGCATGTCAATGCAGTTTATTTCGGTCCTGTTTTTATGTCCACAACTCATGGATATGATACAAACGATTATTATAATATAGATAACCGTCTTGGAGATAACGAAAGCTTTGCAAGAATATGCGAGGCTCTGCATGAGAACGGTATAAGAGTAGTTCTTGACGGCGTTTTCAACCATGTAGGCAGAGGCTTCTGGGCATTCAGGGATATACAGGAGAAAAAACAGGGTTCACCTTACTGCTCATGGTTTCAGAACCTGAACTTCGGCGGCAACAGCCCCTGGGGTGATCCGTTTTGGTATGAGGGCTGGGAAGGTAACTATGACCTTGTAAAGCTCAACCTCAGACATCCCGATGTTAAAAAACATATCTTTGATGCTGTTGCTATGTGGATGGACAAATTCAGGATAGACGGTCTTCGCCTTGACGTTGCTTACTGTATTGATCAGGATTTCCTCAGAGAGCTTAAACATTTCTGCAAGAGCAAGGACAGCAATTTCTGGCTCATGGGTGAGATAATTCACGGCGATTATGCACGTCTTGCAAATCCCGATCTTCTTGATTCCTGTACAAACTATGAGTGCTACAAGGGTATATACTCATCTCACAATGACAAGAACTATTTCGAGATAGCTCATTCCCTCAACCGTCAGTTTGCAAACGGCGGCATATATCATAACATCTATACCTATAACTTTGTAGATAACCATGATGTAAACAGGATAGCAAGTACAGTAAGAGATCCTGAAAACATAAAGAACTGCTATACAGTCGAATATTTCATGCCGGGTGTGCCTGCGGTATATTACGGAAGTGAATGGGGAATAGAGGGCAAGAAGAATAATACAGAGTATGATTATCCGCTTCGTCCGTGTGTCAATGTCAGCGATATAAAGGATAATGCACTTTACCGTCATGTATGCAGACTTGGTGCTGTAAGAAGAAAATATAAAGCTCTTAAATACGGAAGCTTTGAAAATACAGTCATAAGAAATGAACAGCTTGTATTCAAGCGTAAATTCGAGGACGAAACTGTGTATATCGCAGTAAATCTTTCGGATAATGATTTTGATATCGGCTTCAATACCGACGGCGGCGAAAAACTCTTTGATGTTTTTGACGGAAAGACTTCATATGATGTTAGCGGTCATCATGCAACTATCAGTATTCCTGCTCACGGTACGAGAGTACTTGTTCTTACAAACGGTGACAAGCCGGAATATCCTGATACTGACGTTACAGAAGTATCTCCGGAATTTAAAGCTGAAAACGGTTCTGTAATAACTGAGGCAAAGGCTATGGATGAAATAGTAAAGCCGCTGCCTGAAACAGGCACTCCCGGAATATACCGTCATTTCAAGGGCGGAGAATATGAGTTTATCTGTCTTGCAAAGGACAGCGAAACTTCAGAGGAGCTTGTTATATATAAGGAAACAGGCGGAGAAGGAAAGATATGGGCAAGACCTTCAGCAATATTCTATCAGTATGTAGATGTTGATGGCAAGCAGATACCGAGATTTGATCTTATAAAATAATATATCACTGTGACAGCAAGTCAGGCATGATATTCTGTGAAATGACAGTTTATCATGCCTGTCTGTTTTATATTGTATTTGCAACAAAAAAAACAGGCACGGTAAAAACCGCACCTGTCATAAAGTATTTGTTATGTATTATTCAACCTCGTATGTCTTTCCTGCTTCAACATCAACGCCCTTACTTCTTGGGAACTGTACTTTACCTGTGTTGCAGTTAAATATTACAGTTGCATTGAGTATGTCATTCGGTACAACGTATGAATAAATGCCGTCACCCTCAGCAGTCATAGCAACACCTGGCCACTGAGCATTTTTAACATCCTTTTCACCGGCAGCATTTTCACCTACTACATAAGCGCAGACATCATCAAATGCCCACTTTTCAGTACCGGGCTTTCTGAACTTTATAACAGTGCCTTCAGCTACAGGAGCTTCTGAGCTTTCCTCAACGCTTGATTCTACAGTTGATTCTACACTCGATTCAACGGTGCTTACGGGAGCAACAGAAGATTCAACAGTGCTTACAGGAGCACTTGAAGCAGCAACACTTGACTCTGCTGTAGATACCGTAGATGCTACAGATGTATCAGCGGTTGATGCGGTTGATGCTTTCGATTCTGTATCCTCACTTGCGAGACCTACATACTCATAGTTATCTCCAACCTTCTTATAATTGTAGGTTTCTCCTGCACATCCGACAAGAAGAACTGAGGAGCATACAGTAACGGCAAGAGCCGTAAAGATTGCTGTGAATTGTCTGCGTTTCATTTCATTACCTCCGTTATATATGAACCTAAAATGATTCTCTAAATTCTATATATAATTATACACTTTAAGAGAAATTTTTCAATATATTTTTTCAAATAATTTTTAAAATTGTGCAAATTAACGATAAAGCATGTCATTATTTAATGAATGGAACAAAAAAAAGCGTATTCAACCGCTATTTATGCACTATAAATACTATTGACGAGTGAGGGATGTTTTTAATAAAATATATGTTAGGCAAATCAGGAAATAAAGGAAGGCGGGATCTGTATGTTTTTTAAGATAATCGCACTGGATATTGACGGCACACTGACAAATTCCCACAAGGTAATAACACCTAAGACGAGAGAAAAGCTGATGTACTATCAGGAGAACGTCGGAAAGATAATACTTGCGTCCGGTCGTCCGACACAGGGAATAGTACCTCATGCCGAAACTCTTGAGCTTGAAAAGTACGGCGGATACATACTTGCATATAACGGCGGCTGTGCTGTTGATTGTAAGACAAAAGAAGTTATTTTCAGAAAAAGTCTGCCGGTAGAATATATTCCGGAAATATGTGATATAATAAAAAATTATCCTGTAGGAATAAATACCTATGAGGGTGAAAAGATAATTGCAGGTCATCAGATAAACAAATATACAAAGCTTGAAGGCCGCATAAACGGTATGGAGATCAGATTTGTTGATGATTTTGCGTCTTATGTTGATTTTGATGTAACAAAGTGTCTTTTACAGGGTGAGCCTGAATATATACTTGAGCTTGAAAAGATACTTTCAGAAAAATATTCCGATAGACTCGGTATATTCAAATCCGAACCATTTTTCCTTGAGATAGTGCCGAAAGATATAGACAAGGCAAAGTCTATTGACAGACTTCTGAAATACCTCGGACTTCGCACAGAAGAATGTATAGCCTGCGGAGACGGATTCAATGATATATCTATGATAGAGTATGCCGGACTGGGAATAGCCATGTCTAATGCATCCGAGCCTGTAAAGAAAGCTGCCGATTACGTTACATATTCCAATGATGATGACGGTATAGCTTATGTGCTTGGCAGACTTACCGAAAATATCGGTCCGGTACATGAAATGTGCTATGCACGATAACAGGAGAGTTTTATATGAACGATATTATTGTATTCAGCGGAAGACCTGATAATAATGATATGCTGCCGCAGGAGCTTACTGCTTATGAACTGCTTGACAATCTTGGAGTACAGTATTCAGGCATAAAGCATGAGGCTGCTGCAACAATGGAGGATTGTAAGAAAGCTGATGACGCACTGGGCGTTATGATGTGCAAGAATCTTTTTTTGTGCAACCGTCAGAAAACAAGCTTTTATCTTCTTCTTATGCCGGGCGATAAGGAATTTCACACCAAAGACATAACAAAACAGCTCAACTGTTCAAGACTGTCATTTGCAGGCGAGGAATTTATGAAAAGTCTGTTGGGTGTAACTCCCGGTTCTGTAACTGTTCTGGGACTTATGAACGACAGTGAAAACAAGGTGCAGCTTGTAATAGATGAAGATGTACTGAAAAATGAATATTTCGGCTGTCACCCATGTATAAATACTTCAAGCATAAAATTTCTTACGGCAGATTTAAAGGAAAAAATACTTCCTTATATAAAGCATGATTTCATAACCGTAACGCTTTGACGGAGGAACTATGTCCGCAGATAATAAAGTCAACGATCCCGACAGCCTTCTGAAAAAGGCTGTTATCCAGTTAAGGGATGCAGGCATTCCAATATCCCAAAATATAGATCCTCATGTGAAAATAAACACGAGAGCTAAAAAACGCTTTGGTATGTGCATAATGAAGAACGGCTCATATACAATAGAGCTTTCGTCTGTAATGCTCACATCGCCCGAAGATTCATGTATGCAGACACTTTGTCATGAGCTTATACATACATGTAAGGGCTGCGGAAATCATGGCAGAACGTTCAAAAGGTATGCAGACATACTCAACCGCAGATACGGTTATAATATACAGAGGACAAATTCCGCTGAGGAAATGGGTATTCCCGAACCCGAAATACGCAAGTCAGCCAATTATATACTGAAATGTCAGAAATGCGGAGCGGAGATAGTAAGGAGCAGATATTCAAATGTAATAGCTATGCCCTCGCATTACAGATGCCGCTGCGGAGGAAGTTTGAAAAGAATAAAATAGGGTGGAGATTTCATTGGATAAAACTAATCTTAATAACAGCAGTATAAAGCTTGTGTGTCCGATATGCACAAAGCTGCTTAAAAGGGATGACAAACGCTTTGTATGCGAAAAAAATCACAGCTTTGATATTGCAAGACAGGGTTATGTGAATCTTCTGCCCGTACAGAACAAACATTCTCTTAATCCCGGAGATACAAAGGATATGCTTATCGCAAGAAGGAGCTTTCTTGACAGCAATAAATATATGCCCGTATGTAGCAGCGTGATTGACGCTGTTAAAAAGTACAGCAAAGCAGAAGAACCTGTTGTACTTGATGTCGGCTGCGGTGAGGGATATTATACCGCACTCATAAAGCAAAGCTGCGGCGGTACATATGCAGGTATAGATATTTCCAAAGACGGAGTTAAAATGGCATGTTCAAGGGACAGAAACATATTATGGCTCGTTGCCACCGCATCATCACTGCCGTTTGAAAGCGGTTCGGCAGATGTCATAACAGCTATGTTCTCACTTATGCAGCCGGAAGAATATGTAAGAGTACTCAAAGATGGCGGCTGTGTTGTAGAGGTAACTGCCGGAAACGATCATCTGCGTGAGCTTAAAGAGATAATCTATGATGAAGTATTTGAGCAGCATAAGCACCCGTCACCATGTACTGAGCTTTTTGATGAAGTTGAATGTACGGAACACCGTTTCAGAATAAAACTTGATAACACACAGCTTTGTCAGCTTCTTAAAATGACACCGCATTTCTGGCGGATACATAAAGAAAGACGTGAAATGCTTGAAAAAACGGAGAGCCTTGAGCTTACCGTACATTACTGGCTGAGAGCTGCCGTGAAAAAACAGAAGGGAGCTTTATAAAATGAATATCGGAAGGTCCGGAGCAGTCAGGGCGCTGACAGCAATAATGCTTGTATTGTCACTCGGACTGTGCGGCTGTTCACAGAATAACAACAGCAATAATGATAATAAGAACCAGTCATCCGTAACGGAAGATGAAAGCAAGGTATTTATCGAAAGGAAGGATGCAGGTGAACCTTCCGCACCAGAAGGAAGCATAAGCTTTGAAAAGGCATGTGAGATACTTGATAAGCTCAGCATGAAGGAAACATATCTTCCTCAGAGTATGAAGGACTACAAGAAGCTGTATTTCGGAACTATCGACTATATGTCGGAGAAATACTATTCTGTATATCCTTATATAGAAGCCGCAAATAAAAAGATATTTGTAGGCACAAACTGTCTTGTATCATGTGACGGCTCTCTTGCACTCAAAAAGACATGGATAGGCGACTATTCGGAGCTTACGGAAAGTGCAGAAAATGATAAAAGCCTTGATGAACTTTATCCCGGTGCAAAGGTCACACCTAATGACATACTCAAAGTTATGGCAGAGAACGAAAAGGCTCTTTCGCTTGAACACGATATAACAAAGTATGTTTTCGAGGTAGGCAGTCAGCTTGTAGATATAGAAGGCAAAAAGTGCTATAAGATAATGCCGAAGCTTGAATATATGGACAGTGTAACGATACTCCAGTCGTTCTACGGAACAATAGATGGCAGCAATGAGATATGGCAGGCAGATATTTCCGACAACGGAAAATATAAAAAAATAGCCTGAATAAATAGTGTACAAAACAGGGATTTTATGGTAAAATCAAGGTACAATAAATTTTAAGGAGAGGAAACTCTATGGTAATAAAACCCAAAGTAAGAGGATTTATTTGTACGACTGCACATCCTGACGGCTGTAAGGAGATAGTGCGTGAGCAGATAGAATATGTCAAGGCTCAGAAGCATGCTGACGGACCTAAGAAGGTGCTTGTTGTCGGTGCGTCTATGGGCTACGGTCTTGCATCAAGGATAACTGCCGCATATTCTTTCGGAGCTGCAACTGTCGGCGTTATCTTTGATAAGCCTGCAAGCGGTGCAAGGACTGCAAGCTCAGGCTGGTACAATACAGCCGCTTTTGAGGATTTCGCAAATGCAGACGGTCTTTATGCAAAGACTGTAAACGGCGATGCTTATTCAAAGGAGATAAAGGATAAGACTATTGCACTTATCAAAAAGGATCTCGGTAAAGTTGATATGGTGGTATATAGTCTTGCAGCACCCAGAAGAACAACTGCTGACGGTACAATGTACACATCAGTACTCAAAACAGTAGGAGAGCCTTATACAAACAAGACGATAGACCTTAAAAACCGTGTTGTAAGTGATATAACCGTAGAACCTGCAAGTGATGAAGAAATACAGGCTACAGTAAAGGTAATGGGCGGTGAGGACTGGAAGGACTGGATAGAAGCTCTCAAAGCCGCTGATGCTATTGAGGATAATGCCGTTACAGTCGCATATTCATATATAGGTCCCGATATAACACATCCCATGTATGCAGACGGTTCAATAGGAAAGGCAAAGGATCATCTTTTTGAAACAGCAAAGCAGATGACTGCCGAGGGCAGTGTCCGTGCATACATTTCCGTAAACAAGGCTCTTGTAACACAGTCAAGTGCGGCTATACCGATAGTTCCGCTTTATATATCAATACTCTATAAGGTAATGAAAGAGCATAATGTACATGAGGGCTGTATCGAGCAGATGTACAGACTTATGAATGAAAAGATTTTCGGCGGTTCTGTTATTACTGACAGTGAAAACAGGATAAGACTTGACGATCTTGAAATGCAGGATGAGATACAGACGGAAGTAAAGAAACTCTGGGAAGAGATAAACAGTGACAACCTTGATACACATGCCGATCTTGACGGCTATTACAAGGACTTTTACAGACTTTTCGGATTTGAGGCTGACGGCATAGATTATGAAGCCGATACAGATGCAGAAAAATCCATAGCAAGCATAAACTGATAGGCTCCCTCTGTGAGGGAGCTGTCAGCTATGCTGACTGAGGGAGTTGTAACTTTCGGTAAATATAAAATCAGCGAAGCGGAACGAGAACAATAAACGCACTTATTTTGTCATTCCGAACGCAGTGAGGAATCTTTTAAGATCCTTCGCTTACGCTCAGGATGACAGGTTGTTTGTAGGATTTTTCAACTGAAAGTACGCTTTATGCGAAACTGCGTGTAGAACTCCCTCCGGCACTTCAGCCACCTCCCTCAGTGATGGAGGCTTTAAAAGCACAGCTCGTTTTATTTGCGGGCTGTGCTTTTTTGCAGTCGAATATTTTTGTTTATGATGGTAATAATAATCACGGAGGTGTATTGTTATATTATGAACAAGGATAAGAGTGTAAAGAAAAATATCGGGTTTTATATTGCTTTGGCTATATGTGTAGTGAGTGTTGCCGCAGCCGCATGGACTACTTACGGAAGTGTCGTTGAATATAGCTCGGGGCAGGATGAATTATCTTCGGCTGAGGATGTCCGTACAGGCAACGATGTAAGCGGAGAGGAATACAGCGTTGCTGACGATGAAAGCAAGGAACAGCCTGACGAAAGCAGTTCAGAGGAAAGCTCGGAGATTTCTGACGAAGAAAGTGAACCTGACGAGGAGAGCGAAGCTGCACCAGTAAACACCTTTGAAGGTCAGGGCGATCCGGCTTTTCCGATAGAAACAGGTGATGTTATAAAAAAATTCAGCCCGACAGTTCCCGTGTATTCAAAAACAACATCTGACTGGCGTGTCCATAAGGGTGTTGATGTGAGTGCGGCAGAGGGAACGGCTGTCCATTCCGTGACCGATGGTGTAGTAACGGCTGTTGACAAGAATTATATGTATGGTAATATGATAACAGTCGAGGGCAGAGAATACAAAATAATGTATTATGGTCTTTCGGAAACACCCGTTGTCCATATAGGAAATGAGGTAAAGGCAGGCGATACAATAGGCTATTCGGGAATTGTCCCCTGTGAGCTGCTTGATGAAAGTCATATACACGTTGAAGTCAAAAAGGGCGATGAATATATCGACCTTGAAAGCCTTTTTAATGCATAATTCATAATGCATAATGCAAAATTAATCTGCATTGCGTGAGAATACGCAGCCGCAGAAATTCTGACGGTAAAGACTGAACTGTGCGGAAAGCTCTATTGAGCGTTTATATCCGCCCCGTTTTTTGAAATCAGAGAACAGATACGGGATATTATATATATCGCTGACCTCTTTGCCGATAGCGTTCAGTACCTGACTGTCTTTCTGAGGACTTATGGAAAGTGTTGTAGTGAAGTAGTCGAAGCCGCCTTTTACGGCGGCTGTTGCACTTTCCTCTAAACGAAGTCTGTAGCATTTAAGACATCTTGCACCACGTTCAGGCTCTTTTTCAAGTCCCTTTGACATTTCATAAAAACGCTGAGGTTCATATTTTCCCTCTATGAATTTCACTTCCGGTCTGAACTCACGTATAAGCCGCTGTATTTCTTCTGTACGGTGAATATATTCACTTTTGGGAGAAATATTCGGGTTATAGTAAAATACGGTAATATCGAAATATTGTGTGAGGTATTCAAGCACATAGCTGCTGCACGGTGCACAGCATGCATGGAGAAGGAGAGAAGGACGCTTTCCGGATTTTGTTATATCCTGTATGGTTTTGTCAAGAATGAGCTGGTAGTTTACCTTTGGTGTCTGTTTCATGTCAGTATCACATATCCTTTAATTAAAAAACTTGTTGACCGTATTATTATGTTTAATGTGGAATTAAGAATAATTCCACTTTCCACTTTCCAAATTCCACATTAAATTAAAGATAGTGCCGCATAACATTCAGGTGTCATGCGGCAATTTTTATTATGCATTCAATATATATGTAAGAAGTTCGTCAACATTTGAGGCAATGTGTCCGGCACCGGCTTTTTTAAGCTCTTCCGTACCCCTGAATCCCCATTCGACTCCGCAGAATTTTATCCCTGCATTTTTTGCTGTATAAACATCAACATCACTGTCACCTATGTACATACATTCATTGTCGGGAATGCCTGTTATCCTTTGTATCTCGTGTATGCCGTCCGGTGCGGGCTTTCTTTCAAATCCGTCACGCTTGCCTATTACGCATGAGAAATTCTTATCGGGGAAAAGTGATTTTACTATGTAGTTTGAGAATTTATCGGGCTTGTTGGAATTTACCGCATACAGTATGCCCTTTTCTTCAAGAGTGTCAAGGAGCGTGTTTATATTGTCATAAGGTGCGGTATTATCAAGACAGTGTGACTGGTAATACTCCGAAAAATCAGCGAGTATTTTTTGCTTTGCCTCTTCATCGGGAGAATCTGTATTCATGGCTCTTTGTGCAAGTACAGCGGCACCGCTGCCGACCAGCATACGATATTTTTCCGTTTCATGCGGAGCATAGCCGTTTTTTTCAAGTGCATGGTTCATAGCACATGCAAGGTCTGAAAGAGAATTTATGAGAGTACCGTCAAGGTCGAATATGCAAAGCTTTATCATTTTTTACCGTCCTTATTTTTAAGAGTTGAGTCTTGTTTTTTTCTTTCTGCAAGTTTATTTCCGCTGCTGCCCGGAAGTCCTGAACTGCTTGTACCGGATGTAAGTCCGATTGAAATAGTTTTTCTTTTTAACAGGATTATCATTACAACGGCAATTATTATTGCTATTGCAGATATTATTATGCAGAAGACTATTTCTGTTATGTTGGGTGAAGATATATCGAATATTATATCCGTATCGGGTGAGGCAAACTTCATACTTATAACGCCTGATTCATTTTTACGCAAATCAGATTTTGTTTCCGTAGTTTTCTGAGTTGTAAGGTCTTTTGAAATCAGCTTGAACGTTTTTACGGTATCGCCCGACTGGGTATTTATATTGTAATATATAGGTATATCTACGTTTTTGCCTATTGTGAGAGAAGAAAGATCCATATGATCGGTATAGTGTTTCATGGTGCGAAGCATCATAAACTGGTTTTCGGAGGTCATTTTTATTATGCTTCTGTCTCCGAATATATCAGTTATTTTTGTGTTGAGTTCCTCCGGTGTACCGCTGAATGTTACAGTGCATGTATTCTTTCCGCCTTCGACAGACTGTACAGCGCCGATATCTAATTTCCGGAAGTAGGCTTTTGTATAGTCTGAGGCTTCATTTCCGCCTGCGGCTATGTCATATTTAAAGGTTATTGATTTCTGGAGTTTGTTATCCTCTATGGGAGTAGTACTTATTTCGATGGAAGATGCAGCATACTGTTTGCCGTCATTTATTTTAAGACGTACCTGTGAATCGGAAATTTTTATAGCTGAAACATGTCCGTACTGGTTTGTATCAAGCAGATCGAGAACGGGAGCCCATTCATCACCGTCATAGAACTGGCATTCGCTGAGTTCTGATGAACCGTCAACTGAGTATGTAAATTCAACAGGCACGTTTCCGCGGCTGTTTCCGATATAGCTTGAAAAATCAAGAGTTTCAATGAATGAATTTTGTTCTGCGAGTGCTGTGCTGCCGACTGATTTATCATTATATTCCGCTTCGCAATACACTGTATTGAGCAGTTTATTTGTATAGCCTTCAAGCTCTTTGATTGAAACATCATTGAACTGTACTGTATATATATGGGAATTATTTTCCTGTGTCCACTTTGCAGATGACGCAGCTTTATCTGTCAGATTTTTGAAATAATCGGAAATGCTGTCCTTTATGCTTTCGTAGGTTGAATCTGAGATAGTAAAGACTATTTTTCTGTCAAAGACATTTTTCTGATTCAATGTAGTGATCTGTATTTTTTCTATCGGGTTGCCTTCAAGACAGTTTACTGATATACGGGGAGATGATTTCTGTGTATCATTATTGAGAGAAACATTTGTCTGTGATTCGACAGTTGAAAATTTAAGTGAAGTAAAGCCCTCTTTTTCTGCACCTGCTTCTATCCATTTTATAAGGTCTGAGCTCTGGAAGCTTTCTTCGAGTTTCCAGCCGTGAGCCATTACGGTAGAAGGATTTGAAAAGCTTACTATTGTTTTTGTGCCGTGCATCTCGGTAGTTTTCTGTACATACTCATGAGCTGAGGAAAAGGCGAGCATAAAGCTGTAGCTTATTTTTCCGTTGGTGATATTTTTCGCATAGCTCATATAGTCGGGACAGTATTTCTGTACTACCTTATCAAGATTTGTTTCACTCTCTGAGCCGGGATCAACAACACTTTCAGGAAATGTGAGGACTATTGTTCTCGAACCCGAAAAAGAACTGTCAATGGAGAGAGTTGTGCGGATATCGGCACTTTCGGCTTTTTTCGGACTGCATGAGGAAAACAATAATACCGATAAAACTATAAGTAAAAGGATAATCAACCTTTTTTTTACTGACAATATGACCACTTCCCAATAAAATCAATATAATATAATTTTACTATTTTAATTATATAAAGTAAAGAGTTTTTATCGAAAAGCAAACAATATTTTTGTATCTCACTTGCGTGAGAATGTAACAAAACATCGTCCGTCAAAAGCAACAAAATAATTGGTGTAATTTTTTATTAATGTCGAAAACTCCGATTAATACAGCGTTTTATTTAGTTTTTTCAAAAAAAATAATTTTTTTTAGATGTTTTTTACATAAAGCTTGTTGACAAATTGTTGTCAAAGTGATATTATCTTAGTAAATTGTTGAAGTCGGATGAAAGTATTAGTGAAATATTTGAATAATAATAATCATCGTTATATAAATCGGAGGTAGATAGTAATGACTGTTATTAGAAAGCTGAAACTGAAATCAAGAGTTGCAATGGCTCTTGTGGTGATGCTGTTGTTGGGCATGATGCCGTACAACATAATTATTCAGCCGACAGAGGTCGAGGCTTACGGCGAAGATGCTGAGGGTAAGTATTACTATGCTGAGACGTGGCTGTACGATTACAAGTATGATCAGGAACTCGGGGAATATAAATATACTCGTGATAATCAGCATGCGTATCTCGATCCTTATGACAACAAATGGAGTGAAAGTGATTGTCATGCTTTATCAAAGGGCAATCGCTGGATGACAGGTCTTCAGGTTCCGTATGAGAGACTGAACAGAAAAATATCAGATTATTACAGCGGTACAAATGTGCCTGCACTTTACCTCGGTAACTTCTACGGTACGGCAGATGATATTGATAACAGAGGCAACGGTGATGGACAGACACCGTTTCAGTATACATACAAGGAAGGTCACGACAGTAATTATTCTTATGCTGATGTTTATAATAATTTCTGGGAAAGTGCCAATAATGCTCCTAAGGCACATAACGGTAATGCGGCTGTTCAGGGTCTTGTTGACAGGAAGCTTAAAGTAAATGCTGACGGCAGTACGGTTATCACGCAGGGAAACGGTAACATAGAACTTCCTCAATTCAGTGATTCCTTTATAAACAGCAACAGTGAGTACATGACAAAGTATTCTGTTGGCAACGGTTTTCCGTTTAACATTGTAAATAATGAAGATGGTACCAAAACTTATAAATTCGACTCGGCTTACGATGCATCAAGATATTACGATGGAAGCAATATGCAAGTAGGTACTCTGGATGCAAATGGTGTTGCTAACTGGCGAAGTGATAAAAAAAGTGTAACAGCCGGTGATTATGGATTTTTCCCGTTTAACAGTACTTCAATAAAGACTACCAATCTTAAAAAGAACAGCAGTAATGAGCGAGTAAATGTTAACTACGGTTTCGGTATGAAAGTTAATATTCCGTTTAACCTTAGTACAACCGGTACTATACTCAATAAATACAATCAGGATGTAGATGCATTGTTTACATTTTCAGGTGACGATGATGTATGGGTTTTCGTTGACAATGTACTTGTTCTTGATATGGGCGGCGATCATGCAAAGGTAAGTGGTTCTATCAATTTCAACAGAAATAAGAATGTAACATCAGGTAACACAGTCGAAATAAATAATGCAGGTACTTATACAAGTGTAAGTGATAACAAAAAAAGAATTAGCAACGTCAGCCAATTTAATTCTACAATTCCTAATATGTTCTCACAAGCAGGCGTCAATTTTGATGCGGATAAATTTTATAATCCGGATACAGAACATGTTCTGACTGTTTATTACATGGAAAGAGGTATGTTTGAATCAAACCTCAGCATTTCCTTTAACATGGTAGCAGTACCTAATAATAACAAACTTAAGATCAAAGAGGTTACAAACTTTGACTGCGGTATAAACAGCGGACTTCTTGATCTTACAAAAAAAGCAGCGGACGGCGACGTATTTAATTATACAGTTGAGAATTCAGGAACATCTGCAGGTGATGTTATAAACAGCGGAATCCTTTCTCCTACATATGATTACTATCAGCGTTCAAATCAGAATGAAAAAGCTTTGCTGACAGGTAAGAAAATGCCAGATACATATAAGACAAGTATATTCCTTGATACTTCCAAAGCAAAAAATAGTTCCGGGAAAACGTGGGATTCAAGCGGTGCTCAGATTTGTGCTTGGGTATGGAACAACAAAAGCGATGAACACCTTGTTGTAGGTACAGAAGTCAGTGACGGTGTGTTCCGTTTTGATGATGTAAGTGATTATAAAAATATAAAGTTTTTGAGAATTAAGTCGGGGATTACGGTTACTACAGGTCAGAAAAATTGGCCGGGTGATGATAATGTATGGAACGAAACGTCGGATATTGATATGAGTGATAAGTACGGTGGTACATATACTCTTACAAGTTTTGACGGTAAGCAATCGGGTACAAATTACACAGAACCGGATTCAATTTATGAATCTAAAAACTTTGATCCTACAGCAGGTACAAAGGTAAAAGATACCAATTATATCTGGGTAGATGATATGGCAACTAAGCTTACAAAAGCTCAGGATGATGACGAAATAGACGGAATGACAGGTACTACAGATGCTGACGGTTCTTTCAGACTTATGTATGGTACTGAGGCAAATAATAAAGTCAGTACGGCAGATAAAGAATCTTCTGCTCAGTTCCTTAGACAGTTCTCGAAGGGAAGTACAATGACCGTAAATCAGGTCAATGAGCTCAGAAAAGCATATAGAACTGATGTGGAAAATATACCGGAAACTTTCTCGTATGTAAACGGAAGAACAGTATCAGAGTATTATACCACTACGGTAAATGTTGTTGATAAAGAGGGAAATGATATTATTCCCACAACTGCTCAGGCAACTTCAAACTATACATATAAAAATACGGACAGTGTCAGTGCTTCTCAGCCGGTTGATATAACCGAAACTTTTGTAAATACCCCAAGAGTCGGTGTTATTACTGTAGAGAAGAAGCTTAATCCGAGCGATAATGTACAGGATAAATTTAAATTCAAGATTACTCTTACCAAGATTTTTGGTGTTGATGGTGTGGATGTCACTGATTACAGCACAATAACTGCAAATCATGTTATTTCTTCCGTTGGTGAGTTCGAGCTTAAAGCCGGAGAAAAACTGATAATCGAGGGTATTCCTTACGGTACGGAATATAACATAGAGGAAATAGCAGATCCTGACAGTAATTATAAACTGAAAGAGTCTTCAAATACAAGAAAGTCTATTGCAGAGGGTAAGCTTGAAAATGAGCTTTCTACAGCAGCTGATAATAACTCAACTGTAACAAATACACGTCTTACAAATACACTTTCACTCAGCAAGAAACTTGCCGGAAGCTATTCACAGGCTGACGAGAACACTCAATTTACTTATAATGTAGTTCTTAAAGCTCCTGAAGGTGTTAATCTTACAGATTATGCTATAACAGGCAATCCGAGTATTACTCTTGGTCAGTACAATGACGGTAAGTATAATTTCAATGTATCTGTAAGCAGTAAGCAGGGTGTTGTTATAAGTGGTATTCCTTATGGTACAGAATATACTGTAACGGAAGTAAATGTTCCGGCAGGCTGGACTGCATCAGGTTCGCCGGCAAGCGGAACGATAGGCAAAAAGGCTGCATTAGCAGAGATAACCAATACAAAGAGTACAGGAAGTATTACTGTTACAAAGAGTACAACGGGCGCATATGCAGATACTGCCAAACAGTTCAATGTTTCGGTAACATTTACAAATGCCAAGGAAAATATCTCAGATATAACAGCTCATATCTCAGGTGCAACAAGCGTAACAGCTGACGGCTCAAATACCGATCATTCCGTAAAGGTAAGTTTCTATGTAAATGACGGTTCAAGCGTTAAAATATCCCGGATAGTTTACGGAACTTCCTATACAATAACTGAAACAGCAAGTGATGAATACACAACGACTGTAAACGGAGAGGCTGCATATACCGTAAGCGGAACTATTGATAAAAACAATAAGTCATTTACAGCAGCTTTCGTGAACACGGCAAAGCCTGTTCTTATAAAGATACTCAAGCAGGACGACAAGGGAAATGCTCTTTCCGGTGCACAGTTTGCAATATATGCAACTAAGACTGATGCAGAGGCTAAAAACAACAATACTGTTGTTGCAGCATCTGTAAATACTAACGGAACAGAGTTTACATTCGAGGGACTTGCACCGAATACAACTTACTGGATAGCAGAAACTGTAATTCCGAAGAATCATTTCGGTATATCAGGACCTGTCGAAGTAACAACCGGTGATCTGGGAACAACAAGAACAGAGACCGTTAAAAACCCTGTAATGATTACGATGCCTTCAACAGGCGGAAAACCATTTGTTATCAATTTTGCTGCTACAGGTCTGTTTATAATGATGCTTGCAGCCGGTGCAATGCTCATATACAAAAAAAGACTTAACAAGCAGCCAATTAAAATTGACGAGAAAGGGAGGTATAAAAAATAACTCCCTGATGAGTTAGTAACTAAATATGGCAGTCAGATAGTCGTGCGGATCGGCTGCCATATTTAACACCGATCCGCACGGCAAAAAAATATTATTTTGGAGGTAAACTCAAATGAAAAAAACACTCAAGAAAACAGGCGTAGCAATTCTTACAATGGCAATGCTCCTTTCAATGGGCGCTATGACAGCTATCACAGCAAGCGCAGCAGGCGAGAGCATCACCGTTTCCGAGTCAACAGGTCTTAAAGCCGGCGATGCAGTATGCGTATATAAGGTTGCTACAAAGACAGATTCAGGTTGGGAGTGGGAAACTCCTTATAAAAAAGTAACGGGGATATCTTGGGCTCAGATAGGTACCTTTGAGGATTATTCCGATAAGGCAATGAAGCTTGCAGTAATGCTCGCAAATGTCGAAAATGACACTTTTGTAAAGGGGGTAGTAGGTACTCCCATTTCTGTATCCGGTGCAGGCTATTATCTTGTAAAAGCAGCTCCCCAAGATGCAGGTTTTGTAGCTCAGCCTATGCTTATCGAAATAAAGGACGGCGAAACTCCTACAATAAGCTATATAAAGACTTCTCAGATCAGTCTTACAAAGGTAATAACCAAAGTTAATGATTCAGCTGACAAGGTAGCAACAGGCGGTAAATCGGCAGAGGCTGCTGCAGGTGAAACTATCCACTACAGAATAGTCGCTGAGATACCTTCTTATTCTCCCGATGCAACAGCTATACAGGATTTCGTTCTTACAGATAAGAGCGATGCTACACTTACAAGTAAAAAAGCTAATACTTTTAAGGTTGTTATCGGTACGGCTGCTGATACTGCTGTAGATGCTGCCGGTGTTATAGATGCTTCTGCTGTTTTAGATCGTAAAGACGGTCAGAACTTTACTGTAACACTTCCCGGTATGGATCCTGATACAACAGATTATGCTTATGACGTACAGGATAACGGCGGCAAGTATCTTATCGTAGAATTTGATGCAGTACTCGGTGATGATCCTACAATTTCACAGGGCAAGGGTGCAGGCACAACTGTTGATGATGCAAAACGTGCAGACGCTAACAAGAACGATGTAACACTTACATACGGCAACAACTATTCAACAGGCGGCGGCAGCGATACAGACGGTGACGGCGATGTAGATAAAGATGACGAACAGCCCGAACTCAAGGACTTCGCAGACGTTTATACATCATTGCTCAACATAAACAAGACACTTAACGGAACAGCAGCAAAAAAAGGCGATGCAGGATTTGCACTTTACGCAGATAAAGGCTGCACAAAAGTTGTACGTGATGAAGTAAAGACAGATGCTAATGGTATAGTAGCATTCAAAGGCCTTGCATCAGGTACATATTACCTCAAGGAAAAAACAACACCCGGTGGCTACAAAACAGCAGCAGTTGCTACAGTAAAACTTGATGTTGATGATGCAAAGGCAGTTTATGTTGCACCCGCAGGCTTTACAGCAATAGCTGACGGCGGCTTTGAAACAACAATAGACAACCCGTCTCTCGAAACACTTCCTGCAACAGGCGGAATCGGCACATACCTCTTCACAATAGGTGGTGTATCTATCGTTCTTCTCGCAGGTGTTCTCTTTGTAATCTACATGAAGAAGAGAGAGACAGAGGAATAATTCATTCTGACATCCATTTTTCATTAATTACCCATAAAATGAAGATCTGCTCCCGTATAGTCGGGAGCAGGTTTTCCAAAGTATCCGGTCACTGAGCGGGTACTTCGGAAAACTGATGAAAGGATTTTTTGATTGAATATGACAGGGCATAAACGCCTGTTTATACTTATATTGATAGGCGTTTTATATTTTTCGGGTGTGGCAATGGTGCTTTATCCGATGATAGGAAATATATATTCTCTTTACCATTCCCGTGCGGATATAAATGAGTATCAGCAGACAGTCAATAACCTGACTGATGAAGAAATACAGAAGATGCTTGAAAGTGCAAAGAAGTATAATGAGCTTCTTGCAAAAGGAAATGTTGACAAGACTCTTTCAAGATCACTTAACAGCAAAAGCGATATAATGTGCTATGTTGAGATACCTTCTCTTAATATATATCTTCCCGTATTTTACGGAACAAATGAAGATGTTCTCCTGAGAGGCTGCGGCTGGCTTGAAAATACTTCTCTCCCCATAGGCGGAACGGACAGCCACTGCGTTATTTCCGGACATACCGGTCTGCCGAATGCGGAAATGTTTACAAAGCTTGACCAGATGGCAGAGGGCGATATGTTCTACATACGAGTACTTGATACGGTGCTTGCATATCGTGTTGATAATATAGAATCTGTCAATCCTGACAGAGTTGATCTCCTTGCAATAGTTGAGGGCAAGGATTATGTTACGCTTCTTACCTGTACTCCTTACGGTATAAACGACAAGCGTTTGCTTGTAAGGGGCGAAAGGGTGGAATATAAAGCTCCCGAAACTTCTTCGGTTGTTGAGGAAAGCAAAAAACAGGATATTAGTACTGATAAGGAAGAAGAAAAGAAAGAAGATAAAAAGGAAATATCTGATGTCAGCAAGCCTGCCGACAAATCGACAGCTGATGATGGTCTGAGTGATCAGATAAAACAGCAGGTCACTGTCGTATGTATCATAGCAGGTGTTTCGATAGTTGTGTTTGTAGCCGCATTTATATGGCTTATAAAAACTACCGGAAAAAAAGATCAGCTGACTGACGATGACAGTAATGCGGAGGATGACAATGCCGAAAAAGAAAAGTAAGCTGAGACGCCGTCTGCCGCTTGCAGGTATATTCCTGCTGCTTATGATAGGTATAACTGTATTTATGTACCCGATAGTAGGTATGTGGTACACGGAATATACCTCTAAGGTCATTATTAATGAGTATAACCAGACTATTCAGCAGATGGGCGACGATGCGATAAAAACTCTTGAAAAACAGGCGACTGATTATAATGATGCTCTTGCCAAGAACAAAAGCACGGATATATCAGCAGTGGATTATAGTAAGCTTCTTCGTGTCGCACAGGCTCTCGGCTACATAGAGATACCCAAGATAGAAGTTTACTATCCGATATTTCACGGAATGTCTGACGATGTTCTGCAAAAGGGTATAGGACATCTTGAAGGTACATCACTTCCGGTAGGCGGTAAAAGTACACACTGTATCCTTGCAGGTCATACAGGTCTGCCGTCATCAAAGATGTTTACCGATATTGACCAGCTCAAAGCCGGAGATGCGTTCTATCTGCATGTTCTTGACAAGGTGCTGAAATATGAGGTCGATCAGATAAAGACTGTCCGTCCTTATGAGAACAGCGATATACGCATAGTTGAAGGGTATGATTATGTTACGCTCGTAACCTGTACGCCATACGGTATAAACAGTCACAGACTTCTTGTAAGAGGCAAACGTGTTCCTTACGAAACAAAAACAATGGAAACAGAAAAGGAATGGCCTATTATAAATAATGATATAGTAACTATACCTGCAAGAACTATCATATGGTATTCATCGACAGGTCTTATAGGTTTTGTTATACTGGGAATGATAATAATACTTATTTTCCCGTCATTCAGACACAAAAAGAAAACAAAGGAGCCAAAGGAAAATAATAATGCCGGTTCCGATGATAATAATACTGAGCCGTAGCAGGCTTGTTTGGAGGTTCATTTATGAAAAAGAAACTATCAGGCAGAATTTTTGCAGTACTGATGATGCTGTGTGTGCTATGTTCAAGTTCTCTTATGGTAGCGTATGCCGAGGGTGATGACAAACCGTCAGGAGATGGCACAGTACAGATAAATCTACCGGATTTTGCGGATCTCACAGCTTCACTGGCAATTTATGAGGCAGGAAATTACAACTATGACGGTACAGTAACACTTAAAGATGAGTTTTCTTCATTCGATGGTGACCTTACAGATCTCAGCGAGGCTTCAAAAACACTTGAAGCTGCAAAAGCTCTTTCAAAGTTAGCTGCTTCAGCAGAAAGCATTGATTCGGAAACGGCATTTGAAGGCGATGTAGTATTTTCATCTCTCCCGACAGATAATACACTTTTCCTTGTTTTACAGACTGCCGGTGAGGACATAATAGAAATAAGCCCGATGCTTGTAATACTTCCTTACCGTACAGAAACAGGCTCAAGCGTAAGTGCTGTTATAGATGCAAAATATGAAGATAAGAGAATACCCGAAGAACCCAAGGGCGCTGTAGTTCTTATCAAAAAGGATAAGGATGGTAAGGTGCTTTCAGGCGCACATTTCAAGTTTGAGGTTAAAAACTATGTAATGCCTAATTACGCTGAAAATGCAAATATTGAAGTATTGAGCGATGAAAAGGGCGATTATTACTGGGATGTTGTATCATCCGATCTGGTAACAGATGTAAAGGGACAGATAGCTGCAGAAAATCTTCCTTTCGGAACATACCGCTTTACAGAAACAAAAGCTCCCGAAGGCTATCGTATCAAAGAAGAACCGAAAGTTTTTGATATTGATACAGCCGGTAAAATAGAGCTTAAAGAGGATATTGGCGAATATGTTGTAAAAGAGGGTACACCTTTATTCCTTGTATTTATAAATGACATGGGAGATACACCTGTTGAGTCATCAAATCCGCCGCATGAGTCGAAGATATCCAAACCATCAACACCGTCAACACCTTCGACAATTTCAGTTCCGTCAACTCCTTCCACACCTTCGGAACCGTCCAATCCTCCTATAATAACCGGTGAAGATATTGCTAAGTTCATAATTATCGGTGTAGTTGTAGGTGTTTCGCTTATAGCCGTTGTTCTTCTTGTAGTACTCGGAAAAAAAAAGAAAACGGATATAGATGACGATGATGAATAATTAAAAAACAGAGCTGCCGTTCATATACGGCAGCTCATTTTAGTGTATTGAAAAAATATAAGGCACGGTATTATGTGAACCGTGCCTTTGGACTTTTTATTCAGCTGATCAGTTTTTCGAATGATTTAACTGCACTTTCGCAGTCGCTTGATATAGCTACAAAAATATAGGGATAATGAGATGATACCATAGACTGTATGTTTGTTGCCGGGCTTTGTTCTATGGGATTTTTGGATTTAGTGTATTCGTAAACACAGTTAAGTACTTTTTGCTCGCTTTCGGCATCTTTCAGCTTGAAGCAGGCGATTTCAGTTTCATTTCCTGAGTGGTTTGATATGTAAACTGCATAGTCATTTACAGTGTCTTCGGGGATATCGTAAAACTTTGAAATATTTTCTTTTGAAACCGGTGACAAATTCTGATAGTTCATTTTTTTGATAACGTTTGAAACTATCTGATCGGCTGAAAGGTTTACATTGTTTGCGGTATTTCTTTTCTGCATATTCAGGCTTATTAAAACAAGTATACCGGCAATAATTGCAATTAGTGCAATTATAATTATTGTCATTATAATATTTCGCTTTTTGATTTTCTTATCCAAAGAATCACCACACTTTATATATAAAATATAAATATTCAGATATATCGACAAATATATTATACGATTTTATGCTTATTATTTCAACTACAATATTGTAACACTTATAAAATAATTCTCAAAAAGAAAAAGGTACAGCAAAATGGAAAAACCGTTTTGCCGCACCGGATAAAAAAATCCGCCCAACCGTCTGCGTCGATAATAACCTGCCTACGAAGATAAGCAGGTGGGTGCCCTCCCTGTGATTTCATACTCCCTTCGTCCGCTATTGCGGGAGGTCTGAAGTCCGCCACAGGAGACGAGCTCCCTAAATAAGGGTTGTAGGGTTATATAGACGCATCCAACGAATTGGGCAGAAATTGTAAACAAATATAAACTAACTTTGTTTAAACTTATTATACAACATAACAATCTAAAAATCAAGAGGAAATTTATTATTATTGAAGATTTTCTTCTGTATCCATATTGGCCTCAAAAATTTCAGCCAGTTCATCAAGAAGATCATCATCGTCGATCTGAGCAAGCTGGGGATCGCCGTTCTCATCCTCGACAGCCTCAAAGATCATGTAGGTATCTTCAAAATCCTCACCCTCAGCAGATTCAAACAGCGGAATGAGAGCATAGTAATGACCGTCCTTATAGTCGATCTCGTCCATGATCTCAAATTCAAATTCATTTCCCTCGTCATCTAAAAGAGAAATAAGATCAGCGTCAAACATTTCTTCATTTTCTATATTGTTTTCCATTAACAACAGCTCCTTTACAATAGTAAATTAATATACTAATTTTACGATAAAAACATCTATAAGTCAATAGGGATTTATAATTTGGACAGGGTTTTTGAATGAATAAATAATTTATGAACAAAGTTTATAAAGCCTCCATCATTGAGGGAGGTGGCACGAAGTGCCGGAGGGAGTTCTCCACGCACTTGCTCAATAAAGCGTATTTTCACTCAA